>JAABUK010013192.1_pt1 | contig 10354 bp, 9 predicted proteins | sample 5559141 | NCBI WGS metagenome assembly JAABUK01 (sample SAMN10711869, study PRJNA513367) | rock metagenome | isolation source: Antarctica rocks | place: Antarctica: Victoria Land, Pudding Butte nord | collected 2016-01-03 | reverse complement strand
GACGAAGTCGCCCACGGCCGCGGTCCGCACCAGGAAGTCGGTGTAGCCCTGCGTGGTGGGCAGCATCTCCTCCCGCTCGAGCTGGGCACTGGAGATCCCCAACTCGCCCGCGTAGGAGCGATGCAGGTCCATCTCCATGTGCAGCAGGCCCTGGGTGATGTCCGCAAAGCGGGTCATCGCCGGCAGCCCGGGGGCCCGCGCCGTTCCCAGCGCGTGCAGCCGGGCGAACTCGATCAGGTACAGATAGTCCTGCCGCACCCAGACGTTGAAGCGCTCAGGCTCGAGCGTCCCGTCACCGACCCCCCGCACGAACGGATGACGGTGCTGCGCCTCCCAGACCGCGTCGGCCGAGCGCCGCAGCTCGACGCTCAACGGGACGGATGCGGCGGCTTCGCTCATCAGCGCATCGTCGCAGCCCCACACGCCGCGCCGAAATGACGCCGGCGACCGTGCCGTAAGCCGAACCCCCACCGGCACGCACAACGCCTCGGCCGCCCGAGGACGAACGTCCAGCGACGACGGGACACCTGGTGTCCCGTAAGACCGGTTCGGTGATCTGTCGCGATAAGCGGGGGCTATACGGCATACTCCCGCGGATGCCCGGCCTGAACATCGGCTACGCCCGCGTCTCCACCGACCAGCAGGACCTCACCGCCCTGTCCGTATGGAGTCCGACCCGGACCCGTCGCCCCCCAAGCGCAACGGCAATCTCAAGATCCCTCTGCCGTTTGAGGATGCCCTGAGGGTCGCTACGAAGGTGCCGGCGGACAAGCTGCCTAAGCCCAACGGCAAGCCCGCGAAGCGCGCGAGTCGTCCGGCGAAGTAGACGCAGGCCCGGCGCAAAACAGAGGGATGTGCGCCGAGGCCCGCCGGTTGATTATCACGCGGGTTTAGACCGACTGGCGAATCTGGGCGCCGAACGTTCGCCATCGGCCGCCACTCGAACAGATCACTGGGTTTGTGAAGTACACAATCCCCACGGGCCCCATGCGGTCACGGCTGGGCAGACGCCCGGCTGGCGCGGATCTTGAACGCGATCGTTTTCTTGGTGGCGCCGGTCGCGCTGACGGTGATGCGGTAGGAGCCTCTTCGCAGCTTCTTCTTGGCGGCGAGCCTGCCCAGGGTGAGGGTGTTGATCCCGGCTGTGGCGGTGAGCGTGCGGGCGGCCACCCGGGTGGGGCGTTTGGAAAACAGGCATCACCGCCAGCCTGATCCGTCCGGGACGGTCAGATTCGTATCTGTGACCCCATGGTGACTACGCGTTCGGCGGGGAGGTTGAAGTAGTCCGCTGGGCTTGCGGCGTTTCGGGCCATCGCGACGAACAGTGCTTTCTGCCACCACGGCATGCCACCGCGGCGGTCCGGGACGATCGTGATGTGTGACAAGAAGTAGGTTGCGTGGTAGGGGTTGAAGTCGGTCTCAAGCCCCGGTGAAGCGCTCCGCGCTCGGGAGAGGGTTGCTGGGACGTCGGGTCTGTCTTGGTAGCCAAAGCGCAGGGTGATGTGGCTGTAGCCGTCTTGTTCGTAGCCCAGTGAGTCGAAGGTGACGCGTTCGCTCTCGGGGAGGTGCGGGGTGCTGGCGGTCTCGATCGTGACGATGACGACCTCTTCAGCGATGCCATGGATCCGCTCGACGCCGACGCGGAGCGCGATCGGCGTGGTCTCACGCGAGGGGTTGAGATACACAGCCACGCCCTGTAGTCGGGTCAGCGGGGGGCGCCGTCCGTGCATGTGCTCGACAAAGTCGCGCAGCGGTCCCTCCGCCTTGATGCGGGCGGCCGTGACCTCCTCGCGGCCGCGGTTCCAGGTGAAAAGCACACCAAACACTCCAAACCCAACGAGCACTGGAAACCATCCGCCGTGAGCCACTTTCGTGACATTTGCCGCCAGGAACAGCATGTCGACAGCGACGAAACCAACGCTGCCGGCCACGATCATCCACAGCGGCTTTCGCCAGAGCAGGCGGACAACGACGAGGAACAGAATCGAGTCGATCAGCAGCGTTCCGGTGACAGCGATTCCGTATGCGGTGGCGAGCTTGGCCGACGAGCCAAAACCAATCACCAAAGCGAGCACCGCCGCGAACAGCCCCCAGTTGACCGCCGGGACGTATACCTGCCCGATCGCTGAGTCAGACGTGTGGCGGATCGTCAGGCGTGGCAGAAACCCTAGCTGCACGGCCTGACGGGTGACCGAGAACGCACCCGAGATCACCGCTTGAGACGCGATCAGCGTCGCGAGGGTCGCGAGCGGGACCATCGGCACCTGCGCCCAGTCGGGCAACAGCAGATAGAAAGGGTTGGAGATCGTGGCGGGGCGCTCGAGGATCAATGATCCCTGGCCCATGTAATTCAGCGTCAGGGCAGGAAACACGACGAAGAACCACCCACGGCTAATCGGTGGGCGCCCGAAGTGACCCATGTCGGCATACAGAGCCTCGGATCCGGTCACGGTCAACACGACAGCTCCGAGCGAGATGAACGCGATCCCGGGATGCGCTATGAAAAACACCACCGCGTAGTGCGGTGAAAGCGTCCGCAGAATCTGCGGATGAGACGCGAGTCGACCGATGCCGGCGGCAGCGAGGACCGCAAACCAGAAGACCATGACAGGGCCAAACAGCCGTCCGATCGCTCCGGTGCCAAACCGCTGGATGTAGAAGAGACCCGCGAGCGTAACCAGGGTCAAGGGCAACACGAGCGATGAAATCCCCGGCGCAGCGACCTTGATCCCCTCCACGGCGGACAGCACCGAGATCGCCGGGGTGATCATCCCGTCGCCATAGAACAGCGCGACACCGAACAGGCCCAAAGCGATCAGCGCCGCCTTGACCCGCGGCCGCTCGACGTCCGTCCGGCGAACCAGCGCAACCAAGGCCATGATGCCGCCCTCCCCGTCGTTATCCGCACGCATGATGAAGCTCACGAACTTGACCGAGACGATCAGCGTCACAGACCACACCACCAGCGAGATGATCCCGTAGACATCACCCTGCGTCGCCTTCACAGCACCGTGGTCAGCGGCAAAGACCGCCTGCAACGCATAGAGCGGACTGGTGCCGATGTCACCGAACACCACGCCCAGCGCACCAAGCGTCAACGCTGCCACGCCAGGTCGGTCGTGCCGAGTGATTCCGGCAGGCGCCGCGGGCATCGCGGCCGCAGCCTACACAGCGCACCACCCGGCCAGTCGAACCGAAAGCCAACCAGACTCTTGGGTTCGGATCGATCAAGGCGCTGGATGCCTGACCTATGGCCTTTCCGCCCAGAGCGCCACGGCCGCTCCAGACATCGGCGTCAGTCTGATCCTCGCGGCGATACTCGGCTATCGGTCGCCCGTGCCGCCAACCAGGACCGCTTCTCCAGCGAGTGCTCGTCCGTGTTCGGCCAAACCGACCGGTCCATCGTGTTACCAGGCATCGTGATCGCCCGCATGGTGAGCCCCACCCTGGGAGTGCCGGCGGACATGGCCGTGACCCGGCCAGCGCAGTGATGGCGCTGCGGCGGGGCAACCCCGAACATCGGCCGGTGCTGTCGCTGCGGCAGTCGCGGTGAAGTCGCGGTGAAGGACCGTTTTCGCTGCGCGGCGCCCTGAGGCGGACAGCTACGCGGGGCAGTGTGTGCGTCCAGTGCAGCAGTGGTCTCGGCCGTGCGGCGTTTGCGATCGGGTGCCTAAGCAGCTAAACGGCTCGCTACCGCGGAGGTGGCGTAGAGCCTTTCATGATGGTTACCGAGGCCAGTATTGAGGCGGGTGACCTTGGTTTTGATGTTGGTGGCGCTACGTCGGTGAAATAGGCGATCGTTCTCGCATCGAGGCCGTTCAGGACCGAGAAGAAGCGCCGGTAGCGCGACGCGGGCGAGAGCTTTTCGACCGCCGCGGCCAGGTCCACGAACGCTGTGCGCGTGCCCTGCCAGCGGCGTCGACGCGAGGGCGGAGTGGTTTGCTGTAGCGGCACGGGTCGAGCGTAACCACAGACCCGTTGTCTCCGCCAAGCTCGCGAAGCGATTTCACGACCGGCCGCAGCCGCCAGCCACGCGAATTGCTACTGGAAGGCGCTCGGCCGCCCGCAGGCCGTAGGCCGCGGTCGCACGCCGCCCCTCAGCAGCGTCACCGCTTGGCTCGCGCCTCGGCCACCAGCGGGAAGCCGGGTGGAGTGCATTGCGTAGTGGCAGCCGCGGCCGCGGCTTTACTTGAACTGGGGAACGACACTCGCCATGGCGACGCCAATTCGAGGAGCCTGACCGCACAGGGCCGCGCGCCGCGAGCACGTCCTCCGTCTGCCCTTTGAGCGATGTACGAGCCGGCCGCCGCGCGCGGCCGGGCACCGCGGACAGCGCGAGGCAGAAGCTGGGGACTGCATTGGAACTACTCAGCAGCAGCCCACGCGTACGGCTATTCGCTGGAAGGCCCGGGGGCCCCGGTCGGGGCTGTCGTGGCTTCTATGTTGGCTCGCGGTCGGCATCGAGGGTGGTGGGCTCGTCGGCGGCTAGCAGCATTAGCCGTTCGCGTTCGGCGGGGTCGTCGTGGACGTAGACCATGGTCGTCTTGGGGCTCTCGTGGCCGAGTAGCCGTTGGAGTTCTGCGAGTCGCCCGGTGCGCCTGTAGTAGCGGGTGCCAAAGGTGTGGCGCAGCACGTGGGCGTGGCGCAGGTCCTCGGCGATGTCGGCGCGTCCGCCCAGGCGCTTGAGTAGGTCGTCGACCGCGGCCCGGGTCGGTCGCGCTCCCAGACGGGTATAGGAGCCGTCGCGGCGGCGGCGCCCGACGGTCACAAACAGCGGCCACGCCGACGGCGACAGGTCTGGCTGATCGGGCGGTGGACCCAGCTCGCGGCGACGTTCGTCCCACTTGCGTAACGCCGTGGTCGCCCCCGGGGTCAGCTCGACGGTGCGGCGTCGGTTGCCCTTGCCGTGTCGTACCCGGATTGCACGCAGGCGGGCGCCCTTGCGCTTGGCGACAAAGTCCTCGCGGTCAAGCGCCAGCAGCTCCTCCATCCGCAGCCCGGCGTCGCCGAGCACGCGGATGATGGCCACGTCGCGCCATCCCAGCAGCGCGTCGCGAGCGACCGTGGCCTCGGCCTCGGTGATCAGCCGCCGGTAGGCGATGTCGCTTAGGTGCTTGGGCCGCTCAAGTTCGCCCCGTGGGCGCGCGGGCAGTTTCCGCGCGAGCGCCAGGCGGGCCTGCTGGCGATCGATCAAGTCGTGCTCGGCGCCAAAGGCGAGCATCCGGTTAATCGCCGAGCGATCCTTGCGGATCGTCGCCTCGGCCAACCCCCCCTTCCCCATCGCCGTCTCGTAGGCGGCGATGTTCGCAAGCGTCAAATCCTGCGGGCCTGCCATCGGACCCACTGCCACGACCAGCCACGCCACAAACCGTTCACACGCACCGCGGTAGGTACGGACCGTCTCGGCCGAGCTGGCAGAGCCAAGCGACAACGCAAACGTCGCTACCAGCTCCGCCGCCGGTGATACCAACTCACCGGCAACGGCTTCGATTCGTGCGAGCTCGCCCACGTTCTGTCGCCTGGCGCGGCTATTCCGCCGCGGGCCCGGGCAGGACCTCGTGCAACTGCGCCTGCACCGCCTGCAGGCGGTGCACTTGCTCTGGCGGCAAGGCATGGTCACCGACAGCGGTGGCCAGCACGCGCAGCTGCTCGTCCTCGAGCTGCTGCCGCCGCGCGCTGGCCAGGTCGATCACCGCCGCGTCCACACTTCCCAGCTCGCCCATGGTGCTCACGACAGCTCCGGAGGGTCGAGCCGGTCGGCCAGGTCCAACACTGCGGCGGCAAGCTTGCGCGCCTCGCCTGGCCGGAGATCGCGCACGACGTCCCGACTCGCCTCCCCCGGCTCGGCCGCGTAGGCACCAACGGGTCCGAAGTCGGTCAGACGCACCGTCAGCAGCGGTGCCGAGCTGTCGATGATGCGCTCGGTGCGACCGCGGTCCTCCACGAGGACCGCGGCACGCTGGTCGCACTCGCTCTCTGTGGCCGCCTCGGCGGCCGCGAGCACGTGGTCTGGGAGCTTGGGATCGTCGTCGCTCATAAGCCAAACGATCCCAAGCCGCTCGGACGTAGGCGAGGGAACTGGCTTTCTCGCGCCTACTCCCCCACCCCGGGCCGCTCGGCCACCGAAGCCAGCCAGAGAAAGGACCGTTCAGAACGCGCCTACTAGGCCCTCCAAACGCGATCCCGGCCCGGCACGGGTTGTTATCGGTCACGAAATTGTCGACGGTTCGGTCAAGAAGTTGTCGTCGACTTCGGTCACAAGGTTGTCGGCGAAATCCAGCATGGCCGCGCCAGGCTCGCCTTCCACTAACCGAACTCCCGCATTTCGCTCCGCTGCTATGGAGGCACCCTGCGCGCCCTCGCTCAGGAGGAGCCGCTTGGGGTGCGGACCTGCCAGGATGGGGTAGTAGCGGCGCTAGTGGCGCTGACCCTGAGCGAAGGAGCTATTGGCATGGTTGAGTCTCACGACTCTCACGACTCTCACGACTCGCCTTCTGCGGAGTCACCGGTTCGGGGTAAGGATGAGGAGCCCACCGAAGTCCACGGCGGCGACGAATCCGAACAGTCAGGAGGCCCCGGTGCTGGCCCCGAGGGCGCCGACCGCGAGGACACCCACCAGGCCCCCGAGGCCCAAGACGACGAGTAGCGAAGTTTGCCTATTGGGTTGACCAGCCGGTTTGGTAGGCGCTCCGACGCGGTGTCCTCGGGCGGTGGCCAGCGCGCGCTGCACGGAAAGTAGCCCACATACTGGGAGCAGGCTAGCCAGCGTGATCGCGTGCCTCCTGCTGTTGCTAGCGGCGCCCTTGCGACGAGCCTCAAAGGGTCTGGACGATGGGTCCGGCGTACCGCGGAGCGTGAGCATGCTCGCCCGCGGTGGCCAAACAGCATCAAGGGCCGCGAACCCAGAAGCGCGGGCTGAAGAACCTCCGCACCAGTCCCGATGCGCTGCCCGAGGTCATCTCAGACCAGACGGTCGCCGCGTTCGAGAAGTACAACGTGCTGTCCAGGCGCGAGCTCGAGTCGCGTTATGAGGTGTGGCTGGAGCAGTACTCGATGCAGGCCAACATCGAGGCCGAGACCACGTCCACCATCGCCCGCACGCTGTTGCTTCCCGCGGCGCTGCGCCACCAGAAGCTCGTGGACGAGGCGGGCGTCGAGGACCTGCAGATCGAGAACCGCGACATGGTGCAGGCGCTTGTAGCCGCGATCGGCAAGCTCGAGATCGCCAATCAGTACCCCGAGGGCATCGAAGACGATCCGCAGAAGCTGGCGGAGTACGCCCGCGACTTCCAGCTCAGCGCGATGGCCGCGGTCCGCAAGACCGCCGACCTGCTCGAGCGCTACGTGGCCGACGACCTGTGGCCGATGCCGAAGTACTCCGAGATGCTGTTCATCAAGTAGCGAGTCCCCTACCATCCGCTGTCCAACCGGGGAGTCCCTTTCGGGGCTGAGAGGGCGCGCCGTGCGCCGACCCGCCGAACCTGATCCGGGTCATTCCGGCGAAGGGAGCCAAGATGCCGCACCGCTCGCAGTTTCTGCCCGACACCTCTTGTCGGACGCAGATGCATCTAGCCCGCCGGGGCGTCATCTCCCCGGAGATGAAGCGAGTCGCCGAGAGGGAGTATCTCCCGGAGGAGTTGATCCGCGATGAGGTTGCCCGGGGCCGGATGATCATCCCGGCGAACGTCCATCACGCGCCTCTGGACCCGATGGCCATCGGCCTGAAGGCACGGGTCAAGATCAATGCGAACCTCGGAAGCTCGCCGACCAGCTCGTCGCTTCACGAGGAGGTCGAGAAGCTCGACCTGTCACAGCGGTGGGGTGCCGACACGGTGATGGATCTCTCCACCGGCAAGCGGATCGACGAGACCCGGCAGGCGATTCTCGAAGTGGCAACGGTGCCCATCGGCACCGTGCCGATCTACCAGGCGCTCGAACGAGTCAAGGCGGTCGAGGACCTGACCGCCGATCTGATGCTCGACAACATCGAGCATCAGGCCAAGCAGGGCGTGGACTACATGACGATCCACGCCGGCGTCCGGCTCGAGCACCTTCCGCTGTGCCAGCACCGGACCACTGGGATCGTGTCCCGAGGCGGCGGGTTGCTCGCCCGCTGGATGGTCCACCACAAGCAGGAGAACCCGCTGTACGACCGGTTCGACGACATCGTCGAGATCTGCCGGCGCCATGACGTCTCGATCTCGCTGGGCGACGGCCTGCGTCCCGGCTCCATCGCCGACGCCTCGGATGCTGCGCAGTTTGCCGAGTTGGAGACACTCGGCGAGCTGACTCTGCGGGCCTGGGAGCGCGACGTGCAGGTGATGGTCGAAGGGCCCGGCCACATCCCGTTGGACCAGTTGGAGATGAACGTCGCCAAGCAGCAGGAAATCTGCCACCAAGCGCCGTTCTACACGCTCGGCCCGCTCGTGACAGACATTGCACCCGGATACGACCACATCACCTCCGCCATCGGCGCGGCGGTCGTCGGGTGGCACGGCACGTCGATGCTCTGCTATGTCACACCGAAGGAGCATCTCGGCCTGCCGAACGCGGAGGATGTCAAGCAGGGCCTGATCGCCTACCGGATCGCAGCCCACGCCGCCGACCTCGCCCGCGGGAACAAGCGGGCCGCCGAATCGGATCGGGAGCTGTCCAAGGCGCGGTTCAGCTTCGACTGGCAAAGGCAGTTCGAGCTGTCGATCGACCCCGAGACCGCCCAGGCAATGCACGACGAGACGCTCTCCGACGACTACTTCAAGACGGCGGAGTTCTGCTCGATGTGCGGCCCGAAGTACTGCCCCATGCACAACTTCAAGGACATCGACTGGGAGAACATCCGCGCCGTCGTGGCGGACCGCAAGCGGGACCGGCTGACCGTCTGACTTCCTTCCTCACAACGAGGCCATGGCGGTCGTCTTGAAGACAGATCATGATCTCTGAGATGACATCCACGGCCCTGTTGTTCACCCGCCTCGAGACGCCCATAGGCGAGCTCCTGCTGTTCGGCGACGGAGATGCGCTGTCGGGCATCCAGCTGCCAGGCCGGCATGGGCCCACGGCAGACGCCCGGAGCGCCGACGCCGGGTTTGAAAGACCTGTCGCCCAGCTGCACGAGTACTTCGCGGGCGACCGCACCGAGTTCCTCACCCTGGCCCCCGCGGGCGGCGACTTCTACCACCGCGTATGGGACGAGGTCGCCCGGATCCCGTACGGCGACACCGCCACCTACGGCCAGGTGGCGGCCGCCATCGGGGCGCCCCGACGCCTTCCGTGCCGTCGGTGCGGCCAACATCCGCTACGAGGCCGGGCACAACGTCCGCTACGAGGCCGGACTCACGGGCCTGGCCGCCGAGTCCGGGCGCATCATCCGCTACGAGCCCGACCCTGCTGGGGCCGCCGCCGTTGAGCACCACCGCTCGCTAGGAACAGCGACGTGAAGCGAGCAGCTCGAATAGCAGAGTTCGTAGGCCCTGGAAGGCACCACTTCCCCATCTCGCTCATTGTGGCGATCGTCGTCATCGCGCTCTCGCTCTACTCTGTCGTCACCACAAGCGACTCGACTGCCCAGTGGTTGAGCGGGGGAGCGGCAGCCTTTAGTGCGCTCCTCATCCTCCGCATGGTCCGCCGAGGCGTCTACTTCTGAGCGCGCCGCGGGCTCGGTTACTATCCCCATGTCCGAGCCGCGGGTCAGGCAGGGCGTCAACAGCGCAGCACTAGTTCCGTGCGATGCTCGTCAAGTGCGGTTTGGCGCGGAGATAGCAGGCTCGTGCGTGCCGGGTTAGCTCCATTGATTCCGGCGCGGGGCGCCCACCAACACGGCCAGAGGCGCGTCCTCGCCGTCGGAGCCGGGCTGATATGGGTGGTTGTTTGTCAAGTGGGCAGGCGGCGTTTTGGGGCGCTCTGGCCGTTTCCGTGGGTCGAGTGAACGCCCAGCCCGATCGCGGGTCCCGTGTGTCGCGCGCCGGCCGCCACTCCCACCCCGCAACGGGGCAGGAGACCCCGTTGTGGCGCGTTGGATACCCCACTTCTTTCGTTTCTCGCGTACTGCGTCGGCGCGTCCCGGCCGAGGCGCCATCCACATGTGGCCACTGCGCGACGGTCCGTCAGGGCAGGCTGACCCGCATAGGGGGTGAAGATAGACTGCGAGTCGCTGCCCTGCCCGTGCCTGCGCCCCGGCGGAACAGAGACGCCGTCTCCCACGCGGCGCGGGTGTGTTCGTCCTAGCAGGGTCGCGAAGATCACGTTCAGCAAGACCCGCTACCGAAAGATCCGCGGCCACTTCCTGCGTGCGGTACGCAAGGGCTGGCCCACGGTGCTGGTGCTCAACCGGCCGGGAGCCAGCGCCCGCCGCGAC
>JAABUK010013191.1_pt1 | contig 10356 bp, 16 predicted proteins | sample 5559141 | NCBI WGS metagenome assembly JAABUK01 (sample SAMN10711869, study PRJNA513367) | rock metagenome | isolation source: Antarctica rocks | place: Antarctica: Victoria Land, Pudding Butte nord | collected 2016-01-03 | reverse complement strand
TGGGCTTGAAGGCCTCCCCCTCAAATTGACGCCCCATCACAACCTGCAACAACACTTATCAATGATGGAGTCCCTGCTTATTATCAATGTGATTGCTCACATCAAGGATGGAGCCCTTGCTTATTGTCAATGTGGTTGCTCACTCACCTTTGCCTGGCTGATGATGCAAGAGTAGAAGTGCAGCGGACTGACAAGGACTGGACTGCAGGTGTCCTGCATAGCTGTACGTCCCTTCCTTGCTGGACCCTATGATCTGCTGTCATCAAGCAGAGCCACGAAAGTAGAAATTATTTCATGGACCAGTTTGAGAAGGACGCCTGCTGTTGGCTTGACTCCAGTCATCATTGGGCTGAACTGATGCATGCACAAGTCCAAGCTGAAAACCTGCTGGCTATCAGCCTCACATCCACACATGTGGCAAACATGCGCTGATGGCATATGCTGTTGATCAGTGCCATGCCAATTTTTGACCGTACAAATTGATTGAAGCCAACTTGCTGTCTGTTGGGTCCCAGTTGTTCCCCAGGACATTAATTACACTGGTTGATTCTTGATTGATTGATGATGCAGACTGACCTTGTGGCAAAGCAGGGGATGAGAGCAAAACCTGCTTGGTGGTGATGTTGGCCTTGTGCCGCTCATGCGCCTGCTGCATCAGCTGCTTCTCATGCTTGGAAAGCTTAGGCTGATACAGTCCACCTGCTTCCCGTCCCAATGCATCTGGATCTGGTGCATTCAGTCCTGGGGATGCTCCAGCTGGTCCCAGGGATGATGCCAAGTGTTGTTGGGATGCGACTGGTGCCCCTGCTGGTGTGCTTGCTGTGCCTTGAGAGGTGTTAGGCAGTGCAGCAGTAGGAGCCACAGGGTCCAACTGTCTGTAGAGCAAGAGTCAAAATCAGTTGGCAGCTTACATCACAAAATTGCACAGTCAGCTGTGGAAAGGCCTTGTCAAAGCAGCGGCTCCTGTTACTGCTTGCTCTGTGATCAGCTGAGGGTATGCGAGGGCTGATGCATGCAAACACTGGGGATCTTTTTAATACAGTGTGCATAGGGCTGCATGCATGAAGCCTGACGCTAGGTTGCAAGACACGCATCCTGGTTCCTCCAGTTTGCAGAATCACAAAACATTCACCTGGGACGCTTTAGTGTAGGTCGGTTTGCCCCTTGAAGGCGCAAAGCTATCTATACATTGCACAACACCATTCCGCCGTGTGGGGCTGTCAACAAGCACATACAGCATTTGTACCTTAGTCTGCGCGGCAGCAAGATCTGATTTGGCTCTACATCAGGGTTGAGCTGCTGATACTTGGCAATCAGCTCAGCGCTGGCAGTCCCTTTTCCCATGCCAAAGCTCCAGTCTTTCACCAGGGTGGCTTGAGAAGGATACACAGGCAGGCTGCCAGTTGGATCTAAGATGCTCTGATGACCAACTGTGTGAGACCTCATGAACCTGGACCAACAGCACACTGGTTTGGCAAAGAGTGTAGGTGCTGTGACTTTGTAGAGCATGAAGGCTGTTGTTTTCTGATACATTGTGTGAAGACACAGAGTCATGATGCTGTCCTGCAGTCAGATTTTCAAGATCAATCGGTGATGCTGAGGCTTGGGGGCACTGTCCTGGAACTTGAAAGGTTTTCAAGGCGCATGATCTCACCTGTCAATGCGTTTCTCTCTGGCTTCTGCACCCATCTCCTTGGCAAACTGAGCCTCCACTTGTTGCACTGCCTGGAGCAGACAGATTGTGCATATCATTTTTGCTGCAGTACTTGATGTTGCACAGGAACCAAGCCCAAGCTTGCTGGCGTCAAAGTGACCTGTCGCATGGGAGTCCATGCCTAAGGTTAATTGACACAGGCGGTAATGCATACTGTAAGGCGACATTTGCTGTAGACACATGTTCACCAGCTGTTGATCTTGCAAAGCGCCTTCTACAATTCTGACAGTGCAAAGATCATCCTCTCCCTAGAGCTAAAGCTTGAAACCAGATGAACGCCTCGCAAGTCAATCCAGGCATCTTTAGCACAGATACCATGAGCACGTGTCACCAGCCTCAACATAATGTGTAGCTGTGACACCCTTTTGTTTATGCTGTCCAATCAAAGCATACAGCGCTATGCTGTACCTTTCTAGCAGCAACAGCCCTGTGATGAGCCTGCTCTTCTGCCTGCAGCTGAGTGTTGATCACCGCCTCTTTGGCCTTCACCTTGGCAGCATGCCGCTGCTGCTGCTGTGCAATCTTGACCGACTCTGCCTGCTGCCTGAACACCTGTGATGACAGAACGTGATATGTTTTGTCATTTCTGCACAGGATCAAGAGTCAAGACAGTGGCTGCTGGTGCATGTGTCACCAGACTGGTATGTTCTCAAAGAAGCCTTGCAGATTGCGTGTGCCTATGCGAGGCGTAGGCTGACGTACGCATGCATGTCAGCACGCAGAAAATGCTGTATGCTGGTTGTGGGTATGCTGCCAAGTTTGCAGTGGCATGCAACCAGCATAGCGCCTGTCTGATGTAACATGGCCACTGACTGGAAGGTAGTTGTTGCCAAGTTCAAGCAACTGTACAATGCGCTGTTTTAACAGCTGATCAAGCACCTGACTGCAATAAAACTTTGTGCCTATTGGCTTACAGCTATGCAATCATGTCAAACTAATGTCAAGAAAGATGTGACTGAGGGAGAAGGTGTGGCTTACAGCATATGGGTTCTGTCCGGACTCCAACAAGGCGTTGAACTCTCTAGCATGCATGTCAGCCTGCTGCTTGGCTCTGGTCTGGTGCACCTCTGCCTTGTCTGCCAGGCCAGCCTGTGCCTCATCAATGTGGTGCTTCAGGTCCACTGCAGCTCTCTGCTGCCTTTCACGCTGCTGTGCCTGTACCAAGCTGACCCCCTCTGCATTGCACACAGCGTTGTTTCAGCAGCGGTGCCAACATGCTGATATGTGACATGCCTTACAAGAGCCAATGCCCCCTCACGGGGTAGGGCCTTAGCCTTGGCAGGACTCGTAACCTGTACTGGCAACCATCGGGGTATGCCTTGTACAGTAGGCCTATCAGGATCAAGTCAACTTGTATGTGACATGCCTAGCAGACAAAGAGATGCGTTTGGTTGGGCCAGGAAGTTGTGAAACAAGAGTCACCACATTTGCAGCCACAAGTGAGGCTAAACAGAAAGCAGGACAGATTCTGTGCAGTGGGTAGTGGTTGGGTGGTCTCAGTGGGGCTTGGTTTGGTATTTGGGGCTTGCCTTTAGTAGGTGAAAGCTGTGCAGTCTTTTGCTTCATGCGTGCAGCAGCAGCTTTGCGTCCTGCTGTGGCAGCAGCTATGGCAGCTTGTCCTGATGCCTCAGCAGCAGCAACTGCGCCAGCCTGCAGACGCTGCTGTCGGGTCAGCTGCTTGCTGTGTGCAAGTGCTCCTGCGCAGCAACAACTTAGTCAAGGGGTCTGCACATGAGAGGAGAGATTGATGCATGCTGTCATGAGAAAAATTGACGCAAAATGAGGTGGCTCATCACCAGCATGGCAAGATTGCAGCAAGACTGCCATTGGACCCAACTCACAGGAAACACATGTGCTGTCTTGTTGGAAAGTAAACAAAAGCTGCCTTCCTGATGGGAAATCTGCCTTCAACACACATCAAAACATGCGCCATCTTTGCAGGCCTTGCAGGATAAGTCAGGTCTGTAGCGGCGGATTGTCAGTACCTTGCATTTCCTGTACATGTCTCGTGGATGCCAGCTGCTGCTGTTGTGCAGCCAGGCGGCCTGTGAGGCCTTGCAGCTCCAGCTGAGCAGGAGCAGCATCCAGCACCCCATTCTCTGCCTGTCTTACCGCCAGCTCAGCATGCCTGATGCTCTGTATCATCAGCATGATTCATCATCAGATTGGCTAATTTATACTCACACATGTAGGTAACTACAACCGAAGGAGTACTATGCTTGTGTCAGCATGTCAGACTATGAGCATGTACTTGAGCTCACTCTGCCAATCTTGACACATCTGACTCTCAGCATGGCTTGCATGAGCAGCACATGCAGTGACAGCTTGAAGGACTGCTGTCAAGGATGTGTTGATGGTGGACAAGATTGTACTGGGCCTTACTGCCGCAAAAGCTCGCATGCAGAAACTAAAGAGCATACACCAGCTGACACTCTGAGGATCTATCTTTTCAGCACATCAATCGTGCTATCAAGCAACTTGGACGAACACGTGAAGGGCAATTTTATGCATACTTCAGCTCTCAAAACACCTGCTGGATATTAGCCAGGAGCTCAAGCTGGTTTGCTAAGGCTGCAGAGCAATCTGTCAAGGAAATCTCCACAAGCTGCAAGCGCTCCACTGGTATTGGGCGCTGTGCTTGCAGCTGGAGCTGTTCCTGCTGAAGCTTGGCCATTTCTGCCTGCAATATACCATCTCGTGCCTAAACTGTCCAGGCAGGCAACTGCCAATAATTTATGTGTTGCAAAGCCCGCAATGCAAAGTTTCTTGCGCATGAACATGCAGCAACCTGCATGTTGGCTGCTAGCTGATTGCCCTGTTCTGCTTGTGTCGTGAAGACCGATAAGACTTGAACACAGGAATCAAGCTCTGCCTCTGCCCTCTCGACACAGTGTTGCAATTCCTTGAACCTCTGTATGTTTGATCCCCTTGCAGCGTGAGTGGGGTCCTGAAGGTGCTACAGTATATGAGTTGTTAGTGTGGACGAAAGCTTGCTGCTGACAGGTATTGCTGAACTTGCCTGTGCAGGAGCAGCTGGTTTGACAACTGCAGCATGACTTGTGAGGGATTTGCGTTGTTTGCGGGCTTCCAAAGGTTCCTCAAATGTGTCATCGTCCCACACCTGATCTACCACCACCATCAAGTTGTCAGGTCACAGTGATCTTGATCCTTGAGACTATCTCCGAACGATGCAGCAACAAAAACTCATGAGCATGCGCAGCACCAGACATGCCACTGCATGTCGGACACTTGTTTACCGCGGCGCTGTGTTTTGCGAGCACAAATGTTTGTGATGATGTTATCTATCAATCGAACCTGCGCTTGTAAAGGGTCCACGTGATGCAACTGCAATGGAAAAAGGCAACGTGAGCCAGTTGCAGGCGCTTGAGCACATATTGTTGAGCACTGCAGGCTCACCAGCCATCTGCGAGGCAATCTTTGCCGTCTGGTATTGACTTCACACGCGGGAATGGAGTTGCGTACGACTTCCGCCCGTGGAAGTGACACCAACTGTCGTGGCCTGTTTAATCAAGTCTCCAGTCGGCGCGGTCGTCAGGCTGATCGACGCAAGGTCTGTGATGTTTTCCAGTCATCGAAACATTGTTTTTAGAGCTTGTTATTTCTTGCGCTCGTACTTAACGCTGGGTATAACCACATGGTGTAATTGTTGCGATCCGGGTTGTATTGTTGCTTTAGGCCGCTGCACCATCTCAGACGTCAGCTCGTCAAGTTCGTGTCAATGGCACCGCCGCCATGCTTCCATCCCAGAGTTTCCAGGCGAGTCACTCTCAGGCTCCCCAGCAGGTGGCACCGGTTCAGCCCAATATGCGGTCTGGTCCAGAGCAGCCAGCGCAGCAGATATGCGAAGCTTACAACCTAGATACCTTTTTGAAGGAACGGGACGCTTGTGGGGTGGGTAGTGCTCATGCTGACTGACTCACCTTGCAAGATAAAGCTTAACCTATCTGGACCACTTCTTCTGACAAGCTGTCATTTGCAGGTTGGGTTCATAGCCAATCTTAGGCATGAGAAAATGCACAAGATCTTGAGCCAGGTATGCAACACGAGCATTTGCGCCATTGCACCGTCTGGATACTTCACTCAATACACAAAAGAAAATTTTGCGGGGCACTAATCTGTGACCAAGCACACCACGTAAAGCTTATCCTTGCACACATAGGCTGTGACTGCATTGACTTGCATGGAGCACAGAGGAGCATGCTCAGCTGATCAAATCTCAGGAGATGGAGCAGGAATTATGACTCAGATCCCCTGGGACATGTTCAAGCAAGAGTTCCCTGATCTCAATGAGCAGGACTCAGGGTAAACTTCTAGGCTTGCATCAAATCAACATCAGATTGATCAACCAATGTTGCCGCCAGCAGATTTTTCTCTGCACAAAGTGATCTACTGTATGTGTACATGCATCAAATAAACCTTGTAAGGTTTAAATTGATCACTTGCTTTTGCTGCCAGCCGTGTTTCCATTACACACACCAATATATCTGTGCATGCACTTATGTCAGTGTGCTAGGCAGGACTAAAGCTAACACATCACATGAGGCCTAGTTGCAATTGTGGCAAAAAAGCCTGCGTAAAATGAATTATGCATGCACAGGTTTGGATATTGACAGCATTTGAAGAGAGGTCTTCCTTGCCGTTGCGCATACATGAATGGCGATCTTCCTGCTTGTCCACACCACTTTGATCCTCGCCTAGCATACCAGAAACTCCCATGAGCAATGTCTGGTTGCAGGGTTGGCATGATCTTTATGCCTAATGACGATAAGCATGAGGCAGATGCAAAGCAGATAATTGAGGACACTGTCAAAGCAGAGGGCCGCTGCAAGATTGTAGGATGGCGCGATGTTCCGGTCGACTCTGAAGTTGTGGGACGCTTTGCACGTGTGACTCAGCCACGCATCAAGCAGGTCAGCCTTGTTACATAGCCAGAGGCAGCTGTATAAAGCTAGTGACCTGGCCCCTGTCATCTGTATTGTGGTGCAAGTGGTTACTCGTTCATCCCTCCCCATGTCATGCCTGTTTGTTTGGCCACTTGGATGTCTGTTCGTCCACGCAAGTTTTCCTGGAGCACATCCAGCAGGTGGTACAGGCCTGTTTGTTTGCCCACTTGCATGTCCTTTTGTTTATGCAGGTTTTCCTGGAGCACACAGCAGGTGCAACAGGGGAGGAGCTTGAACGTGAGATGTTCATTTTGCGCAAGGTCATTGAGAAGGCCAAGTTTGCCAAGCTGAAACAGGATGGCATGAGCCCCCTCTCAGACTTCTACATCTGCACCATGTCATCAAAGACAATCTGCTACAAGGTGGGTCTGAACAGTCACAAAAGGTATTGCAATGGTTCACTGCAGTCTGAAAGCTGTGGTATCACTGTTGCTGTTCTCTGCACCTGTGTGTTTGCTGCAGCCCTACCAGAGAGCATGCAAAGATGATGAGGATCATGTAATGTTGCTTGTAGATCTGCTATGGTGCAAGCTCGCACCCTCACAGTAAGCAATTGCTGGTGCGAGCTGACACCAAAACAGATCCACAAGCAACCTTAGATTATCCATTGCATGCTCTCTAGTAGGACATTGCTTACTGTGATGAAACGCAAATGCTGGTGCCGTCACTTTGAACCAAAACATGTGAGTACATACAGCGCTGTGGCGTCTGCTTAGCAGGAGGTCCCTTGGCAACAGCTCGGTGTTCTGTGCTTTATGTTCTGTTGACATGATGCATACTGGCACGCACCACCCGTGACACTGTGCACTGACTACTTCCGTACATGCTTCAGGGTATGCTCCAGTCAGCAGCTTTGGGCAAGTTCTACAAGGACTTGCAGAATGAGGCATACACGACAGCCTTTGCCATGTACCACAGGAGGTTCTCCACCAACACAACCCCCAAGTGGCCCTTGGCTCAGCCCATGAGGTTCATGGGGCACAATGGTAATCCCAGCTTTTCCTCCATATCCACTGCAGTGCATTAACTTGTGACTGCAGCATTATGATGGTTGATGATGACACTCCATGTGGTGATGCTGCCTATTGCTCTGTTGCAGTCATGAGTCGAGTTCTGTTGCATCAGGGCTGTCTGTTGAGTACTTCAACTTAACAACTTAACTTCAACTTTTGAGTAACTCACAGCAGCTTGATGTATCAGTCAAATCAATATATCACCGTCACACTGATGCTTTTCTGGTCTCTAGCATCACGTCATTGGATTTTTGTCCAGACGAACACCAATGTTGTTCGCAGCTGAATGCACAACAGCTAGATACAGCATCACATCACCTGTGGCAGTAGCTGCTGACATTAGCACAACTTCTTTGGATTGTTTCTGTCATTCATTGAAATCCCATCCAAAAGGTAATGTTGATGGCATGCAGGTGAGATCAACACCCTGCAGGGCAACCTGAACTGGGTGTCATCACGTGAGCACTCCCTGACCCACCCGGTCTGGGAGGGCCGAGAGGATGAGTTCCTGCCCATCTGCAACCAGGCAGAGTCAGACTCTGCCAACCTGGACCATCTGGCTGAGTACTGTGTGCGCACTGGTGTGGATGCCAACCAGACTCTGATGATGCTGGTGCCTGAGGCCTACCAGAACCATCCCACTCTGCTGAGGAACTACCCTGAGGTAAAATTGTCCCAATTCTGGAGCCAGCCAGCAAATCCACGTGCATAGGCTGATGTAGCCACACTTTGACAATCTCTTGACTATCACTGGCGATTCAGTGTGGCAAGTGTTGATGCCTCCTTCCCACCTATGACATGGACCTACATTTTCAGCAGTGCAAGCATGAGCTTGTCGCTGCTTGGTGGTGCAATTGTGTATTGGCAGATAAGACGGTTTCGTCGTTCGACCTGGACTGCTGTCTACTATCCTTGCATGTGCATCCCGTATGCATCCACCACCACACTGCTGTCTGGCCTCTTGTGACCCAAATTACTGCTGCAGGTGATTGACTTCTACGAGTACTATGAGGGTCTCCAGGAGGGCTGGGACGGGCCAGCCCTGCTGGTCTTCAGCGATGGGAACAAGATCGGGGCCAGACTGGACAGAAACGGCCTGCGGCCTGCCCGCTTCTGGGAGACTGACGATGGCATGGTGTATGTGGCATCTGAGGTCGGCGTGCTGGGTGACGTGTTGTCCAACGCCAAGCATACTGTACGCAAGGGGCGGTTGGGACCTGGCCAGATGGTCTGTGCTGACCTGGCTGATGTAGGTCCTCTTTCCCTCTCTATGTTTGCTGGTGTTGTTCGTTCCCTCAGGGCAGTTGTGACAAGGCATGTTGACAGTGGGGCTCTGACAATGGAGCCCTTGGGGTTCAGTCCAATGCCCTACTTCCATGGGGAGCAGTTGCTCTCAGAAATGGCTGACATACTCTCCCTGCTGCACTTCTTTGTTTCTGTCTGGAAACAATGTCTATTTGGAAATGGTTTCTCTAGGGAAAAGGCCCCTGCTCACAAACGACAGGCAACTTGTCACTGGCAGCCTGACTTTGCCATGTGTCTCTCTGCCATGCATGCAGGTCTGGGCTGTGCATCAGACTCAATCATGGCTGCCTGTTGCATGCTAGCTAGGCATACATTGCTCATGCTGCAAGACTATCTGATTGGGTTTTGCAAAGCATGGGCTGAGCCATTGCTTCAGCCTTTTCAGTACAATCAACCAGCATGTCTCTGCAAATATCCAAATAGAGTAATCATCAACCAAGCTTGCATACGACCTGCGTTTTGAGGTCACAGTGTTGCACACCAACAGGTGCACATGCAGTATGAGCGCACAGTGTATGGCGCACATCAGTACATATACATGCAGCAGATATGCAAGATTTACATGGCACTCTGAAGACCCATGCCACAGCTGCGCATCTGACAGATCAGTCGAGCAGCAACCACAATGCGAAGGGCGTGTGCATCACAACACCTGTATGCAACATATGTGCAATATGTACAGGGCACTTTCAAGGTCCATTCTGAGATTGCAAAGGAGGTTGCTACAGCTACGCCCTACAAGGAGTGGGTGAACAGCAACCACAATGCGTAGCATGCATGTATGCAACGTATGTGCAATATGTACAGGGCACTTTCAAGGTCCATTCTGAGATTGCAAAGGAGGTTGCTACAGCTACGCTCTACAAGGAGTGGGTGAACAGCAACCACAATGCGTAGCATGCATGTATGCAACATATGTGCAATATGTACAGGGCACTTTCAAGGTCCATTCTGAGATTGCAAAGGAGGTTGCAACAGCTGCGCCCTACAAGGAGTGGGTGAACAGCAACCACAGGCTGGAGGACCTGGTGCCCACCAACCAGTACCTTCAGGAAACCCAGATGGAGCTGTCTCAAGTCCTGCGCCTCCAGGCTGCCAATGGTACTAAAACATCTCCACAATATAGAAACGCGTTTTCACTGTCCCCAGATGTTTCTGAGTTTAGATTTCTAGTGCAGGAATGACGTTTCTGAATTAAGATAGATGTTTCGGGATTGGGAAGAGCAACTTGGAAACCTGCAATGCATTTGCTGTGGTGTATTTGTCTGCTGTCTTGACATGGTGTTGCCCACCTGCTGACCCCTGGTCAGTTCAGTGTCCATCTGATTGTCATACCTGTTGCAAGAGCAAGTCTATGTGC
>JAABUK010013190.1_pt1 | contig 10357 bp, 5 predicted proteins | sample 5559141 | NCBI WGS metagenome assembly JAABUK01 (sample SAMN10711869, study PRJNA513367) | rock metagenome | isolation source: Antarctica rocks | place: Antarctica: Victoria Land, Pudding Butte nord | collected 2016-01-03 | reverse complement strand
TAGGTGAAGGACAGCCGCCCTGTCCATCAGGAATAATTATTAAAAGAGAAGCATTATTACGGTCAAAGGGCTTTGAGCCTGTATTCTCCGGAGTTTACCAGTTGTATGAAGACCAGGCATTCCTTAGTAAAATATATCTGAAAGAAATAATTTTTGTCTCTGGCAAAGCCAATAATCGTTATCGTAAAAGAACGGATTCTGTGTCTTCCGCCGCCAATGATACAACCTGCTATGAAATGGTTAGAATTTTTTATCTCGACTGGTTGGAATCTTATTTAGATCAACAACATATTTCTGATAATGAGATAGCTGCACTTATTCATTCCGCGAGAAAGAATATGGGCATTTGAAATTAATCCGGTATTGTTTGGTAATGCCTGTATTTTAAAAAAATCATCATTCCAAAAATAATAAGTCCGCCGGATAGCCCCAGTACTGGTGCAGGAATGGTAATAACACTCCAACCTGTTATATAAGAACCAATGACGTCACATAAATTTATAAGAGCCAGGTAAGCAGTAAATTGAGAACCTTCTACTTTTTCCCAACATAAACCCATAAGTATCGTAAAGACTGTAACACTTAATAATGGGTCAGCCACATTCCATAAAACTAATGCCGTACCCGAATACAAAGAATAATGCCACAAAGGAAATGTACTGTTCAGCAATATTAAAAAAAGCGATATACCCCACATAACCTTTACCTGCATTTTTTTTGCACCTATTTTATCGGAGGTTATTCCTGCCAGGATAATGGCTATAAGAGTTATCAGGCTACCCCAACTGCCTTGTAAAAGGGAAACTGTTTTATCGGGCCATTTCAGCACATTTATTAAGTGATAAGTATAAGAGCGGATAAAAACGCTGGAACAAAAATATACCAGGGCTACCACTGAAAAATAACGCAGGCTTTTTTTATTGGTGATAGCAGCATAAATTCTTTTAAATAATATTATAAGATTCGGGTTGTTAACAGGCAGCATAATTTCCTTTTGACCAGATGTATTCCATGGTAACAGTACATCACCGCGTTTAATTTTAGTAAAGAAGAAAACTATGGTAAAGATGGACAGAATGATTGTTTGAAGCAGAGCAGCAGTTCTAAAACCAAACCCATGCATCATATAAGACAATGCCGCTGCGCCAAATGCAGTGCCCAGAAGAAATCCACCCCGCATGAATCCATTTAACTTTCCTCTTTCATTTAGTGGAGCAATGGTGATGGCCATTGCATCAACGCTGGCAACTTGTATGGATGCAAAAATGCTATGAATAAAAAATACAGCACTTAATACAGATAGTTCATAAAATGGATCCTTGACTATTAATAACCCAAGAGAAGCCACCACTGCTGCTATTTGAGAAAGCACTATCCAGTGCTTTCGATGACCCATTACAGAATATTGAAACCTGTCTATCAGCGGCCCCCAGATGAATTGGAATGTCCACGGCAAACCAACCAGGGCAATAAATGCTCCTACTTTTTGGGAGGCAACATGCATACCCAACAAATAGTTAGCTATAGCAGTAAGGGCAAATCCTGCAGGAATGCCCTGCATAATATAAAGATAAAAAAAAGTGGTATACCTGAAAACAGCACTTTCCTGTAACACGGGTGTTCTCATATTAAAGTTCTGGTTACATATTAGTCTGATATCTCCTGATGATGTTAAAAGACGTAGGCATTAAACCTTTTTAAAAAGGAAATGTTCAATTTTTAAATTAAAGGAGCATAGTGATGAAAGAATTAGGAGGAGGATGGCACTATATAGATAATCAGGCAACAAATATTTTGCTGGATGCCTGAAAAAGAAACCCACTTGACCAAGAGATATATTAGCTACAAAAAGAACACCGGATCGAATATCTTTTATATTATAACTAAACACAAAAAACATTCATGTTTACATAACTTAAACCGGTCTATAATTAAACCTAACCTAAAAAAGAAAGCTTAGCTGTACCCGCTGCTTTGAGTAACTGTCTTCACATCGTAATTTATTGCGGTCATTTATTAAAAAAACTATCCAGCAGCTTATATCTTTCTACATTCTTTGCTGGCTGCGATTGGCTGTTAACGTCTATAATCATTATTGCAGGTTTGCTATCCTGATAACCATACCATGTAGCCAATCCTTCCCCGTTAGGATTACCCGTTTTTATAAAATTGGCAAAGTAGGTTTCCATTGTTTCAGACACTTTATAATCATCGGAAGTCCAGGCATAAACCTTATTGTAGGACAAATTACCTAAAGCGTACTCAATTTCTGACGCATGTGTGGCGCCGAGGGAAGTAGGATTTCCACCTCCGTTAACCATTGCCGGGCGTTTGCGGGAAAACAGGTAGCTGTAAACCGGGTTGCCACCTGTTTTACTATGCAAGTCAATAAATTTCCAGGTGGCGAATGCTATAAACCGGTCTGAAGCCAGGTCGGTAGCAACCTGTGCTACATCAGCATCTGTTGCAGCAGCATATAACTTTTTCACCTCACCTGCGCGGTCGCCATATAGTTTTTGTAATGCTTTTTCGTAAGCTTCAACTGCAGGAGTCTCTTTACTCAGCAGGGAATGATAATCTACTTCAGCAGAGTTCCATCCCGCTAGTAAAGGTATATGCATTTGCTTGCCGGCATTGAAAATTGCTAGTGGCGTTTCGGGAAAAAAGTAGCCGTCAACCGTATTAGGAAAACGTGATGATGCCGAGAGTTCCAGTAATTTTTCTGCAGGTATTTTGCGCAGGTCAGCTAATGTAGTAGCACCTGTTGTTCCAGCGAACTTTGCGCCATTTTGTTCTGCATCAGCTAATGAAACAGGCGATAGGTTTCCAAGAACGGCCCCGCTCTCGGCGATTGCACCAGCGAATAAGCCTTTCGATAGTGGCGAAGCCACCTGCGCGCAAACTGACATGGAACCCGCTGACTCGCCGGCAATAGTAACCCTTTTGGGATCACCTCCGAATGCCATTATGTTTTTGTTCATCCATTCTAAAGCAGCGTGCTGATCCATTAAACCATAGTTGCCTGATGAATGATGCGATGATTCTTTAGTAAGATCGGGATGGGCAAAAAATCCAAATACACCCAACCTGTAGTTCACTGTGATGGTAACTATCCCTTTTTTAGCTAAACTTTCACCATCGTACCTATATTCCGATCCATCGCCCGCAACAAATCCGCCACCATAAAAATAGACCATTACCGGCAAGCGTTCCTTAGCTGATTTTGCAGGTGTCCATATATTCAGGTAAAGACAATCTTCACTTTTTCCATTGCTCCTGAAAATCATATCGCTAAATATAGGACGCTGCATGGCCTGTGGACCGAAATGGTCTGCATGCAGCACACCTGGCCAGTTTTGGTGAGGCATAGGTTCTTTCCATCGTAAATTACCAACCGGAGGTGCTGCAAATGGAACACCTTTAAATGAACGTACTCCGCTGACTTCCATAATACCTTGAACTATACCGTTAGCCGTTTTAACCCGGGTGGCATCATTAGTTTGTGCTTGCATTAATGCCAGGCGGCAAAAAACTAAAAGTAGTAACAGGCCGGTTGTTTTTTTCATGATTTTATATTGTGTAATAAATAAATGTGACTGCTTCTGATAGACGGGTAAATTACACTAATCCTAATACAAATATTCATACTTTTTACATAACTTAAACCGATCTATTATTAAAACCTGACCAATGAAAAAGAAAATCTTTCAATATAACACTCGTTTTTTAGTTATAATTTTTGCTGTCTTTTTTATAGCTGCTGATAAAGTTTCTGAGCCTTCACAACATAACCCTAAACAGCGGGTTGAAGAGAAAACAGGAAAATATTCAGCAAGCCAGGATTTGCAGCTTATTAAAAAGCGGATTGTTGATGACCTGCTGGAACCTGCTATAAATGCCGGTAAAATAAATCAGCTGGTAAAAACCATCCTGCCGGATGGAAGCTGGCCGGGCATAAATTATCAGGATACTACAAAGACAGGTTTTCAACACAGCATCCACCTGGAAAATATGCAGAACCTGGCAAGAGCTTATAAAAAGAAGGGTTCTGAATTTTATAGAAACGCTGATGTGAAGAAGACCGTTTCATCTGCACTTGATTTTTGGCTGGCCCATGATTTCATATGCGAGAACTGGTGGTGGAATGAAATGGGGACACCTAACTGGATGATCAATACATTGCTTGTTTTAGATTCTGATATCACTCAGAAACAACGAATAGAAGGTGCACGAATTGCAAGCCGTGCAAGTCTCACCGGCTTTGGGGCAAGAGCCGGTGGTGACTTTGTACCGATTGCAGGCATGGTTTGTAAACAAGGATTATTTAAAAACGATGATTCAATTTTACAAAATGCAGTTAAGGTGATGGCTGCCCAGATTACTGTAACCCCAGCCAGAGGTATTAATCCTGATTTAGGCTTTCATCATCGCACAGATAATGTAACCTCTATTCATACTTATGGAACAAATTATGTTAACGCTTTTGCTTATTGGGCGGTAAAAACTGCCGGCACAAAATATTCCTTATCTCCTGCATCATTAACCTTACTCATTGACTATTACATTGACGGTATCAGTAAGTGTATGGCATTTGGTATCTATCCTGATGCTGGTGCTAAAAACAGGGATTTAAGCAGAAGAGGCACACTTGACCCTGCAGGCACTGAAATACCTGAAAACCTTATGCAATCTTCTGATTACCGGAAAAAAGAGCTGGACTATCTTGTAAAGGTCAGGAAAGGTGCCATTAAACCGGACCTGACCTGGAACCGTTATTTCTGGCATTCTTCTTATTTCGCTCATCAACGTATGAAATATTATGCTTCTGTGCGCATGTATTCTTCCCGGCAGAACAACATGGAAGAACCTTACAATGAAGAAGGATTAAAGAACCATCATGTGGCCGACGGCTCAAATTTTCTATCGCGTACCGGCAAAGAATATGTTGACGTTTTTCCGGTATGGGACTGGCAGAAAATTCCTGGAACAACTGTAGTGCAGAAACCATCCCTTCCTCCTTTCAAAGACATTGCTAAAAAAGGCTTATCTGATTTTGTTGGTGCTGTTTCCGACGGAGAATTCGGTGCTGCAGCTTTTGACTTTAAAAGCGTTCACGATCCACTGAAAGCCCGCAAATCCTGGTTTTTCTTCGATCGCGAATATGTATGTCTTGGTGCAGCAATTACTGCTGAAGCTGAATACCCGGTTGTCACTACCGTTAATCAATGTTTATTGCATAACAATGTAGTGGTGAAATCTAAAAATGGTTTGCAAACCCTCCACAAAGGGCAACATAATCTACAAGATGTTTCATGGGTATTGCACGATAGTGTTGCGTATCTTTTTCCTGCCCCTGTTTCTGTAAATGTTAGTAATACAACAGCAAGTGGCAACTGGCGCCAAATAACGCATCAGGCCTCGGCATCAGAGGAGACAGTTCAAAAAGATCTTTTTACATTGTGGCTTGATCATGGCCTGAAGCCCCGTTCCGCGAGCTATGCTTATATCGTTATTCCGGCAATAGCATTATCAACTGTTGATCAATACAGCAAAAAATCTGATATAATAATTCTAGCCAATACACCTGAAATACAGGCTGTACAAAACAAACAACTGCATGTCAGCGAAGTGGTATTTTATCAACCTGGCACAATAAAACTACCAGGTAACATAAGCCTGACAGCTGAAAATCCCTGTATCGTAATGATAAAAATGGCAGGAAATGCAATTGAAAAAATAGCGGTATCAGATCCTACGCAAAAACTTACATTATTGGAATTACAGATAAGTATACCTGTTGATGTATACGGAACCAACTATCGATCTACCTGGAATAAGGATAGTAAATTAACAAAAATTGAAGTTGATTTACCAGCAGGAGGTAATGCAGGGAAGACGGTGATTATGGAAGCAGGAAAGAAAAACAGTTAAGATAATTTGATAGTTATAAGTACTATGGCAATAATTGTTATGTTTAATATCCTGTAGTACCACTTTATATGCTCCTTCATCAGTTAAGTTGTAATTTTAAAGAAATCGTTTTATCTTTTTGGAGGAATGAATGTAAAATTATTACTATTGATCCTGTTTCATTGTCTATGCCTGAAGGGAGTCACCCAGGTGTGTACCGGGAGCCTGGGAGATCCTGTAGTTAACATAACATTTGGTGCAGGTTCAAATCCTGGCCCCTCTTTACCGGCAGGGTCTTCATCCTATTCATATTCTTTAAACGATTGTCCTGGTGATGGTGAGTACGCCGTACGTAATATTACTTTCTCATGCTTTACCGATTCATGGCATACTGTTCCTTTTGATCATACACCCGGCGATGGGAACAATGGTTATTTCCTTGAAATAAACGGAGGCGACCAGCGTGATTATTATACACGTGCTTTAACGGGCCTTTGTGCGAATACCACTTATGAATTATCTTTTTGGGTAATGAATATTTCGAGGGCTTCTGCCTGCGGAGAAAGCGCATTGGATCCCAATATAAAATTCAGTATAGAAAATACTTCCGGTATGGTAATGGCAACAGCCGCTACCGGCAATGTTTCTAAGAAGATCCAGCCTTCATGGACCCAGTATAGTTTGTTATTCAAAACTGACGGTTCAACCTCCGTAGTACTGCGACTTTCAAATAATGGTGGAAGTGGTTGCGGAATGGACTTTTTACTTGACGACATTATGGTCCGCCCATGCGGTCCCTCTATCATCGCACGTATTGCTCCGGGCGGAACAGCAACCGGGCAGGTATGTGAAGGCGATAGCGCCCCCATTTTTTTAAATACAACAGTAGGAAGTGGCTTCCTATCTCCCCAATATCAATGGCAGGAAAGCACAAACGGAGGGAATACCTGGACGGACATTCCTGGAGCTAACAGCCCGGATTATACCAGGGGAGCTACTAGCTATGGTAATTACCGTTACAGGGCATTAGTTGGTGAGCGTGCTAATATAGGTTCATCTCAATGCAGGCTGAGTTCTAATGCCATTGACATCATCGTTGAAAGAGCCCCCTTTGCGCAAGGCACAAATTATTCTTACTGCCTGGGCCAGGATGTAACATTATTTGCAGCGGGAGGAACGAAATATTTTTGGAGCGGCCCTAATAATTTTTCTTCTGATCAGCAGAGCCCTGTTATAAGGCATGTACAATTCAGTGATTCGGGTTTATATAAAGTACAGGTTACAACATCCGCCGGTTGCAGGGCCAGTGATTCAACACACCTGTATATTTTCAGTAATCCGGTTGCATTTATTAACCAGGAAGTAAGTATCTGTGAAGGAACAGGTACGCCGTTGTTAGCAAGCGGAGGAAGCAGGTACAATTGGACGCCATCAAAGGGCCTTTCTTCAGATACGATAGCCAATCCTTTTGCCAGGCCGGCTGATTCAACGATTTATACTGTTACTGTCACAGAAAATGGATGTTATGATACGGCAAGTGTAAGAGTGAATGTCTGGAAGAAGCCTTCGGCAAATGCGGGGCCTGATAAAAAAATAAGAAAAGGCCAGTCTGTTTCATTATCAGGAAGTGCCAAAGGAACAGAAATCAGTTATTTCTGGACGCCTGTAACAACTATGAACAATCCCAACATATTATCCCCAATGGTAAATACAAAGGAAGACACAAGATATGTTTTACATGTTGTATCAAACAAAGGGTGTGGCACAAGTACTGATGATGTGCTCGTAAGAATTTTTGACAAGATAACTGTTCCTAACGCATTTTCTCCGAACGGTGATGGAATTAATGATGTCTGGATTATTGAACCACTGGAATTGTTTGAAGATGCTGAAACGCTGGTTTTCAATCGCTACGGGCAGCTTGTATTTACCAGCCATGGTTATAGCAGGCCATGGGATGGAAAACTGCACGGAAAACCATTACCATTAGGTACGTATTATTACACAATCAATCTCAAAGATGGAAATCCACTGATAAAAGGCTGGGTGCTTATTGTACGTTAAAATTCTTAATTCAACAACATTACCTCAGCAATGTAAAAATTCTTTACCTCTGACCCACCTCATTCTGTCTAAATCAGAATATTAGTTTCTTATTTTTAATTAAGATTTAAGTTCTATTTTATATTCAATTAAGTTCGGAGTCAACGTTTTTGAAGAGAGGTACGTTCCTCTCCTTTTCAAGGCTACCGATAGGACATAAGTGTATATATAAATTCATGGTGATCCCTACAACTTTAATCATAAAGACGATTCAGAAACGCAAGTTCTTATTTGGTAACCTAGGCAAACATGAACCTAATGAAGGCGGATTGTCAAAACAAATACAACAATGAAATCCTAAAGCCCAGTAAGGGCGCAATACATTAGCACAGGGTGAAGCCTTGTGAAAAGAAAACGACCAACCAAGAGCCCTGTAAGGGCGCAATATCCTATGATGACATCTGCAAATATTTTGAGTTAAATAATAACTGCCTATCCTGAGATATACTTACAATACTACCTTAACACTTTATGAGGGTGTTTTCACCTGAATCTTAAAATCTTAAGATTGTTAGTTTCGCTTCTTTGCATATTCATATTCAACTATCATGGCCCAATCTCTGGTAAAAAACTATATTCACATCATCTTTATCACCAAATCCGAAGCCCACTTATCTTTCCCCATACGAGAATGAACTTCACAGTTATCTCGGAGGTATTTGCAGTAAGCTGGATTGCCATCCCATGAAAATTGGAGGATACACAGACCATGTTCATATTTTCTGTATGCTATCAAAAAGATTGCACTCATGAAACTTTTGGAAGATTAAAAGCGCAATCATCTAAATGGATAAAAACAAAGAATGAATCGCTCAGAAAATTTTTATTGGCAGGATGGTTACGGAGCATTTTCTGTAAATCCAACAGAAATAGAGGCTGTAATCAAATACATAACTAATCAGTATGAGCACCACCAAAAATTTACATTTCAGGATGAATATAGGGCATTCTTAAAAAAATATAAAGCGGATTTTGATGAACGATATATTTGGGATTAAATATAATGTAACTACCTGGTTTGAGTACATCTTAAATTTAACAACAGGCAATGCACATGATTAGATCAACATCCTTTCCAGAAGAATTCTAATAACACTAACTAAGATGGCTATATAATGAGCGTTATATTGCGCCCTTACAGGGCTTTGTTCCATAATCACATCTCGAACACAGGGCTTCACCCTGTGCTAACATGTTAAGCCCTTACAGGGCTTAGATCAATATGCAACTATATACAAAGGTTAGAAATTTGCCCATGACAAACGAAAAATGTGTTCTAACGGTAGCCGTGAAAAGAAGGAGACGTTGCGTTAAGATGCGAAGCACTTAACGCAACAGGGATGGTTGCTTACTGTGGTTAGTCGGTAACTTGCAAACAATTCATTCTTCTAAACAATCAGTTCAACCAATAACAGTCGGTAACCACCCCAGTTCAGAAACATGCTTTGCATCGTTTCCGGAGACTTTCCAAGTACTCATTTTTTCATATTATTTTTTAGCACCAATATGGAAGGAGTATATCGTTCCCATTTTCTTTTAAAGCTTTCAGGTATGTATCCCAAAGGAAAAAAAGTGTTACCTAATACAATATCCAGGTCTCCGTCGCCATCAATATCAGCGGCATCCATAGTTAGCCACCTGCCTGCTGTAACCTGCGGAAATGTTGAGGGTTCAAAAGAGCCGCCTTTGTTTTCCCAGTATATAAACCCTTCTTCTGGTGTGCGTTCATAATCCGGAAAATAAGCAATAGAAGCAATGTCTAGGTCTCCATCCCCGTCAAAGTCTCTTGCTATAGCTTTGCCTGCTCCATTCACCGGAAGGAATATTTTTTCAGTGAAACGATTACTACCGTTGTTCATATATATTCGAATTCCATGATAAGCTTTCAGAATAGGTGGGTAATCGCCGTTGTCACCATTGGTAGCCAGAATGTCCGGATGGCCATCCTTGTTGATATCTGTCAGTTCGAAATAATTTGATCCGTAAGAAGGTGGCAGTTTCAAAATGCAATCTTCTTTAAAAACGCCTCCTCCCTGGTTATAGTAAATAAAAATTCCTTCATCACCCTGTGCCATCATCGCTATAATATCCGGCTTTCCATCTTTATTGAAATCATAAATCGCAGTTTTAACAGCACCGGGCAGATCCCTTAAAATATGTTTAATTAATATACCTGTTCCCTTATTCTCAAACCAGGAAAGCTGGCCTGTATTGTTGCCAAACTCACATACAATAATATCTTCAAGGCCGTCATTGTTAAGATCCGCATAACTGGCATGAACCGGCCGCTGTAAATGATCCAATAACACGGTTGATTTTTTCCAATCAGGTTCAATGCTTATTA
>JAABUK010013189.1_pt1 | contig 10360 bp, 11 predicted proteins | sample 5559141 | NCBI WGS metagenome assembly JAABUK01 (sample SAMN10711869, study PRJNA513367) | rock metagenome | isolation source: Antarctica rocks | place: Antarctica: Victoria Land, Pudding Butte nord | collected 2016-01-03 | reverse complement strand
GGCTAGGATCCAGCGCTCCACGATGCCGACCGCGTTCTCCACTTTCGCTTTGTCGCGCGGCTTGCGCGGCCGGGTCGGCATCACGGCGATGTCGTAATGCTGAGCCATCTCGTGATACGTGCGATTCAAATCCGGCTCATACCGGCAAGCTCGCGTCACTCCAGTGCGCGGGTTGTCAGGAATCAGCAATGTCGTGGTGCCGCCGAAAAACTCGAAGGCATGCACGTGGCAGTCGATCCACTGCGCCAGACCCTGTCCCATCGCGGCCCGGGCGAAAGTATAGGTGCTGGCACCGAGAACGGCCACGAAGATCGAAGCCGGCGTTGACTCGCGGGTTTCACGGTCGAAGATCGAAACGGTGTCGCCGGCCCAATCCACGAAGGTCTTTTCTCCGGGCTTGTGATCGTGCCGGAGCACCACATCCCGGGTGCGGCTCCATCGTTGATACAGTTCGCAAAACCGGCTGATATGTTGGCAATCACATATCAGCCGTTTCTGCGAACTCTACCAACGCTGGCGAGGAACGCAGGACGTCGTTTTGCGCCAGCAGTACAAAGCGGGCGAGAAGATGTTTGTGGATTGGGCCGGGCCGACGATCCCGATCTACAGCCGCACCGGTGGCGAGACCAAAGAGGCGCATCTGTTCGTTGCCGTGCTCGGCGCAAGCTCTTACACTTACGCCGAAGCCACTTCGGACGAGCAGATGATCAACTGGCTCACCGCCCACATGCGGGCCTTCGAGTTCTTCGGCGGCTTAACGAAACTGATCGTTCCCGACAATGCCAGGACCGGTGTCGCGCGTGCTTGCCGCTACGACCCAGACCTGAACCCTATCACCAGATGGCGATGCACTACGGCGTGGGCGTCGTTCCCGCGCGACCGTATAAGCCACGCGACAAGGCGAAGGTGGAAAGCGGCGTCCTGGTAGTGGAACGTTGGATCGTCGCGGCTGTACGTAACCGCCGGTTCTTCGGAATCGAAGAACTGAATGAGGCGATTCGGGAGCTGCTGGTGAAGCTGAACGAGCGGCCTTTCCGCAAGCGCGAGGGCAGCCGGGCGAGTCTGTTCCAGACTATCGACAAGCCCGCTCTCTCGCCCCTGCCTTCGGAACGCTTCGATCTCAGCGAATGGGCCAAAGCGAAGGGAAACATCGATTACCACTTGGTGTTCGACGGCAGCTACTACAGCGTGCCGTACAACCTGGTGCATCAGTTAGTGGAGATCCGCTCCATGCCGACGACGGTCGAGATCTTCCACCACGGCAAGCGAATCGCCTCGCACCTGCGCAGCCGCAGTACGGGCGAAGCGGTTACGAATGCCGAGCATCGGCCCAGAAGCCATCGCGAACATCTCGAATGGACGCCCTCGCGCATGATGAACTGGGCGCGCACCATCGGGCCGCACACGGCGCGGCTGTTCGAGCGCATCCTCGAAGACAAGCCGCATCCGGAGATGGGCTATCGCGGCTGCCTCGGCATCATTCGCTTGGCGAAGAAATACTCAAACGAGCGAACCGAAGCGGCAGCCGAACGCGCGTTGCTCACCGGCGCGTGCCGGTATAAAAGCATCGAGTCGATTCTGAGGAACTCGCTCGATCTGCTTCCGTTAGAACCGTCGCCCGGGCTTGCTCCACCAAGCAACCCGGCACCGTCCGGGCACGATAACATCCGCGGAGCGGCGTACTTCGAAGGAGCTCAGACATGCTGAACGAGCCGACGATGGAGAAGCTTCTCGCGCTGCGTTTGAACGGCATGACCGAGGCACTGAAAGCGCAGGAGCAGGACCCGGCTTCGACCGAACTGAGTTTCCACGAGCGCCTGGCCATGCTGGTGGACCAGCAATGGAACTGGCGCGAGAACCAGGCACTGGGCCGCCGGTTAAAAAGGCAAAGCTGCGCGGCAACGCCTGCATTGAAGAGATCGACTTCCGTGTGTCGCGCGGTCTCGATAAGAGTGTGATCCGCGCGCTCACCCAGGAGTCGGTTTGGGTTTCTAAACACGAGAACATCTTCGTGCTCGGACCGACCGGTGTAGGCAAGAGCTTCCTGGCTTCCGCCCTGGCGCAGAAAGCTTGCCGCGATGGCTATTCGGTGTTCTATGCAAGAGCACAATCGCTGTTCCGCGATCTGGGCTTGGCGCGGGCTGACGGCAGCTTGCGGCATCTACTGGCGAAACTGGAACGCACCGATGTGATGGTGATCGACGACTGGGCAATGGCGCCGCTGACGGAAGCCGAGCGGCGCGATTTCTGGGAGATCTGCGAAGAGCGGTACCAGACCCGCTCGACGATCCTGACATCACAGCTGCCGATTAGCCGGTGGCATGAGCAGATCGGCGATCCCACATTAGCCGACGGCATTCTCGACCGGCTGGTTCACAACGCGCACCGGATCGAGATGAAAGGCGACTCCATGCGAAAGCGGGGTAAGGCGTAGCGCACACGACGCGCTACGGGCTCTGCCGTGCTGGGCGGGGCAAGGGCTCGCCGCCCTTTCCCCACACCCCTTTTCCGCGGTGCCTGGCACATCCCGAAGAAATCTGCTGTTTGACGGTGCCGTTCCAAGATCACTTTGATTGGGACTGGCGAAGGCGCGGGCCGTCTTCAATGTGAAGGGTGCGGTGGAAACCGTAGCCAGAAAATAGCCCGGCAGCATCCGAATTATTCGACCTATGTGGTGGCTCAGTCCGGACTTTCGTAATTAGGCGGTAGTAAAATAGTACCGGTTTCTGCCACTGGAAAGTTGCTTCGAAGCATCGGCATCAAAGGATCACGAAACATAGATTGGACTACTGAAGAGGAGCGCTCACCCATGACGGATATTATCAAGGTTTTCGGGATTTACGCTACGGCCCAACAAGCTGAGTTGGCGGTGGACCAGTTGCTTCAGTCAGGATTCAACAGCTGGAATATCTCCGTGCTCTTCCCTGACAATAGGACAACGCGGGAATTCGCCCAGAGGAAAAGTACAAAGCCCCCCGAGGGCACTGCTCATGGGAACACAGCTTCGCTTCCGCTCGATGGCACTTTAGGTTGGTCGGATCCTTCGCAAGGGCCTGTTAAAGGTGCTCTTTCACAAGCTCTCGCCGGTATGGGGGTTTCTGCCGAGTGGTCTGATCGACGGGTCGTCCACGGGAAGGTGCTTGTCTCGGCTGAATGTAACAGTGCCGAACAGGCAGCACGGATCTCCGAAATCTTAAAGAACGCTGGGGCAGAGGAAGTCGCCAACAGCCAGGGCGGGACAGAAATGGCCTGATGCTGCTTCGAGGAGAACTTATTAGTTTCCAGCACACGGACGGTCGAGGCACAACCGCCGCACCGGGTTACGAATCAGATCACCATCCGCAGCTTAGTTTCCTGCTCTGCTTTTCTGCTGGGATGAACCCTCTCACAGACGATATCCTTGGAAAGGGTTGAAGTTATCAGCGGGAGAGTCAAATCCTTTGTTTTTAACAACGGTGGTTTATCACCTCCGCTGTTAACAAGGAGAGTGAGACTGAAAATCTTGGCTCCTCGGGTAAGATTCGAAATCTTACCCTTCGATTATCAGCTGGAAAGTCAAGTCTTTTTATTTTTAAGAACTTGAGTTTTATCACCGACGCTGGTAATGGCACACCCTTGAGTTTTATCACCTCCGCAGTTAACCAGGAGAGTGAGACAAAAAATCTTGGCTCCGCGAGAGGAACACAGATACGAACTCGCGAATGGAGAATTCCTTAGAAATCAGTTCTTCTCCCAAAGTAACCACGGGGGTCGGATGATAGGCGTTTGCATTGAAAGTTCATCTAGTCATGAGGCGGAATCAACTCCTCCATAATTCCGCAGCCAAGGGCAGTTCATTAAGTTCCGAGCGGGCTTCGCGCCAAGCAGGGTAATGTTTTCCCAAGATCGCCAAGAATCGTACGCTGTGTGTCGGTTCAATTAGATGAACCATCTCGTGCACTACCACGTATTCGAGTAAGTCCTTCGGCTTAGCCACCAATTGGGTGTTCAAGCGAATGTGTCCCGCTTTCTGGTTGCAGCTACCCCACTTAGTCTTCATTCGTTGAAGAAAATAAGCAGCAACGCTCACCTCTAGCCGCGGTTCCCATTTCTTGATCAGAGAAGGAATCACACCGTGCAACAGCGATCTGTGCCATTGGTAAATTACATCGGCTCGCTTGTTGGCGTCGGTTCCAGAGCGCACCGTTAAGGCGATCCTTTTTTGATCAAGCGAAACTGAGGGTTTCGCGTCACGATACGCAATCGTCAGCAGGTGCCGGCGCCCCCAAAGATAGTGGCTTTCGCGTTCCACAAACTGGCGGGGCGCTTCGCGAGCCTGGTTCCGGAGTTTGGCTTGCTGTTCGCGGATCCAAAGCAACTTCGAGATGGCGTAGGCGCGGGCGACTTCGAGGCGGGTCTCAAGGGGCGCGGCCAGGGTAACGCGGCCATTTGGCGGATGTACGGAGAGATGGACGTTTTTGATCTCCTTGCGAGTGACCAGCACGGAAACGTCACCAAGCTGAAAAATTTCGTTCATCAGTAGCCCGGTTGATTCTTGATAATCTCAAAGATCGACTGGGTTGCCTGACGGTCACGAGACAGTAAGGGAAAAAGCGCGTTAAGCACCTGCTTTTCGCGCGTTTCGTCGCCTTTCCACCCGGCGGGCGCATACTCCCGCATAGCTAGGTCGAGTTCGAGGGCGAGCTTTGCCTTCGAATCTTCGTTCGTGGGGCAGGCAAAAGTGGAGGCAGGAACGCCCGCCAGATTATTGAAGAGCACCGCGGCTTGGGGATGGCCATTCAACATGACGGGAAGACCTGTGCTGTGGTTCCCCGCCATGCGAATCACAAGGTCTTCCGCGTTCTGCAGAAACGCTTCATAGGCATCGGTACCGCGACGCTTCAGCGCGATTAAGTCATCCAGCAGCTTTGACATTTCTTCGTAAAATCTGGGGTCGGTTAGCTGGTCGCGAATGATGGTCATGCGGACGTTGTTAATGATGCCCTCGGCAATTGCGTTTTGCGAGAGCTTGCCTTTCTCATTCAGCTTCTTGGCAATGGCGTCATGGATTCCGGTTTGCACGATCACTTCTGTAAGCGGGAGTGAACCCAGGGTTCCGAGCGTCGCGGCGGAATCCGCCCGCACATAGGTATTGAGCAAGTGGCGCATGTCGGCCTCGAAAGGCTTGATATCCAGTTCCTCACCGGAATGTTTCTTGATGGCGGCGCGGATCCCCGAGTAAAACTCTACTTGGCCCTGCAAGGCGCCAGCTTCGGCAGTTGGATAAGCAGCTTCTGGTAAGTGCTGGGCGATTGCGGCAAAAGCGCGCAGGAAACGAGCCACTAGTTTGTAAAAGGAAATGCGCAGCGGTTCCGTTTCGGCAAGAGCCGTAGGTGTGGCGGCATCCCCGCAAAAATAATAAAGGTACTGCTCAATTTCGTGCGGGAGCGGCACCGGCTCGCACAGATAGCGCAGCGCTTCGAGGGCAGCATCAAGCTGCTTTCTTCCTTCGACAAGCCAATTGTTGAGTGGGACGATGTCGCCCGCCCCGCCGTCATCGGTATCGAGCTCGTCCGAGGTGTACACGGCTATGGTTTGCTGCACAGCGCTTAAGAGTTCCTTGAAATCGACAATGTAGCCGTAATCTTTATCATCCCCATCAAGCCGGTTGGTGCGGCAGATAGCCTGGAACAGGTTGTGGTCATGCAGTTCGTTGTCGAGGTAGATGTAGGTGCAGCTTGGCGCGTCGAACCCGGTTAGGAGCTTGCTGACGACGATCAGAAGCTTCAGGTTTGCAGGCTCTTCGATGAAGCGGCGCTTGACTTCGGTTTCGTAAGCCTTGGTAGATTGGTCCTTCTTCAGAACGTATTGCTTATAGGTGTCGAATTTATAGCGTTCATCGCTATTGGCCGGTTCGCGCGAGATGGCATTGTGGTTTGGTTCGTACGACGTGATGATGCCGCAGTGTGGGCCGAAAAAAGTGTTCTGGAAGAGGCGGAAGTAGTGGCAGGCATCATAGATGCTGGAGACCACCAGAATGGCGGTGCCCCGGTCGTTGTTCAGCCGGGGCTTCAGGCCGAAATCTTCAATGATGCTGGAGAGGATGCGCTGTTTCCGTTCGCTGGCGCTCATTAACTCTTCCATGGTGGCCCAGCGTTTGCGCAGGACGGCGCGTTGAAAGTGATTAAGTCCGCGCGTTTTTTGTTCGAACCAGGCATCAATGGCCGATTGCGAGGAAAGGCGCTGGGGCACGTCGCGGGCTTCGTACTTTAGATCAAGAATCACCTTGTCGGCCACCGCCTGATGGAATTTGTAGGTGTGGATGTTTGTGCCAAATACATCACGCGTCATCTGCTTGTCTTTAACCAGGAGGGGCGTGCCGGTGAACCCGATGAAGATGGCATGAGGCAGCCAGCGCTTCATCTGCCGGTTCATGTTGCCGCCCTGGGTGCGGTGGCATTCATCCACGAAGACGTAGAAGTGACCGTGTGCGGGCGGGGGCGCCCCTTGCAAGTCTGCGGGGTCGAACTTGTGGATGAGAGCGCAGAGCAGGCGGGGCGCGGCAGCCGCGAGTTTGGCGATGAACTCCGAACGGGAGGCGATGCGGGGTGAAGGGGAGCTTTCGCCGATGACCCCTGCATTCTTCATGACACCTTCGATCTGTTGATCAAGCTCGTCGCGATCCGTGACGACCAACACGCGGGCTTCGGGATCATGTTCGAGGAGCCACTTGGCGAGCAGGACCATGAGGATGCTTTTGCCGGAGCCCTGTGTGTGCCAGATGACGCCACCTTCCCGCTGGCGCATGCGCTCCTGCGCGGCTTTGAGTCCCCAGTACTGGTGTGGCCGGGGAACTTTCTTGATGCCGTTATCAAATAAGATGAAATCGCGGATAAGGTCCAGTAGGCGGGTTTTTGCGCATAGTTCAGCAAGGGGGCCGTCGAGCAGAGCGCCTTCGAAGGGCACGGCCGAGCCAGCCGTTTTCAATTCGACGAAGAACTCTTCCCTTGTGGTGACGGTTGCGTAGCGCAGCCCTTGCGAATCGCTGCCGGCGAAGACGAATTGCACGGTTGAGAAGAACCGCTTATTGAAAATTTCTTCCTGGTTGGTGATGAGCTGGCGGACGCCGTCGCCGATTTCGACGGAACTGCGTTTGAGTTCGATGACCGCGATGGCAATGCCGTTGAGATAGAGGACCAGGTCCGGCCGGCGCTCATAGCCGCCGCGCAGGGTGACTTCTTCGGCGAGGGCGAAGTCGTTCTTTTCGGGGTTCTGCCAATCGATCAGATGCACGGTTTGGTGCGGCTGCCCAATGGCAATCTGCACGGGGACGCCATAGCGGAGGAGTTGGTAGGTGCGGAGGTTGACCTGATAGAGGGTCATACCGGTGGTGTCCGCTGCTGTTTCGAGTTTTTGCAGAGCGGCTGAGATGTGAAGATCGGAATAGCCTCGTTGTTTCAAGTTCGTGCGAAGAAGGCCGGCTTCGATGGGGCGGTTATCATCGCGCTTGGACCAATTGCCGAGGTAGCGATAGCCGAGGCAATCGGGGCGCGCTCTATCCGTGAACAGGGAGATGACCCGGTCTTGGGTACGGCGCTCGGAGCGTGGCTGGTCAGGCATGGTCAGCGTCTTTTGGGAGCAGGCGGGTCTTGCCGGTGAGCAGTTCCTGCATCATGGCTTGCTTGAGAGCGCGGGTTTTGGTCAGGCGCTGTTCCAGTGCGGTTAGTTCGGCGTCCATGTCGGATAGGACGGCGCATATGGCGGTTTGCTCAGTGACTTCAGTGGGCAGCGAGATTGGGAGCCGCCTAACAAGTTTTGCAGTATAACTCTGCTGCTTTGTACCCTGGCAGTATTGCAACGCAAGCGATTTGCCGCAGAAAACGTAGTAATGAAAAAGGTAGGCTGTAAGCAAAGCATCTGTCACAATGACGGCCATGCAAGACTGATTGGTCGTGGAGGGTGCGCCGACGATTCCACATGCGCCGCGGGTCCCTTCAGCCTCAAGACCTGTGATGGCCATCAGGAAAGTTCCTGCTGGCAATATCGATAGATTCGTTCGCGACACCGCGTCCCTTGTAATCTTCTCGATGGTGTCTGTGATCACGTTATAGTTGAGTTCACCGCTAGTAATCCATCGAATATCACCTTTATAGAATTCCGCTCGGTTTCTTCGTGGCGTAGCTCCGCTGTAACAGTCGCTTATGAAATTAACCAAGGGTTTTGTTTGCCACTCGCCGCTGAGAAGCCGGGGAGGCGGGTTTGCCCGGTGAGGAGTTTCTGCATGGCGGCCTGTTTGAGGTCGCGTTTTTTGACGATAAGCCGGTCCAGAGCGTTCAGCAGCGCATCCACATCACTTAAAGTTACCGAAATAGCGTTTTGCTCGGTGACAGTGGGGACCTGAATCATCAATGCAGCAAGTGTGTCCTGATTTAGGTTAACCATCGTCCTCACCGGCGTTCCGTTCAGTGCGGTAATCTCCACCACGCTTACCGGGACCAGCGCATGGAGATCGATGGAGGTTACGTACACCGCTCGCCAAGCCGTGGATTGGGGCGGCACCGATACATCTAGTTGAATATAGGGATCCGGATAACTGCTAATCGGGAATTGGAGGAACGACGCTCGCCCGCTGGCCGGTTGCGCCCCGATGGTCATTCGGTAGGTGCGCACCTGTTCGGTGGCGTTCTGCGCGAAGACACTAAAACCGCGCTGCAGCAGCGTGCCGTTGGTAGTGCCCGGCTGAAAGCCCAGCTGTTTGGAGATTGCCGTTGATGTTCTCTGGAAACGGATTTGTCTCTCAGCTGCGGAGCTATTCGACTTATTCGTTGAGCCCTTTCACGCGCTGCACCGGTGCTTTGTCTGTACCACGGCGTAAAATCCCGATACTGAGATCGTAGCGGAAGAGCCGGCCCGCGCAGGAGCTGCACCTCCATCAACGGGTTCGGTATGCTCGTACTTGCCTCGGCGAACGGGATGCTTTCTCTATTGATTGAGAATCTCCGGCCATGGAAGGGCCGTATCGGGCTCATCATGGTCGCGCTGCTCGTCGAAATGGCATTCAATGCCGCTGTTCCGCTCAGCTTGCGCTTCGTCATCGACCAGGCGATCACGCCCCACAATTACACCGCTCTGGTTGAAATCGTCGCCGGACTGACCCTCGGCGAAGTCATCGTTTCGGGAGTCGGGTTCGTCCGGAACCGCGAAGAACAGGACCATGAAGCGCTGCAGGCCCTTCAGGGTCCAGACCTCCACGGTAAAGAAGTCGGCGGCCACGATCTGCTCCCGATGCTGATTGAGAAACTCCATCCAGGTTGTCTTCCGTATGCGTTCCGGAGCGGGCTCCAGGCCGTTTCGTTTTAGGATGTCGGCTACCGTGCTGCGTGCCAGTTCATGGCCGAGATTGGACAGCGCTCCGCGAATTCGCAGATAACCCCAGTCCCGGTTCTCTTTTGCCATCCGCACGACCAGAGCCTCGAGTTCCTTTGGTGTCGAGGGCCTGCCAGGAAGACGACGCAAGCTTCCGTCATACTTGCCGGCGATCAGTTTCCGGTGCCAACGGAGCAAGGTCTCAGGCGCGGCAATGGTCGCGATTTCGGCCAGCATCCGTCGTCCTATCAGCCGAGCTTTGGCGGCGAGGCTGCGGCGCTGATCGTCTGTGAAGCGAAGTCTTTGTTTGCCCAGTTGAGCCCGGAGTATCCTGTTTTCTTCCCTCAGGTATTCGATCGCGTGTTGCTGCTGTTGATTCATCCACCCGGCAACAATGAACAGCAGAAAGCGGAACGGATCTATCCTCTTCGGCATCGTCTCAGCAGCCTACCACTACGTCTCCGGCCACTCAAAATCCCCATTTCGGTGCAGTCCGAGTTTCCGGATACTACGGGGAACGTCCAAGCCTTACGCCATTACCTATAAGACGAATGCCCATCGCGCCCATTGCTGCCAGACGCTTCTGCCCAATCGCGTTAATTCGTGGCGGTCCGTCGCGCGCAACTTCTTTGCCGCGTCAGACAGAAGTAGCTTCAATGGATCGGAAGCGCCCATTGATCTGGTATTTGTGCTTTACTCCCGCAGGCACTAAATAAGAATCGCCCTGATTTAACTGTTGTTGCTTGCCGTCCAAATCGAGCACCGCGGTCCCTTCCAAAACGTAGCCGACGACCTCATACTCGCGGGCGACCGGCGGCTTATCAAACACGTCCGTTTCGTCCCAAAGACGCAAGGCGATCTTGGAACCTTTGATCAAGTGGTCAGGATTGTTCATGTCTTTATTGTCGATCCAAGCGGCACGTTATGAGAAGGAAAATCACCCAAGCGGTCGATATGCCCGGTCTGGTAGCGCACCGATGGTGAACTGCGATACGCTCCCGGTTTACCCTACCGC
>JAABUK010013188.1_pt1 | contig 10360 bp, 7 predicted proteins | sample 5559141 | NCBI WGS metagenome assembly JAABUK01 (sample SAMN10711869, study PRJNA513367) | rock metagenome | isolation source: Antarctica rocks | place: Antarctica: Victoria Land, Pudding Butte nord | collected 2016-01-03 | reverse complement strand
CAAGGGGCATTGGTATCTACACAACGCTAGACAGCGGTGGAGACAAGGAGTTATTGCGGATCGGGCGAGGCTTATGAGGTGCTTTCCGACGGATCTTTGGTCCGCCCCGCGACACACGAGCTTTCTTGCATGTGTTCCGGGCCCTATTTTCGCGGGACGCGACCAAGATAGTGGACGGGAAACCTCTGCCGATCCCCCTCCGTAAATCGTTATCCCTCAGTAGGTTTTGCGTTGTGTAGATACCAATGGTCAAGGGGCGACCCGCGCGGCCGCGACTCCCCCCGCGCCATCGCCGGGACGGCCGCCCCGGCCGGCGGGGCCTGGCAGGCCGGCCGGCTTTGCCCTATCCTCACCGGCAAGCTCACGACCGGGGACCCGGGGAGGATCTAGCCATGCGGATCGGATGGCGGGGCGTCGGCGCGGTCCTCTCGATGGCCTCGGCGGTGGCGCTCGCCGACGACCCGAAGCCGGGGGCCCCCGCGCCGATCCGGTTCGAGCGGATCGCGATCGACGAGAACTTCCCGGGCGCCTACCAGGTCGAGGTCGTCGACGTCAACGGCGACCGGAAGCCCGACATCGTCGTTGTCGGCGGCTCGACCCTGGCCTGGTACGAGAACCCGACCTGGATCAAGCGGGTCGTCTCGACCTCGAAGCAGACGCCCGCCATCATCAGCAGCGCCACGGCCGACCTCGACGGCGACGGCCGGGCCGAGATCGCCATCGCCTACGACTTCGCCATGAACGAGCCGAAGCGGGGCAAGCTCCTCCTGGCCGTCCAGGGCCCGAAGTCCGATGACCCCTGGACCTTCCGGCCGATCGCCGACGTCCCCAGCATCCACCGGCTCCGATGGGGCGATGTCGACGGCGACGGCCGGCCCGAACTCGTCGTCGCCTCGATCTTCGGCCCCAAGGCCAGGCCGCCCGCCTTCGACCAGGATCCCGCCGCCCTCGCCGCCTACTTCACCGGGGCCGACCCCAAGGCGGGCCGATGGGAGGGGCGGATCCTGACGCACCGGCCGATCCTGCACGCGATCGAGGTCAGGCCCGGGGGCCGCCCGGACGACGCCGGCGTCGCCATCTACACGGCCGATGGCCGGGCCGTGGCCCGGATCTCCTGGGACCGGCGGAAGCATCAGCCCACGGTTGAGGAGATTCTGGGTCCGAAGATCCCATCGCCAGCGTGGCCCAAGCTGGGTTGGAGCGAGGTCCACCTCGGGCACGTCGATCTCGGTCGACGGGAGTTCCTCGCCATGATCAATCCCTGGCACGGCTCTCGGGTCGTCGTCTTCGTGTTCGAACCTTTCGTGACCGGGAGCTGGCTTGGACCCGCCGTGCTCGATACCACCCTCGACGACGGCCACGCCCTCTGGGTTGCCGATGTCGACGGCGATGGCGACGACGAGGTCTTCGCCGGCCACCGGGGGAAGGATCATCGGATCTCGGTCTACAGGCGCATCGGCAGGGATTGGATCCGGACCGTCATCGATACCACCGTCGCCGCGCAGGACCTCCGGGGCGGCGACATCGACGGCGACGGCGTGCCCGACATCGTCGCCGTCGGCGGCAAGACGCATAATGTCGTCTGGTATCGGCCGATCCGCCCGGAGAAGTGACCGGCCCGGGGGAGGGCGTCGCCAGTCCCGCTCGCCCAGCCACTCCTGGTCGCCCACGAAACCGACAAGGTCGATGGCCTGCCCGACCCGCTCGGCGAGGTCGCCTCGGGCTCGATCGTGCGGATCCACCCATCGTCCGGGTCGTTGAACCTCCGGAACGCGATGTTGCACAGAAGAAGTCGCTGTCGTGAAAGGACTTGCGGAAGGCGGCCGCGCATTTTCCAGCAACTCGACGGGCCCATTTGCCGCAACTTCCTGATTTTGAATGGGTTATTTGCTCGGAAACGCCCTTCGTAGCTGGGCTGAAGGCGATCACGACCTCCATCCCGCAAGCGGTAACGAGCCAATTTTATAATAAACGCGTTTAATTTATAACAGTCCATGTGACATTTCATTTCTTTCATTAAATTGATTGAATTCGGCTGTGAAGTTTTGTAGCCTGCGTTTGGGATATCGGTTGTGCGAGAGGATGGGGCTGCCACGCGGGACGACCGTCGTATGCAGCCTTGGACGGCGAAGTCTACCCCGCACAGGATCCCGGCAAGTCCACCGCCGCGGGACGCGCGGGCTATCGTGCGCCCCGCCCGTGGGATGGACCGGGGGGGAGAGTCGCCCCATGCAGGGCTTTCCTGTCATGGCTCGTACGATTCTGGTTGATATCCCGCTCGAAAATCGGGGAGCAAAGAGATGCGCTTGATCACTCGGAAGTTGAAGCTAGGCGTGTTGGCGGCATCGGCGATCACCCTTTTGGCCATGGGCGGTGAGCCCGGGACCGTGCGGGCGGACGGGGGCGCGAATTGTCCCTGCAAGAGCCAGGGTTACTTCAAGAACCACGATTTCTGCGACCTGCTCGGGGAGGGTCTCCTCCCCGGACCCCATGGTTACACGGGTGCGATCAGTCCCGACAGGTCGTATGGGCCGTATTACAACTTCGAAGAATTGCGCGGACAGCGTGGGCTGAAACTCGGCGACTTTGCCTACACCTGTGAAGAGTTGCACGCGATCCTCTCGACGCCGAGTCAAGGCAACGGCGCGCTCATCCTGGCCAAGCAACTCATCGCCGCGAAGCTCAATGTGCTCAACGGTTGCCCGGCCACGCCGGCGATCCTGGCAGCCATCGCCGAGGCGGATATGCTCCTCTGGCAGTCGACCGTCGGCTTGCAGTATGACTGGGTCCCGAGGATGCTCCCCCCCGTGGGAACGATGACCCTGCCGTCGAATTACGTGCTCGATGGCATGTCGCTCCAGACACTCAAAGGCATCCTGGAGAACTACAACTTGTGCGGGGCGGGCGACTGATCCGACCGTGGGGAGTGTGGGCGGAGCCGGGCGGCATGGACCTCCCGGCTCCGCCCAATCTCGCGACCATAAGGTATTGTTGTGCCCGGTATCTGATCGAATGAGGGAGTCCCCCGATACCGGGTCGTGGGACGGAGCCGGGGGAGGGCGTCACCAGTCCCGATCGCCCAGCCACTCCTCGTCGCCCTCGAAGCCGGCGAGGTCGATGGCCTGCCCGACCCGCTCGGCGATGTCGTCGCGCCCGATCGTGCGGATCCACCCGTCGTCCAGGTCGTTGAACTTCTCGATGCAGGCGTCGACGAGCCGGCGGATGGCGGCCCCGGCGGCCTTGACCCGCTCGGCATCGACGTGCCCGTCCCAGCCTTCGATTGGCTCCGGTCGCGCATTTCCTGCAACCCGGCGAGATCGGACGTTCGTTACCCTTCTTCCGTCAAGAGCCGCCACGACGGGGTTCCGGCCGGCGCCCGGTGGGAGGCGGCGACGCCGCCCGCTGACCGGGATCTTACCCCGGCGCGGCCGGCCTGCTGGCGCGACGCCGGGCGGGGGGACGCCGATCCGGTCGGGGGCGATTGTTTCGCGGAGTCGACACGATGTTGCCGGATAACCGCGTCGCCCGGTCGCCCGGGCCGGGGATCGACCGGGACGACGATCGATCGCCATTCGACCTTTGTCCTTCACCCGCCAGGGGATCGGGTCGCGCGCGGGTCGGGTCGGGCGCCGTCAGGAAATTTTCAATATGGCCTTGACGACGCTATCCACCAACTTGACATCGGATGTTCGCAGATGATAGGTTTGGCACGGGATCCAATCCCCCGACGTCACGGACGCCGCGCGGACCTTTCCGCCGGGATCGCGTCGGACGCCCCGCGCCGCCTTGATGGGCCGATTCGGCGCACATCCTACCCATGGCCGACGAACGCATCCGACGACAGATCGCCTTTCTCGCCGCTCAGCTCATGTATCACCGGGCCGAATCCGAATACTTCACCGCCAAGCGCAAGGCCGCCGGGCAGCTTGGCGTGGAATATCGGTTCCGGCCCGGAGACCTCCCCTCGAACTCCGAGATCCGCGACCAGATCCAGGTGATGGCGCGGATCCACGAGGGTCCCGGGCGTCTGGAGCACCTCCGCGACATGCGATTCGAGGCGCTCCGCCTGATGCGCAAGCTCGCCCGGTTCCGGCCCCGGCTGATCGGGAGCGTCTGGACCGGCCACGTCCGGCACGGGTCCGATATCGACATCCACATCTTCGCCGACGGCCAGTCGATCGTCACCGACACCCTTGAGGAATACGGCCTGGCCTACGAGGTCCAGAAGAAGCGGATCATCAAATACGGCGAGGAGCGGGTCTTCACCCACATCCACGTGGACGACCGCTTCCCCTACGAGCTGACCCTCTACCCCGAGGACAAGGCCCACCATGTCTTCAAGAGCTCGATCACCGGGCGGGCGATCGAGCGGGCCTCGATCGCCGAGCTGGAGGCGGCGCTGAAGGCCGAGGACCCGGATGTCGACCTCGACTTCGAGGTCGACCGGATCGAGGACCACGTCGACCGATTCGAGGTCTACCGGCTCCTGCTCGCCCCGCTGGAGGGGGTGAAGCAGAGCCCGAAGTGGCACCCCGAGGGGGATGCGCTCTACCACAGCCTCCAGGTGTTCGAGCTGGCCCGCGACGAGCGGGGGTACGACGAGGAATTCCTCCTGGCCGCCCTGCTGCACGACGTCGGCAAGGCGATCGACCCGGCGGACCACGTGACCGCCGGCCTCCGGGCCCTCGAAGGGACGATCACCGATCGGACGGAGACCCTGATCGCCCTCCACATGGACGCCCTGGCCTACCGAGACGGGACCCTCGGCGCCCGGGCCCGGGGCCGGCTCGAACAGTCCGAGGAGTTCGACGACCTGATGCTCCTCCGCGAGCTCGACTCGCGGGGCCGGGTCCGGGGTGCCGTCGTCCGAGAACTGGCCGAGGCCCTGGAATTCATCCGGGACCTGGCCGCCGCGTGGGAAGGATGACCCGAGGCCACCGGGGGGCGTACGCGCCCCGGGGGCCGCGCAGGAGGCGCAACCATCTAATATTACCGGAATATCTACAGACGTCGAGACGATCCGATTGACGCCCACCCCGCCCCCCGCCCTCGCTCCCGCCCCGACACATCCACGGATTTGACGAGCCGGTTTCCACGGGCTATGTCCTTTCTGTGTGACGAACGAACCGGCCCGGAAAACCCCCCATCGGGGCCGGAAAGTTGACCCCGCTTGCCATCGGGCGGGCGGTGTCGGGGCGGTCTTCCCCGCCGGCGCATCATGCCGGCCCCGGGACGGTCGCCGCTCGATGAAAACCCTTCGACGCCGAAGCACCCATAGATGAGATTTCAATCATGGCGGGATTTATCCGAGCCGATCGCGGTGCGCGCGCCCCGCAACATCGTCCCCACTTCCGGGCGCAGTTGGAACGACTCGAGGCGCGGGAGCTGCTGTCCGGGGCGGCGCCGACGGATGTCGATCAATACATGCTGGCGCTGATCAATCGGACCCGGGCCAACCCGGCGGCCGAGGGGCAGAGGCTCGTGGCCCTGGCGCAGGCCGACCCGACGATCCACCAGGCGACGGCCGGCTGGGACCTGAACCTCTTCTACCGGACGATCTCCGCCTATGCGCCCGAGCCGCCCTTGGCGTTCAACCCCCGCCTGATCGACGCGGCGCTGGTCGAGGATGCCTCGATGGTGGCGCAGAACAGCCAGCGGCATTCGCCCGCCGGGTTCCTCACCAACCCGGGCGTGGCCGTCGACTCCGACGGCCAGGCGTATTATCCGACGGGGTCGGGCGGCTGGGCCACGGGCGAGAACATCTTCGCCTTCTCGCAGCCCGTCGCCGGCCGGTCGCCGACGGCCTACGCCGACTACTTCGAGGCGGGATTCCTGCTCGACTGGGGCAACCCCGACTTCGGCCACCTCAGGAACATCCTCGCGCCGGGGCCGGCCGAGGCGAACCCCTCGGCCGGGATCTTCCCGTTCAACGAGGTCGGCGTCGGGCTGGTGATCGGCGTCACCCCCACCGCGGCGGCCGACCCCAACTCGCCGATCTCGGGCAACCAGGGCCTCAGCGTCGGCCCGGCCCTGGTGACGCAGGAATTCGGCTGGCGGCAGGGCAATTCCTTCCTGACCGGGACCTTCTTTCGGGACGACCTGGGGATCCACCTCTACGCCCCCAACGAGGGCTACGGCGGGGTGACCATCACCGCCACGGGGCTCGGGGGCCAGGGGACGTTCCAGACCCAGACCTGGCCCTCGGGCGGTTACTCGCTCCCGTTGCCGCAGGGCCAGTTCCAGGTCGTCGCCACCGGCAATCTCCCCCAGGCCAGCTCGACGGTCATCACCATCGGCCAGGATAACGTCGGCTGGGATGTCGCGTTCGCCCCGGCCGCGCCGCCCAGCATCCCGGCCCCGCCGCCCAGCATCCCGGCCCCGCCGCCCCCGAACCCCCAGGCAAACGGCCCGACCCAGAATCCTTCCCCCTCGACCAAAGCCGACCTGACCGTCTACGGCCCCGACCCGGTCACGGGCAAGCAGCGCTTCCAGACCCTGACGGCCGCCACGAACTACGATCCCGGTCAGGCCACCATCTTCAGCAATAACGGCTACGGCTTCGGCAACTCCCGGTCGATCCCCGTGTCCGCCGATTACTTCGGCGACGGCAAGCCCGCTTATGCCGTCTGGACGCCCAACGTCCTGGGCGGGATGACCTTCGCCGCCGTCTCTTCCTCCTTCAAAGCCGGCGAGAACCTGAGCCGGAACTTCGGCCTGACGACCGACATCCCGGTGATGGCCGACGTCGACGGCGACCGCAAGGCCGACTTCGGCGTCTACGGCTACCAGAGGGGCCTGGGCTACCGCTTCGACTTCCTCGTGTCGTCGAGGAACTTCGACCTGAATCAGCAGCTCGTCTTCAACAACAACGGCTTCGGCTACGGCAACGGCGGCTCGATCCCGGTGGTCGCCGACTTCGAGGGCAGCGGTCACGCCGCCTTCGGCCTGTTCAACCCGTCCCCGACCGGGTCGAAGTTCACCTTCTACTCGCCCTTTACCAACAGGAGCGTCACCCGGACGGTCGGCGCCCCCGCCGACATCCCGATCGCGGTCGACTTCGACGGCGACCGCAAGGCCGACCTGGCCCTCTACGGCAAGGACCCCGCCTCGGGCAAGTACCGTTATGAGGTCCTGACCTCCTCGACCGGCTTCGACGCGAATCGGCCCGTCATCTTCGACAATTACGGCAATGGTTACGGCAACGCGGCCTCGATCCCGGTGGTCGCCGACTTCGAGGGGACGGGCAAGGCGGACTTCGCCGTGTTCACGCCCGACAATGCCGGGAGGATGCAATTCGTCTACCAGGCCAGCCAGGTCGGGCACGGGGTGGCCTACGACTTCGCGATGCCGACCGACATCGCCCTGCTGGCCCCCTCGTGCATCCAGGCCCGGAGGGTCCGGGGCTCGTGAGTCGTCCCCCGATCATCGGGGCCCGGGCCGGAGGTGCACCTCGAAGAATGCGTAGGTGTCTTCCATGGTCCGCTTCATCTCGGGGCCGGTCCAGCCGTGGCCGGCACCGATGAGCAGCTCGACCCGGCCGGCGACCCCGGCTCGGGTCATGGCGTCGCCGAGCCGGGTGGCCTGGGTGGGGGGGACGAGCGGGTCCTTGGTCCCCTGGAAGGTGAGGATCGGCGGATCGTCCCGGGTGAGGAAGGTCGCCGGCGAGGCCCTGGCGGCCGCCTCGGGCTTCTCGGCCGGGGTCCCGCCCAGGAAGTCGCGGACCAGCCCCCGGGAGGCCGGGGGGATGTCGTCCGCGGCCAGGTCGGACGGCCCGAAATAGTTGACCACCGCCTGGACCTTCGAGCTGGGCGAGCCCGGGGCGACGTCGCCCTCCAGCCCGTCGTCGGGGCCGGTCACCCCGAGCATCAGGGCGAGATGGCCGCCCGCCGAGTAGCCCATCGCCCCGATGTGGTCGACGTCCACCCGATACTCGGCGGCATGAGCCCGGAGCCATCGGACCGCCGCCTTGGCGTCGTGGACCTGGGCCGGGAAGACGTCCGCCGGGCAATGCCGATACTGGGGCGAGATGGCCACGTAGCCCCGGCGGGCGAACTCGTCCAGGGCGGGCCGGTTGTACCGCTTGTTCCCCGTCCGCCAGGCGCCGCCGTAGAGCACGACGACCGCCGGGTAGGGCCCGGCCCCCTCCACCGGGCAGGCCAGGTCGAGCTTCAGCTCGGCGGCCCCGGCCCGGGAATAGACGATGTCGTAGGTGGTCGCGACCTTCGGGACGCCGGCCGTGGACGTCGACAGGGCCCAGGCGGCCATCGTCAGGACCGCGAGCCCCGGCCTGGATCGGATCGCCATCGGTCTTGCTCCTCCGACGCCCGGGAGATCGATCGGCCCGGCGATCAGGCCCGGCGGGCCCACCCCTTCAGCGTGATCGTCCAGGAGGCGGCCATGTAGAAGGCCGGGAAGTATAACGAGATCGCCGCGAGCCACCAGGTCAGGTCGTCCGTCGGGGCGGGCGGGCCCGACGTCGGCAGCCGCCAGAAGGTCGCGAACAGCAGGAGGCACCAGGGGACGATCAGGATGTTGCTCGCCACGTTGAGCCGGCCCGGCTGCGACGACGGGTAGAGATAGCGGCTGGGCACGAAGGTCATCACGCTCAGGACCACCACGATCCCCAGCGACGCCCAGGACGGCGGGTGGAGGGCATAGAGGTAGAACGCCACCACGTTCCAGAGCGACGGGAAGCCGAGGAAGTAGCCGTCTTCGGTCTTGGCATCGACCTGGCAGAACCCGTACGCGCTGGCGATCAGGGGGAGCAGGAGCCAGGCCTCCATCCCGCCGGGCAGGAGCCCCGCCCGCCAGATCAGCCCCAGCGGCAGGAAGGTGTAGGCCAGGAAGTCGATCAGGTCGTCGAGCTTCCGGCCGTCGAAACCGGGGAGGACTTCCTTCACGTTGGCCCGCCGGGCCAGGGTCCCGTCGGTGGCGTCGACCAGGCTGGCCACCAGCATCAGGGTGAACGCCTCGCGGAACGCCCCGGCCCCGCCCCGGACCAGGAGCACGGCAATCCGGGCCGCCAGGACCAGCCCGATCGCCGTGTAGAGGTGGACGCCCCACGCCGCGAGCCGCGACGCCCGGTCATCCCGATCGCCCGGGTCGACCGCGATTTCCTCGTCGGCCGGCACCAGGCCGACCCCCGAACCGCTCCCCGTCATCATCCGACCTCTCCTCGATGGATCCCCCCGGCCGATCCCGGGTCGACCCCCGGATCATCGGCCCGGTGGCCTTCCAGCACGCCGGCCCCGCGTCGGCCGACCCTCGCGTAGCAGAGGGCCCCGGCCCCGAGCATGGCGGCCGTGGCGATCGGGGCGGCGAATCGATGATACCACGCCGGGCCGTAGACCTCGGGCCTGGGCCATCCCACGTTCACCACGATCAGGACACCCCAGGCGACCGCCAGGACGTTGACCGGCAGGCCCCACCGGCCCAGCCGGAACCGCCCGTCGGGCCGGGGCGTCCCGCCCGACGGGCCGCCCCGGAGGCGATGGGCCAGCTGCGGCGCCGTCACCAGCAGGTAGGCGAGGTTCGCCCAGACGATCGCCACCGAGGCCATCACCTCGACGATCCGCGGGAAGTTGGCGTTGGCGACCAGGAGTGCCGTCGCCACCCCGCCCAGCAACAGGGCCGGGAGCCTCGGCGTCCGGCCCGAGCCCGGCATCGCCGCCAGGGCGCCCGAGAACGGCAGGTTGTTGTCGCGGGCCATCGCGAAGATCAGCCGGACGGCCGCCGCGTGCACCGTCAGCGTGCAGACCGCGATCGCCAGCGCCACGTCGACCAGGAGGAGCCGGCCCCACCCCGGCCCCAGCGACCCCTTGATGATCGTCGCCATCCCCCCGCCCAGCCGGCCCAGCCCGGGATCGTCCAGGTCCGGCGCGGCCCGGAGCGCCCCGAGGATCAGCAGGGCCCCGGCGATCCCGACCGTCCCCAGCGCCCCGAGGATCGCCCGGGGAGCCCGGCGCCTCGGGTCGTCGGTCTCCTCGGCCAGGATCCCGGCGGTGTCGAAGCCGTACATCACGAACGACGGGACCAGCGCCGCCGCCAGGAGCGGGCCGAGGTAGCCCAGCGGCAGGCCGCTGCCATGCCCCCGGGATTCCAGGACCACCCCCAGGCCCCTCCGGGCGTGCATCGCCAGCAGGACGATCAGCAAGGCCGCCCCGGCCATCTCGGCGAAGACGCCCACGTTGTTGATCCGCGCCAGGAGCCGGACCCCGACCACGTTGATGATCGTGCTGGCGGCGATCAGGATGCAGCCCAGCAGCACGGCGTTGCTCGCCGCGTCGGCCGGGTCGGACCCGTCGCCGATCCGCTGGAACCACGGCGAGACCTGCGGCAAGACCCCTTGCAGGGCCAGGGC
>JAABUK010013186.1_pt1 | contig 10360 bp, 11 predicted proteins | sample 5559141 | NCBI WGS metagenome assembly JAABUK01 (sample SAMN10711869, study PRJNA513367) | rock metagenome | isolation source: Antarctica rocks | place: Antarctica: Victoria Land, Pudding Butte nord | collected 2016-01-03 | reverse complement strand
GGCGCTGAACGCCGTGCAGCAAGAACCCTCCAAGGACTCACTCCGAGGCAAACTCCAGCGGGCCGCCTGGAACGATGCCTACCTCACCAAAATCTTGGCCCTGCTTTGAAATGCGATTGCCCTGCCCGGCCTGGCCCGGCCGGTGATGCCGTGCCGCCTGCGGCGTGCTATGCTGGAGCCATGCAGCCGCTTTCACGCCGCCTATTGCTGGCCGCCGCCGCGTCCGCACCCGTTGCGGCTGCCGCTGCGCCGTTGCACGGCCAGGCCGCGCCGCGCATCCAGGCGCCACCCGTGCTCCGCAGGCCGCCGCCGCCCTTGCCGCTGGTCATGCTCGATCCCGGCCACGGCGGCAAGGACCCGGGCGCCATCGGCGTCACCGGCACCTATGAGAAGCATGTCGCCCTGGCCGCCGCGCAGGAATTGCAGCGCCACCTTGCCAGCGCCGGGCGCTGCAGGGTGGAGCTGACGCGGGGCCGCGACGTGTTCATCCCGTTGCAGGACCGCGTCGCCATCGCGCAACGCCGGGGCGCCCGGCTGTTCCTGTCGCTGCACGCCGATGCGCTGTCTGACCCCGGCGTGCGCGGCGCCAGCGTCTATACCCTGTCCGACACCGCATCCGACCCGCAGACCGCCGCGCTGGCCCGGCGGGAGAACAGCGCCGACCGCTTCGGCGGCCCCAGCTTCCGGGACATGCCGCCCGCCATCGCCAGCATCCTGGGCAGCCTGGTCCGCCAGGAGACCCGGGCGGGGTCGGCCGGCATAGCGCGCCACCTGGTCGGCGCCATGCGGGCGGGTGGGGAGCAGCCGGGCGGGAGGCGTCCACCTGGAAGTCAGCCGGGGAGGAGGCAAGCGGGGATCGGCCTGCTGGCCCATCCCGCGCGCCACGCCGGGTTCATGGTGCTGCGCGCCGCCGACATTCCTAGCGCCCTGGTGGAAATGGGGTTCATGTCGAACTTGCAGGACGAGGCCGCGTTGCGCCATCAGGAGTATCGCACCCGCGTCGCAGCCGCGCTGGCCCGCGCGGTCGAGGGCTTCCTGGGCGGCCCGGACCAGGGCGCACGGCTGGCCGGCTAGGGCAGGTTCCAAGGTAAGCACACATGACCGATCAGACCACTCCGTCCTCCAACGCGCCAAGCCAGGGCGCAGCAGTTCCGGCCGGGCAGGCTCCGGCTGCGCCAGCCCTGTCCGCCGGTCTGCCGCCTGCCGGCCGGCGTGCCGCCAGGGCCGCGAAGCCCGCTCGTCCGCGCGCGCGGTTCGACTTCGTGCGCCGGGCGGTGGGCGTCGTCGCGGGGCTGGGCCTGGTCGGCGGCGTGCTGGGCGGCGCCTTCGCGCTGCACACCTACGACAAGTATGCCGCCGGCCTGCCCACTCTGGACAGCCTGGCCCACTACCAGCCCAAGGTCATGAGCCGCGTCTATGCCGGGGACAGCCGCTTGATCGCCGAGCTGGCCACGGAGCGGCGCATCTTCGTGCCGGTCAGCTCCATCCCCGACATGGTGAAGCAGGCGTTCCTGTCCGCCGAGGACCAGAATTTCTGGACCCACAAGGGCGTGGACCCGCTCGCGATCCTGCGCGCCGGCTATTACGACGTGGCGTTGCGCAGTCAGGGCAAGCGTCCCATCGGCGCCAGCACCATCACGCAGCAGGTCGCGAAGAACATGCTGCTGAGCAACGAGGTCTCGGTCGCCCGCAAGGTCAAGGAGCTGATCCTGGCGGTGCGGATAGACCAGTCGCTGAGCAAGGAGCACGTCCTCGAGCTTTACCTGAACGAGATATACCTGGGCCTGCAGGCCTATGGCGTGGCCGCGGCGGCGCAGGCCTACTTCAACAAGGGCCTGGACGACCTGACCCTGCCGGAGACGGCGTTCCTCGCGGCGCTGCCCAAGGCGCCCAACAACTACAACCCGTTCCGCTACCCCGACGCCGCCAAGGGCCGGCGCGACTGGGTGCTGGACCGCATGGTGGACGACCGTGCCATCACCGCGGCCCAGGCCGCCGCCGCCAAGGCGGCGCCGATCCAGGCCGCCGCGTTCCACCGGCCGGAGTTCGTCGCCGGCTCCGAGTGGTTCGCCGAGGAGGTGCGCCGCCAGGTGATGGCGGAATTCGGCGCCGACGCCGTCACGGCGGGCGGCCTGACGATACGCACCAGCATGGACCCCGGCCTGCAGGCCGCCGCCGACGCCGCGCTCCGCAAGGGCCTGCTGGCCTACGACCGCAGCCACGGCGGCTGGCGCGGCCCCGTCGGCCATCTGGAGGGCGGCGCGAACATGCGGCTGGGCTGGAGCAACCGCCTGGCCGCCCTGCCGCATCCGCCGGGGCTGCTGCAGGAGTGGAACCTGTCCGTCGTGCTGGAAACGACGGGCGACGAGGCTAGGGTCGGCTGGGTCGAGCGCGGCACAGGCGGCGCGTCCCGCACGGCGTCGCTGTATGCGTCGGACCTCGGCTGGGCCAGGCCGGTGCGCCCCGGCGGCGGCTTCGGCCCCAGCCCGCGCAAGGTGACGGACATCCTGCAGGTGGGCGACGTCATCATGACCGAGCCGGCGAGCGCCGCCTCCCAGCGCGGCGGGACGCGGTCGGACCGGCTGTGGCTGCGCCAGGTGCCGCAGGTGCAGGGCGCGCTGGTGTCGCTCGATCCCGCCACCGGCCGCGTGCTGGCGATGTCCGGCGGATGGAGCGGCGAGGCCAGCCAGTTCAACCGCGCGACGCAGGCGCAGCGGCAGCCCGGCAGCTCCTTCAAGCCCTTCGTCTATCTGACGGCGCTGCAAGCCGGGCTGTCGCCCAGCCAGCGCATCCTGGACGCGCCGTTCGTGCAGAGGCTCGGCAACGGCGACACCTGGGAACCCAACAACTACGGCATGACCTTCAGCGGACCCACGCCCATGCGGCTGGCGCTGGAGCGGTCGCTGAACATGGTCACTATCCGCTTGGCGGAGAAGGTCGGCATGGACGCCGTGCGGGACAACGCCGTCGCGTTCCATGTCGTTGACAACATGCCGCTCGTGCTGCCGGCGTCGCTGGGCGCGGTGGAGACGACGGTACTGCGCCAGGCCGCGGCCTACGCCGGGCTGGCGATGGGCGGCAAGGAGGTGCTGCCGAGCATGGTGGACTCCGTGCAGGACCGCGACGGCAAGGTAATCTGGCGCCCGGAGAGCCTGGCCTGCGTCGGCTGCGACGCGCCGGGCAGGCTGCCGGCCGTCACCGACAAGCGCAGCCAGATCGCCGACCCGCAGAGCGTGTTCCAGTTGGTCACGATGATGCAGGGCGTGGTGGCGAAGGGCACGGGCACCGCAGCCGGCGCCGGGCTGGGCCGGGCCATCGCAGGCAAGACCGGAACCAGCCAGGACGCCAACGACGCCTGGTTCGTCGGCTTCACGCCGGACCTGGTGACGGCGGTGTGGGTCGGCTTCGACAACAACACCAGCCTGGGCGAGCGGGAGACCGGCGGCAGCATAGCGGCGCCGATCTGGCACGATTACATGGCGGTCGCGCTCAGGGGCCGGCCCAGCCTGCGCTTCCCGCAGCCCGAGGGCCTGACGATGTCGGCATGGGGCGGCGGCGGCGGCCGTACCGACGCCTTCAAGCCGGACCAGGTGCCCGGCGGCAGCAGCGGCACCGTCGGCGGTGCCGAGGGCGGCGGCGGCGGTGGCGGCCGGAGCGGCGGTGGTGGCAGCGTGGCGGTCAGCGGCGGCGTCGGCGTGGACAGCGGCATGGGCGGGCTTTACTAAGCGCCATGTCCAACGACTCCGACATCCTTCACCAGCAGCTCAAGCAGTCCTTCGCGCTGCTGAGGAGGCATCTTTGACTGGGATGCCTCCGTCGCCCGCCTAGACGAGCTGAACGCCCTTTCCGAGGACCCTGCCCTGTGGAACGACGCCACGGCGGCCCAGGCCCTGATGCGCGAGCGCAACCGCCTGGCCGGCCTGATCGAGGGCGTGCGCGCCATGGAGACGCAGGCCGGCGACGCCGCCGAGCTGATCGCGATGGCGGAGGCCGAGGGCGACGCCGCAATGGTCGCCGATGGCCTGCAGACGCTCCGCACCGTGCAGGAGGAGGCCAGGCGCCGCGAGATCGAGAGCCTGCTGTCCGGCGAGGCCGACCCGAACGACGCCTACCTTGAGGTGAACTCCGGTGCCGGCGGGACCGAGGCGCAGGACTGGGCGGAGATGCTGGCGCGCATGTACAGCCGCTGGGCGGACCAGCACGGCTACAAGGTGCAGTTGATGGAGCAGTCCGAGGGGGAGCAGGCCGGCATCAAGTCGGCGACCCTGCAGGTCAGCGGCCCCAACGCCTATGGCTGGCTGAAGACGGAGGCCGGGGTGCATCGCCTGGTCCGCATCAGCCCGTTCGACAGCGCCGCCCGGCGCCAGACCAGCTTCGCCAGCGTATGGGTGTATCCCGTGGTGGACGACGACATCGAGATTGAGGTCAACGAGAGCGACATCAAGGTAGACACCTACCGGGCCAGCGGAGCGGGCGGGCAGCATGTGAACAAAACGGACTCCGCCGTCCGCTTCACGCACATCCCGACCGGCATCGTCGTCGCCTGCCAGACCGACCGCAGCCAGCACCGCAACCGCGCCACGGCGATGACGATGCTGAAGGCCAAGCTGTACGAGGCCGAGCTGCAGAAGCGGGAGGCCGCCGCGAGCGTCCAGGAAGCCGCGAAGACCGACATCGGCTGGGGGCACCAGATACGCTCGTACGTGCTGGCGCCCTATCAGATGGTAAAGGACCTCCGCACTGGCGTCGAGAAGGGCAACCCCGGCGCCGTGCTGGACGGCGACCTGGACGAGTTCATGGCAGCCGCCCTGGCCGCCCGGGTGGGCGCGACGCGGAGCGACGCGAGCGCGCAGGCGCAATAGGGGGGCTTGTGACGCCGCAAGACGAAACCAAGGTGCCGCTCCGGGTCGGGGTCCGCGAGGTCCGGGGCAACTTGGCCGGCTTCCTCCGCCAAGCCCGGCATGGGGCCTCGTTCCTGATAACGTCCCGCGGCAAGGTGGCTGCAGAACTCCATCCGCCCTCGGCGGCGGTGCGGCCCCGTCGCCAGGCCAGGGCATTGCGGGGCAAGATACGCATGGCACCCGATTTCGACACGCTGCCAGCAGATGTGCAGGCTGTGATGGAGGGCCGGGAGAGCTAAGCTTCTTCTCGATATGCACGCATGGCAGAACGCTGGATGGTCCTACTCAGTGCGTTGCCGGCTTAACCCGTCGTGCCCGGCAGCAGTTGGAACATCGGCCAGCAACCGAAATCCACCTCCGCCGTTGCCGCCATATGGACTCCAGCAGCAGCGCCGCCGACACCTTCGAGACCAACGTGCCCCAGCGCCTGGACCGATTGCCCTGGAGCCGGTTCCATTGGCTCGTGGTGATCGCGCTCGGCATCACCTGGATACTGGACGGGCTGGAGGTGACGCTGGTGGGATCGCTGGCCGGCGCCATCGCCGACAGCCCCCGCCTGCAACTGACGGACACGCAGGTCGGGCTGACCGCCAGCGCCTACCTGGCCGGGGCCGTCGTGGGCGCGCTGTTCTTCGGCTGGCTGACGGACCGGCTGGGGCGCAAGAAGCTGTTCACCATCACGGTGCTGATCTACCTCGTCGCCACCATTGCCTCCGGCTTCTCCTGGAACTTCACGTCCTTCGCCCTGTTCCGCTTCATCACCGGCATGGGCATCGGCGGCGAGTATGCGGCCGTGAACGCCACCATCCAGGAGCTGATACCGGCCCGCAAGCGCGGCTTCACCGACTTGGTCATCAACGGCAGCTTCTGGCTCGGCGCTGCGCTGGGCGCGCTGGGCGCCGTCGTGGCGCTGGACCCCGGGGTGATCGACCCGGAGCTGGGTTGGCGGGTCGCCTTCATCATCGGCGGCGTCATCGGCATTGCCGTGCTGTTGCTGCGCCGCTTCATTCCTGAAAGCCCGCGCTGGCTGATGACGCACGGCCGGCCGGAGGAGGCGTCCGAGGTCGTCGCCGGCATCGAGGCGCGCGTGGAGCGGGAGACGGGCCAGCCGCTGCCGGCGGTGCCGCCGGGCCGGCTGCGGCTGCGGCGGCATGGCGGCGGCTGGTTCCTGCCCAGCCTGCGCGTGCTGGCGGTGCAGTATCGCAGCCGGACCGTGCTGGGCGTGGCGCTGATGGGGTCGCAGGCATTCTGCTACAACGCCGTGCTGTTCACCTATGCGCTGGTGCTGACGAGGTTCTACGCCGTGCCGTCCGGCCAGGTCGGCTGGTTCATGCTGCCGTTCGCGCTCGGCAACTTCCTGGGGCCGCTGCTGCTGGGCCGGTTCTTCGACACGCTGGGGCGCAAGCGCATGATCACCGCGACCTATGCGCTGGCCGGCATCCTGATGGCGGCGGTGGGCTGGATGTTCGCACAGGGCTGGCTGGATGCGACGCAGCAGACGCTGGCCTGGACGGTCATCTTCTTCTTCGCCTCCGCCGCGGCGTCGTCCGCCTACCTGACGGTGGGCGAGACGTTCCCGTTGGAGGTGCGCGCGGTGGCGATCTCGGTGTTCTACGCCCTGGGCACGGCAGTGGGCGGCATCGCCGGCCCGGCTGTGTTCGGCCACCTGATCCAGACGGGATCGCGCGACGAGGTGCTGATCGGCTACCTGATCGGCGGCGGGCTGATGGTCGGCGCCGCCATCGTGGAGGCGTTCCTGGGCGTGGACGCCGAGCGGCGATCCCTGGAGGAGGTCGCGCCGCCGCTGTCAACGGCATGAGGGCGGCGGCATGAGGTCGGCGGCATGAAACCGGCGGTTGCCTGCGCCGTTAATGGGACACGGCATCACGCCGTCATGGAGTGTTTGCAATGGTTGACGAGAACCGGGTTGAGGGCGCCTTTGACAAGGTCAAGGGCGCGGTCAAGGAAGGCGTCGGCAAGCTGACCGGCGACGAGAAGATGCAGGCCGAGGGCATGGCCGACAAGGCCAAGGGCAAGACCGAGAGCGCCGTCGGCGGCGTCAAGGACACCGCGCGGGACGCGGCCGACAAGGTCTAGCCTGTCCGGCACGTCCGGTCCGGCAAGAACTGATGCGCGGGCGCCCCAAGGGGCGCCCGTTTGCGTTCCGGCCCCTCCCGCTTCCGTGCGGGACGCGCCATATGGCCGCAGGGGCATGGAGTGCTGGGGTTGGTTGACCGTCAAGGCTACCGGGACGCAATGGCACGGCTGGGCGCCGCCGTCAGCGTCATTACAACGACTGGGACGGCGGGCGATGCCGGGTTCACGGCGTCCGCGGTATGCAGCGTCACCGACGACCCGCCGACCTTGCTGGTCTGTATGAACCGCGACAGCAGCCTGCACGAGACATTCAAGGAGAACGGCATCCTGTGCGTCAACACGCTCGCTGCGTCGCAGGAGGCGCTGTCCCCCCTGTTCGCCGGCCTCACGGACGTGCCGGCGGACCGGCGGTTCGACGCGGCCATCTGGACGACGCTCGTGACGGGGTCGCCGGTGCTGGCCGGCGCCGTCGTGTCGTTCGACTGCCGGATCGCCCAGGTGACGGAGGTCGGCACGCATAGCGTGTTCTTCTGCGAGGTGCAGGCGATCCAGGCCGGCCCGGCGCACGAAGGGCTGATCTATTTCGGCCGCTCGTATCACCGGATCACGGTGGCGGCCTGACGGCGCACTGGGCCGGGCAGTCCACGGTCGCAGTGCCGTCGCATCAGGGCAGCGCGCGCAACCGGCCTGCAACCTCGTAGCCCGCCGGCCCCGGCCGCATCACAACCAGTTCGGCGTCGCCAGGGAAGGTGCCGGTCAGCGCCGTGACGTTCAATTGATGCGTGACGAGGATGCGCGGCGGCCCGTCCCGGCCGGCGTCCAGTGCCGCACGCAGCGCCGCGGTCTGCTGCGCCTTCTCGCCCTGGTTGCCGAAGAATGACGCCAGCGCCGGCAGTGTCGTAACCGGCCCCAGGCCGAGCAGCGCCGCCGTCTCCATCGTGCGGCACCAGGGGCTGGCAAGCACCGCGGCGCCAGCCAGCCCGGCGGCGCGCAGCCGCTCCCCCAACCGCCGGGCCTGGCCGCGTCCGCCATCATCCAGGTTGCGCTGAGTGGCGCAGTCGCCCAAGCGGAAGCCTTGCGGGTCCCCGGTGCCGGGTGCCCGTGCGTGGCGCATCAGTCCCACCCCGCCCGGTGCCACCAGGATGCGCAGCAGCGCCGCTTCATCCTGCGCCGACGCCGGCGATGCCGCCATCAGCAGCGCCAGCAGCCAGCCCCAAACAGCACGGCCCGGGACATGCCCGGGCCGCTTTGTGTGCAAGGGGACGATGCCCCCTACATCTCGGAGTAGTTGCCGTTCTTCCAAACGTAGAACACGTAGTCCGGCACGGTGATGTCGCCCTTCTTGTCGAACGCCGTGCCGCCCAGGACGCTGTCCCACTTGGTGCCGTCGCGCAGGGTGTCGGCGACCTTCTTGCCGTCCACGCTGTTGGCCTTCTTCGCCGCTTCCGCCCAGATCTGCAGGGCGGCGTAGGTGTAGAGGGTGTAGCCCTCGGGGTCGAAATTCTTGGCCTTGAACGAGGCGACGACAGCCGCGGCGCTCGGGCGCTTGCGCGGGTCAGAGGCGAAGGTCATCAGCGTGCCCTCGCCGGCGGGTCCGCTGATCTGCCAGTATTCGTTCGTCACCAGGGCGTCGCCGCCGACCATGGTGATGTTCATGCCCTGCTCCTTGGCCTGGCGCGCGATCAGGCCGGTGGCGGTGTGGTAGCCGCCGACGTAGATCACCTCGATCCCGGCCTGCTTCATGCGGCTGATGATCGCGGAATAGTCGCGCTCGCCCGGGACATAGGCGGCATACATCGCCTCGGTCTTGCCGGCGGCGTTCATGGCCTTCTTGGTCTCGTCCGCCAGGCCCTTGCCGTAGGCCGAGTTGTCATGGAGGATCGCGATCTTCTTGTCCTTGAACGTCGTCGCCAGGTACTTGCCGGCGATGGCTCCCTGCTGGTCGTCGCGTCCGCAGACGCGGAAGGTGTTCCAGCCGCCCTCGTCGGTGTACTTGGGATTGGTGCTGGCCGGGCTGATCTGTAGCACGCCCTCCTCGGCATAGACCTTGCTGGCCGGGATGCTGCTGCCGGAGCAGTAGTGCCCGGCGACCACGACGACCTTGCGGCTGGCCATCTGGTTGGCGACGGACACGGCCTGCTTCGGGTCGCAAGCGTCGTCGCCGACCTCCAGCACGAGCTGCTGGCCGTTGACGCCGCCGGCCTTGTTGATGTCGGCGACGGCCTGCTCGGCGCCGGCCTTCATCTGCGCGCCGACTGCGGCGTACTCGCCGGTCATCGGGCCGACGGTGGCGACGCGGATTTGCGCCTGCGCGGCGCCGATGGTGGCGAGCAGCGCGGCGGTGGCGAACAATGTCCTGCGGAGCATGGTGGGTCCCCTCGAATTCGTGAACGGCGGGAGCGTAGGCGAGACGTGCGATGGCGGGAAGGTGCTAAAGCGGAACACGACAATCCTGCTTGTTGGTGCTGCTACGGCAACAGGCAGCGGAGGAAGGCGCGGCGATCACGTTTGCTGGCCTTCCGTCTCCAACTCGTCGCCGGGCTGCGGCGGGTTGCCCTGGCCAGCCCGCGCCAGGATGCCGCGCGCCCGTCCCGGAGTTGCCCGTGCCGCGCGCGCGGCAAAGCTGCGCTCGGCTTCTGACTGCGCGCCCACGCGCGAGGCCAGCACGGTCGCGATATACTGGTTCAGGCTGACGCCAGCCGCTTCGGCCTGGGCCGCTGCCCGCTCCTTCAGGTCGCCGGGCAGCCGCAGGGGAAAGCTGCTCATGCCTTGATCCTCCTTATCACGACGCCTGGCCGTTCCACGGCGATGCCGAACCGTCGGGCGCCGGCCTGCATGTCCAATATGTTGAACGACGCGACCACTTGGGCGCCACCGTTGATCGCCGTTTCCAGCACTAAATCGTCGTCCGGGTCGCGTGCCTGGGGCCGCCATCGGTAGTCAAAGGCGACTGGAACGCAAAGGCCCACCAACTCGTCCAGCACCGCCACGACCTCTCCGGCCGACACGCCGGCCATCGCGAGCATGGCCGGGCCGGGTCAGCACGGCCTCATACTCGGCCAGCAACGGCGTCGAGAGCAGCATCCTGACCTCTCCGTCAAGCACAGCCAGCAACAAGCGGCGGGACGCGCCGGTGGCGCTGGCAAAACCCGCGACCACCACATCCGTGTCAAGGACAACACGCAATGCCATGATGCTGCATATGACATCACCCGATCACGTCGTCCACCATCCTGCCAGCGATTCTAAGTGGCTGCTGACGGTTGTGGGTTTCGTTGTCTCTGGCGGTGTGGTCCACGTCCTGGATGGAGCTTCTAGACACCCTTGTGGCTGGCGTGCGCTCGGCGTGCGCGGCCTTCCCT
>JAABUK010013184.1_pt1 | contig 10363 bp, 9 predicted proteins | sample 5559141 | NCBI WGS metagenome assembly JAABUK01 (sample SAMN10711869, study PRJNA513367) | rock metagenome | isolation source: Antarctica rocks | place: Antarctica: Victoria Land, Pudding Butte nord | collected 2016-01-03 | reverse complement strand
TTTTTTTTTTGTACAAATAACAAAGTTATAAAAAGCATTACTAGATGTCGGGCCAGTGCAAGTCTATAGTGACATTAGTAGGTATAAAGCGTTTTTTAGACAATATCTAAAAAATAATATACTTTCTAATTTTTTTTTACTATTAAGTAAAAACCATAAAACAACTGAGCTAAACAATATACAATTGTATATTAGGATGAAAAAATATATTAATTTTATGTGTATAAATAGTATATGTATAATCCATTACTATTATATTTTATAATAATGAAATAAAAAAAAAAGTTATAAAATTTTTATAAAAAGTATTTATGAATGCAAAAATGCAAATCCGACGCTACATTAGTAGATACCCACCATTTTTTTTATTATGCAAAACATCATAATAAAAAAATAATATACCTTGCTTATAATAAAAAAGCATAATAAACCAAAGCTAAAGCCAAACATAGAAAACTAACATTATCTAATTTTGATTATTTGAACCCTCAGAGATCTGAGCTGATAAAAGTTCATCAAGCTCCTTTTGTCATGAATCAGTTGAAGCTATATGTTCTAAAATAGATTCTTCAAGCTTTGAGGCTTGATTTGGATTACTAGCGTATGCTAGCTCTTCAAATAGAGAGCGAAGACCATCTTCATTACGCGCTATTTCGTCTCTAGCAATAGATATACTTTCAGCTGCTGTATGATGATATACAGGATTCGGATCAGGAAGCTCGTGGCTATCACAGTATTCTACACCCAAACCATTCATGTAAACAGATAATATAGCTACTATTGTATACCCAATATAACGTAAAATTGGGTGTTTATTAAAAAATAAATCTATGTTATAAAAATACATATTCACGCTATCTAAAAAACTGCTATATTCTGTGTATTTAAGGCTACTCACTTCTAAATTATTTATTTCTAAATTATTTATTTCTAAGTTATTTGTTTCTAATGTACTATTTTCTATTAAACTAATTAAAGGTACTAATATTAAAAAATATGAGAAATATATAACAGTAGATATTTGTCCAAATTCTATGAAAGGAGATTCCACATGTTTAGCACCCAATTGCATTAAAATTAAAAAATTACCTGCAAAAATGAAGAAAGCTATTTTACTTATAGGTCTAAATTGTATACCCCTTGATCTAGATAAATCTGTAAATGGCATTGTTAGTAATATTAAGATTGCACTAAACATAGCAATTACTCCTAGCAATTTATTAGGTATAGATCTTAATATAGCATAGAAGGGGAGAAGGTACCACTCCGGAACTATCGCAGGAGGAGTTTGCATTGGATTAGCCATTACGTAGTTTTCACTATCTCCTAATATGTTAGGCATAAAGAACACAAATAAAGCTAATACTAATATGAAAAGAAAAATAGTTATTAAATCTTTGAAGATAAAATAAGGTGAAAAAGGTAATCTATCATAGTTAGCTGAAACACCTAAAGGGTTGTTTGACCCGGCGCTATCGTGTAATGCTATTAAATGCGTTAAAGCTAAAGCAGCTAATACAAATGGTAAAACAAAATGTAAAGCAAAAAATCTATTTAAAGTAGCATTATTAACACTAAATCCACCTCAAATAACAAATTGATTATTCATAAGAAATTTAAATCTTATCCTAAGACCTCTCGGTCTTTTTTAGACTATGTCTTCAACCTTCCTAATATAATTATATATTAGACTATACTCTAAGGCCATACGGGCAAAAGCACTATCTCGGTAGAAAACTAAATGAGCTTTTGCTTGCCTATTTAATTTAAATTATACTTGTCCTTGCTCATTTTAAATAAACAGTTGACAAAGTATAAAATTAAACCTAGTAAAAAGGTTGTGAGGTACTCTTGTCAAGCTTATTGCGGTATTACTCACTTGTTAGTCGTTGAACGTTTTTGACATCTAATTATACCGTGTCAAACTTCGCTGCAAGTGATTTAGTTTAAGGGTGGAAAATTAAACAAATGTTCTTGCAATTAGCCTCATTTGCCTCTAAAACATTGCTGTTTTAAGGAGCCTATTTTTATCGCATAACTGTTAGTATAGTATTTAGTTGTACTTTTTATATAAATAAATATTATTAGATATATAGGGTATTTATCATAATAAGGATAAAAATGCATTTATTTGGGAAAATTAAGATTAGCATAACGAGAACTGCTACGTAAAGTGTTTAACCACTTTAAGTAGCAGATACTTTTCAGACCAACTAAAGGATGAAAACCTGAAAAGGAGAAAAAATTAATAACTGTTTGTATGTCAGCTTTAGAGCTGACAGCAAATTGACTATAGAGACCATTATCGTTGTCTATTTTACGGTTTGTTTCAAACACTAATTTAAAAGCTTCGAATAACAAGACATGCTTTCTCTGTTTTAATTGAAAACACCCATCATTATTTTTTTTTACGAAGAAAGAACCCTCAGACACTGTAAAACCAACCACTCAATTTCTAAAAAACCCTAAATATGCGTAATCTGAAGCTGTTTTAGGTAATTTAAATAATGTAGGTGTATTTTCTACAGCTGGTATTTGATCATAAACTTTTTTGCCTTCTTTTAATATAAACATAGCTAGATCAAACTGAGCTCTACGAGTATCAGTTAAGAAGAATATACCGTGATGTAATAATAATGGAAAAACAACTTCTTGTAAATCAGTTCTATTAATTATTAATCTACAACTTGGACTTTTAAGATCAGGGTTTACTGATATTTTTCCTAATTTTAATACAGATTGAATATATAGTAATGTAGAAATATCTTCTAATTGTATAGAAATTACAAGTTTGATAGTTATAAATCCTTTTCTTGTTCTAGTTATTTGAATATATCCGTCCCCATCTATTAAGCCAACTAAAAAAGCTATAAATGATGAAGGGAGAGAAAAAAATTATTTTTTGTCTAATCTTATGTGTTTTTTTCCTTTTTTTAATGCATGTATACTAACAGTACCTATAGTAGGCAACATTAAAGTAGTTGCTACTATTGTCATTGAAGAATATTCTGCGATGTTTTTTGACTCAACTATATCTTGTCCTACTCATGGTATAGCACTCATAAGATTAGTGATACAAGATTTATACAACTAATAATTTAAAAGTTAGGTAATAAGGCGGTTGTGGAAAAGTTATATACAGAATCTTTAGGAGAGTAGGCTTTAATTCTTTTTACAGTTAGAGCTGATATTAAACCTTCTTTATTTTTTACAGGTTTACCATCATTTAACCGTTGTGTTATAGTGTTATTACTTACATGTAGAGCTTTAGCACAAGAGACCCCGTTAGTATAATAACTAGTAAAATCCTTATAAAAAATAGCTTTAATAATATAGGTAGATCTTATGTATTTTCTTTCCTTTATTATAATCGCTCTACCCTCAGAATCTACATATATTAAAGGTTTTGATTTAATCAATATATCAAGTTCTGATTTAGTAGTTATATCAAGAATTAATTGGTTAGAATTAGTTGATAATCTGTTATTATTCATAGTATCACCTAATTTAATAATTAATTCTTTACCCTTTTCTGTAAGATATTTACCTTCTAAGGTTAAAAAAGCTATTGTTCTAAAATCCATATAATCCATATATTTTTTAGTTCTAAATTGTAACCTATCAAAATAAGGTATTAGGATGTTACATAAATAATCAACTTGGTAAATTTCTAATACAGAGATAGGTTTATTATCTCCTTTTATTTTTTTATCTATAATATTAATTAATTTGGTACAACTTCCTAATATACAAGAGGATTCGTCTAAATCATTTAAAAAAAACTCTCGTATCTTTTTTAAAAGTACTTTATTAGATGTTGTAGTAACAAATGAAACACGGCCAGTCATATCCTGTTTATTTAAATAAAAGGAGCCGTCCCCTTCCAGTAAACCAACTAAATAATTACCTGTAATTCTTATGCGATGACCTACAGGTAAATCATATATTACTCTTTTATTGTTCATACTATTTTTTAATAGAATAATCTTTGAATATAAATCTTCTTTATTTAATTTACCTCTCTTTCGGTTTACGAACATAAAAAATGCTTTTTTAAAGGCTAAATAATCTATATATTTTGTTGTGTTTAATGGAAATTGTTCAAATAAAGGAATTAATATGTTTTCAATATCACTTAATGGAGATATTGTAAATACTAATGTGTCTCGCTCTAAGTTAAGTCTACCACAACCTAAAGTAGCTTTTATTAATTCTAAAGCACTTTTATCGTCCTTGTGTAAGGTAATTGTAAACACAAACTCAAACCCTGTTACTATTCCATTATTTTTACGCACTCGGCATAAAAAATTAGATTCTGCTTCACTAATACCTACGAATCATTCAACAAATTCGGTCTTTATTGAAGGTTTATATTTATATGATACTTCATGGAGACCCAAGTTATTATTTTCCAACTCACAAGAGGGTGTAGTAGAGGTTACTACATTTCTTTTAGGGTTAGAAAGGAATAATAAAAGTGGAACATTTAAAGAAGTAAAACATAAACCTTTTATATATACAACCCTGTCTCACAAGCGTTCTATTTTTCTTTAAAAGAAGAGAAAGAATATTTTAAATAGTACGCGATTTATATATAAAAATTTAGTGGGATCGGAAAAATTTACTCTTGTTTATCTAATTATAATATATTAGGTATCATTAAATTTATTTAATTTTGGACTATATCTTTACCCTTTCTAATTTTACAGCCTACTTATATTATCATGAGTGATCAGGGAAAATAAAGCAGCGGTAAAAAATATGGAGTAAGATACTCCGCGAAGAAGGATGTATCACGTGTAGTCTCTGAGGATCCGATTAAAATATATAATATATTCTCGTTTCCTGCTGATTGACTTTATAAACTTAAATATTAGCCCATTAACTTATAAAAAAAGGGTACGCTCAGTATTTAAGTCTTATAAGTGTTTCCAGCATATAGTGATATTTTACAACAGCTATTACTTAACTGTTGCGCCTCATAGAGACATTTGACCATATGGCAATACATACAAACTTACTTAATATTAATAAAAAGCTAGAATAACTTTAATTTCGTATATTCTATTAGTATATAAATAACTAAAAGCTTCGCCTGTGCATTAAGCAGCATTTCAGCCACCCATTAGTGACCCAGTCTGTCGCGATCAAGTAGATAACCGACGATCTCTTATATAAATATCTTTTGATCGTTTTCACTAACATTGCCAAAGAAACTATACTGTTTCTTCAATATCCCTGTCGGGTTATTCCACTTTATTTCTATTTTTCTCTAAAGATTGCATAAAAATTTAAACTCGTGGGACTATAATTTGAATTTAAATTTCTTGCAAAGCATCACATACAACAGTTAATGTTTAAACATATTTAACAATTCAACGTCTTCTCAATATCTTTTTCGGACTTTGTAAAGCTCTAATTATGGTTTTTTGATCGCAAGCTAGAGATTTCGCGGCATCTACTGTACTAGTAAATTCACCACATACTGTATAATCCAAGTTATATACTAATATAGGTTTAGAACTTTTTTTCATATTTTTAATAGCTTCTGCAGAATAGATAGGTTTTGTTCGGTTTAAAGCCGTTTGTCTCATCAAATCAAGAGTATTAGATGAAAAGCTTTTACCTTTATTTAAGCTACCAATAGCCATTCGACGCTCTTCACTATAATTAGCCTTCATTTTTAGTCTAATTATTTCACTATGTTTATAACCAAAACTTGAGCCAGCTTCAGTCAAGATGTTATAGTTTGGTAATAAAGATTTTAAGTAAAAGTCTTCCAAATCTAATAATTTTTTATTGTTCTCTTTGTTAACTATTTCAGGAAACAATTCTAAAACTATAAATGCAAATGAAGATATACCGTATTTTTTTACTGCATTTTTCACTACTTTACTACCATTAAGGTTAAATAAGTGATTAGTGAACCTAGCATGTAATTTTCCTGTAGAAGCTGATCCTATATAATAATCCATAGTAAATTTATTTAAGATTAAATAAATACCACTAAGACCTCGAGTTTCATTTAATACTCTGGTTTTAACAGTACTATCTGATAGGTTATCATATATAAAAACAGGATTCAAATTTTTATCTGCTATAAATTTAGTCAATTCTTCGCTATTTTGTTTCGTACTTCGCAATGATAATGTCCTAGTGAAACCTTTACTTGAAGTAGAAAAATATCTTCTACCTATTATATTTTTTGTGACAGAGGCTATACAAAAGTTAGGATTGTTTTTTTTGTTATTGTGGTTTATAATGTTAAATATGTTGTTATTATTGTTGTTATTGAATTCAAATCATTTAGGGCTATGTAACAAACCCAGGAAGGCTGTCGCCATCATTAATATAAATATTACTGTACCAATAGTTCATACTAACGTTCTAGGAGCTTTATAAGATCCATAGTATAATCCTCTACCTATGTGTAGATATACTAGGAAAAAAAATGCGGATGCTGTGTTTGAGTGTAAATAACGTATTAATCATCCATTATTAACATCACGCATAATATGCTCCACCGAATTAAATGCCTCTAATACACTAGGATTATAATGCATAGCTAAAGTTACACCTGTCACTATTTGTATAACTAAAGAGAATCCTAATAAAGAACCGAAATTTCAGAAATAACTTATATTTGAGGGAGTTGGTGAATCAATTACATATGAATTCACTAGTTTTAGTAAAGGATGACTTTTAAATAATCTCATTTTTTTTTTATTTTATTTTGTTGGCTTAGCCACAATATTTCTTTTTTTTCTTTTTGCTCGTAATTTATTATCTGTTAACCAATTATTATGATTATTCATATATTTAAAATTAATTTGTGTAATTATATGTTATCTTAACAATAAAACTAAAAAATTTAATTTTAAGGTAAAACTTTATAATAGTTACATTTACTTAGTAAGGCATTGTAACCTTTTAAATATTATAACAATAGGTCTTGATTTTTTTAAGTTCATTTTAGAATCAAAAACTGTATTCATAATACTATAATCTTAAACAGTGTATAGAATACTATATTTAAAGTAACACAGTGTTTATTGTTTATACAAACAAAATAGGATTTACAATTAGCCCTCACCTTTAAATAGGACTTCTAGCTAACATACCTAAAAAAGAAAAAGATAAGGGGATAAGTAATAAGTTAGTACTGCCTAACTCCTCGTTATTCTAATTAAAGCTGTTTTACAAATATTCTCTTATACTGCAGTAACTATCTTTTTTTTTGTATAAATAAAATTATGGAAGCTATTAGAGATTTCCCTAACCTTTTTGTATTATATCACTGTTATTCTATTGTATTTCAGATCAGGCCAACAATACATCTATCGACATCAATTCTATTACTATAGTATTGAGTAGATTTTACTTAAAATAAGCCCTAATAAAAATATTATCTTAATTTTTTAAGTGCTCTTCTTACTTGATTTGTATTATAGTATGAGGGGTTAGGGTCATCAAGTTTTACACGGAATTTATCCCGAATAAACGTTGCAAAAAAGGTTTTTGCTCTATCATCGAAATCTGGCATAGAGGCGGAATAGTGTGACCGATCGTTATAGTTTCTCTCCATTTCGGCTGATAAAACTCTACCATATGCATTCTGGGATTTAATAGGAGCAACTTGATTATATTCTTCATGTCCAGGTGTAAATAATGTACCTGGTCCTGCTTGTCACTGAATAGGGTTAGTTACAATAACACCATAAAGAATAGAATCAGGACCACCAGGACCATTAGTTCCTGGAACATTTTGTTCATTTGCCCAGGCTGGTCCTTGAAGAGGACCAGCTTGTGCTTGTGGGGGGTTATTAGCTGGACCAGCTTGTGCTTGTGGGGGGTTATTAGCTGGACCAGCCGGTCCTTGTGGGGCGTTGTTACCACCACCTACTCCAGTGGGAATATTTCCACCATTAGCACTCATAGCACTCATTTTAAGAGTATTTGAATCTTTAACAAATTCGAAACCCTCTAAAAAAGATTTTACAAGCTTAACAGATCCACCTATTACTCCATAAGCAGACATATAGACGCAGAAATCATTTAATTCTACACCCCATCTGTTACTAACATAAAGCTTAAGTGAATAACCCAAAAGCGTAGTAATAAAAAGTATTAAAGAATTTTGTATTGTGCATTTTTCTTTTAATTTAGTCTTAAAGAGACTTCAATTAAAAGAAAAACCACTTTGTAAAGGTAAACTTACAAAGGCATGGGGTTTAGCTGGACTAGTAAATAAACAAAATCCTAATAAAGAACCGAAATTTCAGAAATAACTTATATTTGAGGGAGTTGGTGAATCAATTACATATGAATTCACTAGTTTTAGTAAAGGATGACTTTTAAATAATCTCATTTTTTTTTTTATTTTATTTTGTTGGCTTAGCCACAATATTTCTTTTTGCTCGTAGTTTGTTATCTGTTAACCAATTATTATTATTATTATTCAGATATTTAAATTAATTTTTGTAATGAGTAATGCATTACTATTATGTTTTATCATTAAAGTTTAAAATATAATTATAATGATGTTTATCATTTAACTCAATGTCTTCAGCACTATATTGGAAACATAGACCTCATGGTCTAGAAGTATCACAATATTAAATATTATTTAAAAAATATTATAAAAATAAGTCTTTATATGTTATAATTATATATTATTGTTTTTCCAATCAGAACAAAATTTATCTATTGACACTGGATAGATTGCCTATATAGTAAACAAAAATATATAATGAAATGTATCTCTTTAGATTACAATTTATACACCTTTATATATCAGTTCTTGTAAATATTCTACCATAGTTTTAGTAATTTTACCTGAATATATGTAATCTGGGTCTCTGTTATTATAATATTTTATTCGTACATTTTTAACAAATGGATGATAATTACTTGTCAAAAGTAAATGACATAATGTATTATGGTCATCTACTGAGTAAGAGTGACCCTTGTTTCGAGCAGTACTGGCGAAAGGATGAGAGATTAAATAATTTTGAGAAGAATGCTCTCTTAATTTCTCTAACAACCCATCTTTAAGATGACCACTAGACAGTACGGTATCGAAACTAGGTAATGTTTGGTTAACCGCAGTACCTATAGGAGTAGCAGGAGTTTGAGTCCCTAAGGCTGAACCTGAAGATGCTTGTCCAGATTCTGGTCTATCTGGAGGTGTTTGTCCACCATAAGAACCAGAATCTGTCTTACTAGCCGTACCTATACCTGTACCTGTAGCTGTGCCACACCCGGATCCAGAGGCACTGCCTATTTCAGGGGCTCTACCAGTCATCATAAAATGATTAGGAAAGAACTCTTGTAATACAGATGAGAAGAATGAGTTTATTGTAGAAACCATAGCTCCTGATAATAAGAAATCACATATATTATTTAGATCTAAACCTATTTTTGCTTTTAAAAATCAAATAGACAGTAAACTAGTCATAGTTAGACTTATTTTTCAAAAAGTGTCTGATTTAATAGCTCTTATTAAAATACTCTTAAAAGTGCTTTATATTTTTTGAGCATAATATAGTAATATACTGCTTTGTAAAGGTAAACTTACAAATGCATGTGGTTTAGGAGGACTGATTAGTAAACCGCAAATAGCGGTACTAATTATTTTTAAGCAAATTTGATATAGATGAAAATGTGAAAGCGATACGGAGTGATAAGGGTGAGTTAAGCAAAATAAAGAAAAAGTACTAAAATTAGTATAAGATAGGTAATTCATTTTCATTTTTAAGTTTATTATATTATTGTTCTTCTAATCATGCCAAGAATTTCTCGATTGACACTGATTCTATAACAATAGGCAAGGTATAATTTAGAATCATATTGTAAATAAAAATTCGATCTAGCCACAATAAACAGATTTAAATTGGTTAATTACAGCTAGAACCAAAATTATACGATTATCTTCAGTATTAATAGATTTGTGGTACTCTGTGTCTGCATCACAAGAACTACCAAGTCTGGTTGAATAAGACTCTTTTAAGTCTTCTTTACGATTATTATGATCAATTTTAAATAGACTAATTGTAGAATTAAACGCAAACAGTGTTTCTTCATAAGAATAGTCCTTCAATAAAATCTTAAGTTCCATGTCGTCATATTCAGAAGGATTACCAGTATAGAACTTAGTAATTAAAAAAGTAAGTAGCTCGAATTGACGGTCTATAACTATAATAGTGTTATTACTCTCACTATTGTTATTGTTATTGTTATTGTTATTGTTATTGTTATTATTCATATTTTTTTGAGTTTATTATATTATTGTTCTTCTAATCATGCCAAGAATTTCTCGATTGACACTGATTCTACAACAATAGGCATAGAGCTGTGTAAAATA
>JAABUK010013183.1_pt1 | contig 10364 bp, 10 predicted proteins | sample 5559141 | NCBI WGS metagenome assembly JAABUK01 (sample SAMN10711869, study PRJNA513367) | rock metagenome | isolation source: Antarctica rocks | place: Antarctica: Victoria Land, Pudding Butte nord | collected 2016-01-03 | reverse complement strand
GACGGCCCGACGGCCGACGAGCCCGCTGGGCGCGAATGCCTCGTAACGCCCCTGGGCGTCGGTCGTCGCCCGGATCGGCCCGGTCGGTCCGGGCGGGAGGATCGCCACGACCGCCCCGGCCAGGGGCGACCCGTCGCGGTCGTCCGCCGCGAGGCCGACGACCTTGACCCCACGCCGGAGCGGGATCACCACCTCCGCCGCCCCGCCGGGCTCCAGCGCCCGCCGGACGACCCGGCTCGGGATCTCCGGCTCGCCCGCCCCGGCCAGGGCCCGGATGATGATCGACCCCGCCGCGATCTCCCCGACCTCGAACCGCCCCGAGGCGTCGGTGACGGCCTCGGCCCGGCCCGACTCCGCCGAAACGACCAGGACCCTCAGGCCGGCGACCCCCCGGCCGTCCTCGGCGAGGGTTTGGTCAACGATTGATGTAGCGGCAAGCTGCCATCTGGGCTAGATTTGCGGCCAATTCACCGAATTTGTCCGGTAAAATGGACCTTCCGGTCAGAGCCGATTCGAAGCCTAAATCCTGCCCTACATCAATCATTGACCACACCCCTCGGCGACTCCCCGGCCCGCGACCCGGCCGACCGGCCGGAGCTTGATCGACTTCGGCCCGGCTTCGGCCAGCCCCCCGGGCCGGCCGAACTCGCGGACCTGGAGCCCGAACCCGGCCGCCACCACCCCGACCTCCAGCAGCTCCTCCGGAAGAAACGCCTTCAGGGTCGCCCGGCCGTCGCGGTCGGTCGTCGCCGAGGCGAGCTGGCCGACCGCCTCGGGGACCTCCGACGTCTCGCGAGCGACCCGCCGGGGGAGGATCGTCGCGCCCACGACCGGCCGACCCTCGGGGTCGACCACCCGGAACGACGCCCCGGGCGACCGGCCGAGGGCCAGTCGGGAGGCGAGGCCCTCGGCCGACCCTCGGCCGATCGGGCAGGACGCCGCGACCGAGCCCGGCCGGGTCGCCCAGAGCGTCGCCGGGCCCCGAGGCCCTCCGGCCGACTCGATGGCGAATCGGCCCTGGTCGTCGGTCAAGGCCCGGCCGATCAGGGCCGGCGGCTCGCCGTCCCAAGATGCGGAGGCTGCAACGACCTCCGCGCCGGCGGCTGGCCGCCCCCCGGGCTCGACCACGACGCCCCGGAGAGTGCCTCCGTCGGCCCCGACCATCGCCAGAGACACGAGGAGGGCGATCGAGGGCGCGGGCATCGGGCAACTCCCGGGAGAAGCAACCGCAGAGGATCCCCAGACGGTCCGGTCGGGCGAAGGCCGTTGGGATGCGGAAGGCAGGAGGGGGCCTTCGCCGTCTCGCGAGCGGGTTCCCCCCTGGGAACTACGCGATCCCGGGCCGAAATGGCGGGAAAATCGCCGGCGATTCCCTGGGAAGATCGACCCCGGCCGGGGTCGGCCCCGCGTGAGGAGGCGAGCCCCGGCTTGCGCCGTCACGTCAGGAGTGGATGACGGGGATCGGCTTGACGGTCTTGATGAAGGCCTGGACCTCGCGGTCGGCGATCTCGGAGCCGACCACGCGCATCGCCCAGAGGACCAGGACGATGTCGAGGAAGACGCCGACGCCCCACCGGGCCGTGGCGATCGCGACGAAGAAGAGGACCAGGGAAACGACCGCCTGCTTGGTCCGGTGGCAGGCGAGCAAGGCGAGCGGGGGGCAGATCAGGGCCAGGACGTGACGCATGGGATCACCTCCTTCTTGGTGAACAGGAGGACATTCGACGGCCAACCCGCAATCTTGGGAATTTTCGCCCGTGGGCAGCGAAGACCGGCTCGCCGCCTTGCCCATTTCGCGGGCATCGGCGGGGGCGGCGTCCCCGAAACGGGCATGGGGCGGGGTTGCGAATGGCGAGGCCTTGTGCTTAAGTGCGGACTGGTGGGCGGTTATCGCCGGTCGCGGGGACGGTGCGTCATTTGCATGGGTGGGACTTCACTCCCTCGTCGGCGAGGCCCGGAGTCGATCGATCACGCAGGCGGGGTTTTCATGTCCTCGAATCATCCCGGCCCGGGCGAGAGCCTTTTCGACGGCTATGCGTTGAATGGCTACGACGAGATGTTCGCCGGCCCCGGCCGCCCCCGCGCCCACTACGAAGCCTTGCAGCACCGGCTCGGCCAGCTCGGGGCCGAGGAGCTGGAGCATCGCCACCGGGCCGCCGACCTGATGATGCGGCATCAGGGGATCACCTTCACCGTCTACGGGCGCGACCAGGGGGTCGAGCGGATCATCCCCTTCGACCCGATCCCCCGGCTGGTCGCCGCCGACGAGTGGGACCGGATCGAGCGGGGCTTGAAGCAGCGGGTCCGCGCCCTCAACCTGTTCATTCACGACGTCTACCACGACCGGCGGATCTTGCGCGACCGCGCCGTGCCGCCGGAGATGATCCTCGGGGCCTCGGCCTACCGCCGCGAGTGCGTCGGCCTGCGGGTCCCCAAGGACATCTACCTGCACATCTCGGGGATCGACCTGATCCGCGACGCCACCGGCCAGTACCTCGTCCTGGAGGACAACGGCCGGACCCCCTCGGGCGTCAGCTACGTCCTGAAGAATCGCCAGGTGATGAAGCAGGCCTTCCCCGGCCTCTTCGAGCAGTACAACGTCCGGGCCGTCGACGATTACGCCTCGAACCTTTTGGCGATGCTCCGCCACATCGCCCCGCCGGGCTCGGACGACCCGACGGTGGTGGTCCTCACGCCGGGCGTCTACAACTCGGCCTACTACGAGCACAGCTTCCTCGCCCGCCAGATGGGCGTCGAGCTGGTCGAGGGGCGCGACCTGTTCTTCGACGGCGGCCAGATCTACATGCGGACCACTCGGGGCCCGATGCGGGTCGACGTGATCTACCGACGGGTCGACGACGACTTCCTCGACCCCCTGACCTTCCGTCGGGAGAGCCAGCTCGGAGTCGCCGGCCTGATCGCCTCCCACCGGGCCGGGCAGATCGGCCTGGCCAACGCCCTGGGGACCGGCGTGGCCGACGACAAGGGGATCTACCCCTTCGTCCCCGAGATCATCCGCTACTATCTCCGCGAGGACCCGATCCTCGCCAACGTCGAGACCTTCCGCGCCGCCATCCCGGCGCAGAAGCAGCACATCCTGGCCAACCTCGACAAGCTCGTCGTCAAGACCGTCGACGGCTCCGGCGGCTACGGGATGCTCATCGGCCCGGCCTCGACGAAGGAGCAGCGCGACGAGTTCGCCCGCAGGATCGAGGCCAACCCGAAAGGGTACATCGGCCAGCCGACGATCGCGCTGAGCCAGCACCCGACTTATATCGACGGCCGGCTCGAAGGTCGGCACGTCGACCTCCGCCCGTTCATCCTCTATGGCGAGGAGATCAAGGTCCTCGCCGGCGGGCTGACCCGGGTGGCGCTCCCGCGAGGGAGCCTGGTCGTCAACAGCTCGCAAGGCGGCGGGATCAAGGACACCTGGGTCCTCCGAGGGTCGCCGCCGAGGCCCGGCCAGCCGCCGCCCGAGGTCCCCAACCCCGCCGCCGAAGGGGGCCCGTAGGATGCTCAGCCGGGTCGCCGAGAACCTTTACTGGATCAGCCGCTACATCGAGCGGGCCGAGAACGTCGCGCGGCTGCTCGACGTCGGGTTCCACCTCGAACTCGACGCCTCCGGGCTGACCGGCGACGTCTCCGGCCAGGGGCCGATCGAGAGCGTCTTGACCATCCTCGCCTGCCGCGAGGGGTTCATGAAGGCCCAGGGCGACCGCCCGATGGGCCGGGCCGACGTGCTGAGCTACCTGACCTTCGACCGGACCAACAGCCACTCGATCCTCTCGATGTGCGCCAGGGCCCGAGAGAACGCCCGGGGGACCCAGGAGACCCTCAGCGGCGAGGCCTGGAGCCAGGTCAACAAGCTTTACCTCTACCTGGGGAGCCCCCGAGCCCGGCGCCGGTTTGAGGCCAGCCCCTCGCGGTTCTTCGACGGGATCAAGCGGGCCTGCATCCTCTTCGACGGCCTCGTCGACGGCACCCTGCCCCGGACCGAGGTCTTCCACTTCCTCCAGCTCGGCCGCTACCTCGAGCGCGTCAACCAGATCAGCCGGATCTTGAACGTCAAGCTCCACGGGCTCCGCGACGACGGTCCGATCGAGGAGCCGCCGATGCGGATCGTCCACTGGTCGAGCCTCCTGAGGAGCTGCTCGGCCTACGAGGCGTACCTCCGCGAGCACCACGACCGGATCGACCCCGAGGGCGTCGTCCGCTACCTCGTCCTCGACGCCGACTTCCCCCGGGCCATGCGGTTCTGCGTCGCCCGCTGCGTCGAGTCGCTCCGCGAGATCGCCGGCGGCGGCGACGACGAATACCGCTCCGAGGCCGAACGCCAGCTCGGCCGGCTCGACAGCGAGTTGCGCTACATCGACGTGACCGAAATCTTCGGCCGGGGCCTGAACACCTTCCTGACCAGCATCCAGGACGCCTGCAAACGCGTCGGCGACGAGATCCACCAGGCCTACTTCCTGACCTGACCTGACCTGACCCGAACCGGGGCCGATCGGCCATCCACCCTCGACCATGACCGCGAAGCGAGGTCCCCGATGCTCCTGCGGATCTGCCACGAGACCAAGCTGACCTACACCAGCCCGGTCGCCGAGACCGTCTTCGAGGTCCGCATGGCCCCGCCGACCGACGAGGACCAGACCAACCTCGGCTATCGCCTGCGGACCACCCCGCAGGCGGCCGTCACCTCGTACCGCGACGGGATGAGCAACCGGGTCGACCTCTTCAACGTCACCAAGCCTTATCGCGAGCTGGTGATCCTGGCGACGAGCTACGTCCGCACCCACCGCCGGCCCGGCCCCGCGCGGCTCGACGCCTTGGCCAGGCTCGGCGAGGGCGAGGTCGGCATCGACGCGGTGGAGCTCCTCCAGTCGAGCCCGCTGGTCGACGAGTCGCCGGCCCTGGACGAGTTCGTCGCGAGCCTGCCCCGCCCGTCCGAGGCGACCTCGGCCTTCGGCTTCATCGAGGAGCTGATGGGCTGCGTCGGCGGTCGGCTCAAGTTCGAGTCGAGGGTCACCAAGGCCCGGACGCCGGTCAGCGAGGCTTTGGAGCTGGGGCGGGGGGTCTGCCAGGACTTCGCCCACCTCTTCATCGCCTCTTGCCGGGGGCTCGGCCTCCCCGCCCGCTACGTCAGCGGCTACGTCAACCACCCGGGCGAGCTCGCCACCCACGCCTGGTCCCAGGTCTGGGGCGGCGACCGCGTCGGCTGGGTCGACGTCGACCCGACCACCCAGAAGTTCGTCGCCGACGACCACGTCGCCATCGCCTTCGGCCGCGACTACTCCGACGTCCCCCCCAACCGCGGCCTCTGGAAGGGCCGGGCCGAAGAGACCATCGCCGTCTCCGTCACCGTCGAGCCCGTCGACCGCGTCCCCATGGAGTGGAACGAGTGGTCCCTCCCCGCCGCCCGCCAGGGGATGTTCCAGTCGCAGAGGATGGGCTCCATGAGCCAGTCCCAGCGCAACGGCCGGGCCCCCTACCCCAACCAGCGGAGCTACGGCGCGGGCCTCAACCAGCAGCAGGGCGAGCAGCAGCAATAAGTCAGTCGGGGGCCACTCCGAACGAAATGCCCGGCTCAGGGTTGTACGATGCAGTCTCGAACCCGGATCTCGGTCGGCGTCCGGATGATCCAGTTAGGCAACGGCGTCATCTTCCCGACGAGGCAGGTCGACCCTTCGGCGAACGGGATCGGATCCGAGGGCCCGCTGTTCGGGATTTCGATCAAGGCAGTCGCCCGCCCGACTCGCTCCGCGCCAGCTTCTCGTAGCCCGGGATTTCCTTCCGACAGGTCGCGCAGTCGTGCCTGAAGAAGACGATGGTCCAGGTCCCTCGTGTTAATTGATCGCCGACGTCGATTCGATCAAGGATCGGCAGGCAACGGCCGGCGAACGTTCCGGACGCGATGAATAAGGGTGGTTCTCGGGGCACGACGGCGACACCCCAGAGGACCCCAACCCAGCCGGCCAGGGTCGCGAACCAGAGCAGGGCCTGCCGATCCGACTTCGGCGACTGCCCCGGCCTTGGCTTGGAGGTCAGGAGCAGGACGACCGCCGCGAGATCGAAGACGACCATGACGCGAGGGTCGCCCCTCGTCGCCCCGAAACAACCGCAGGAAGATTCGCCGAGGAATGCGCCGTGGGCGGAAACCAGGCCGAAGGTCGCGAAACACGCCAGGGCGACGAGCCTCGTCGCCGCCGGGGCGAATCCCAGGATCAGCCAGAGGCCGAACGAGCATTCCAACCCGACGAGCGTGATCCGCATCCAGGAGGGCAGGAAGGGGCCGCTACTCGCGTCTCCGACCGTCAAGGCATGGCCCTTGACGACGCCCGCCGCCACGAGGACGAGACCTAACCCGACTCGAATGGTCGTGGAAAACAAGGCGGATCGATCGAGCCGATTCATCGCGACCCTCGGCGAAACCACCGGGCAGGTACGGACATTTTCCCGTCAGAACTGGTCGAGGCCGACGACCTCACCGCCGGAACGGGTCGTCAACTTCTGCCAGGCCCCGAGCGGCGGCAAGACATCCCACCGACCGTCGGGCATCTGGTGACCACCCAGGGGGGAACCCGTCAACGGATCGGCGGGCCAGGACTCGATCGTCTCCCGGACGAAACGCGCGGAGCCGTCGCCCATCAGGACGTTCAGGCCGCCGGGATGGAGGCTGCTCGCCGACGTCGTCCTCGCCTCGAACGCGCCGAGGGCGAACTTCTTGTACGCATTCGGCGGATAGAAAGAGCTGAGGAGCGTGTCGCCCCAGTTTCCGGTGATGTACCATCCCGCCTTCCTGGTGAGAGTCGGGTTGAGGACGGCGACCGCCCGGAGGCTCGTCGTCGACTTCTCCGCGACGAACAGGGTGTTGCTCGTCCCGTCGGTGATCGAAGCATAGGTGATCGGGGAGAGGTCGTGGAAAACCCCATTGTTCTGGGACGTCCGCCAGGATTCGACCCGGCATTGATCCTGCGGGTCCGGCAGCGCCAGCGTGAGAAAGGTGCCCGTGCTGCCGGCGTAGCTGGAGAAGACCATCGTCGACGGCCCGCCGGGCGGGTCGACGACCCCATACCTCGCCAGGGCTCCGGGGTTCAGCGCGCGAGCCGAACCGGAGTCGGGATCATCGGGGCAGGCGTAAGAGCCGACGGAGACGGAATGAATCGTCCGGTTCTCGACCCCGAGGATGGTCAGATTTTGATTGATGGCGTTGTGCAAGGCCACCTGTTCGAGGAACGGGAGCAGGAAGATCAAGATCGATTTGTCGACCACCGGCGACGAGCAAGGCGGGTTGGAGCCGGCGTAGCGCGGGTCGTAAGATTTCATCCGGCCCTGCGGGAAACATCCCACGGCGTCATGGTAGCCCTGGAGGCCGAGGCCGATCTGCCTCAAATTGTTGCCGCATTGCAGCCGCCTGGCACTCTCGCGCGCGGCCTGGACCGCCGGGAGCAGGAGCGCCGCGAGCAACGCGATCACCCCGATCACGACCAGCAACTCGATGAGGCTGAAACCGCGACCGCGCGACGCGCCTCGATCGGGCGAGCCCCCGACCACGCCAGGACCGAGCAAGACTCTTCGGGGCGGGACTCGTGAAAGTTGATGGTTCATTTCAACGAGACCGGGTCCGGGCCTTGAGGAAGAGGCCGAGGGCCAGGGCGAGCGCCCCGATCCCGAAAGACCACGCCGTGGCGTGGTTCGAGCCTTGCCCGGGGATGGCATCGAAGTCGCCGAGGCCGAACGCATCGAGGGTGAACTCGCTCGGGGGAAGCGGCACCGAGGACGCCTTCGTCGCCACGAAATGGTAGGTCTTCGCAAAAGGCTCCGTCAAGGAGATGTCGACCTCCTTCGGGATTGGAATCGCGTCGGTCTGATCCCAGTAGGTCACCTTATCCTTCGACTGGTGATCGAAATACGACTTGCCGGGATAGGTGAGACGGACGTCATGCTCGCAAACGGCGTGGCCGAGGGCGGGATCGACGGTCATCCAACCCTCGATGCCGATGGCATCCAGCAGGTTGCCCCCCTTCGCGTCGGGCGGGCAGGCGAAGTCCACTCGCAAGAGCGGCCGGCCCTCGCGGTCGACTCGGTGGACCGATCGGACCCGGAAACGTCCCGACGCGACGGGGTGAACCAGGCTGTACTGGCCGACCGTCAGGGCGGGCGTGACGTAGGTGGCCTTGTCATCGGACCAATACCCCCCCAGGTCGCTCGGATTTTTCAGCAGGTTGACGATCGAGTATCCCTTCCTGGGTGTCACCTGTTTCATGACGACCGCTCGCTTCGGCTGGATCAAGACCGCGACTTTTCTCTCGTCGGGATGCTTCAGACCGGCCGTGGTCACGGTCGTCCAAATTTCATCACGATCACGCGCGGCGTAAGTGATGAGTCGAGTCACCTTCTTCGTTGAGTCCGTCCTGAGGGCGTATTCTATCGTGACTTCACCTTCGACCGCGAAGGCCCGGGTCAGCTTTTCCAGTTCCCGGATTGCCAGGCGATATTCTTCCAGGAAGCGGACAGGATCGGGGTCGGGTGGGGCCGCGTGGCCGATCCCCTGCCAAGAAAGCCCGAAGAGGACGGCCAAGATCGGCAGGCGATGCGACGCGCATTGGCGTCTCGCGAAATGAGGCGGGCGGGATTCAACCGGATTTGTCATGCGAGTCACTCTCGTACCCGGGCTGGTGAATCGGGAAGCCCTCGCTTCCATCATTTCCAAACTTCCAGGCTCGATCTGAATGCTAGGGCGGATGACCTTCGAGTGCCGAGATGATACTCGAGCCTCAAGAAGAGACCGCCCGTTCAACCCACCGACCTGGATATTCTCCGTCCCAATTCGATGAGTCGAGATGAGCAGTTCCAAACCACGTTGATCCCAACCCACCAGAGCGGGATTCGATTGGACGGTTCACTCGCACTGGCATTTGGTAGCAGTAGCGTTGGGTTGGCATTTGCAAGCGTCGCAAAGTTGCGAGCCGCAGACAGCATTCCCACTCGCCGTACAGTCAGGCGCGGGACTACCGCAAGGCGGGGCTACGGGACAGCTACCACACGTGACGATGCCCGGTTGGATCGGATCATCCGCCCGGACGGAAGCCGTCGCGCTCAGGATGGCGACGGTGCAAGCGACGATCCCGAAGGAGACCAGGAAGGCCGAAACTCGACGAAGCACCCGGTCAAACATGGAAGGCGACTCCGAGAAACATCCCAGGAAGAAGGAACTCGCCATGACGCGAGATCCGCGAAAGCCGGGATGCATGGACTTTCGCGTACTATCGCGGCCGTGTCTTGCCGAGGGTTCCCGTGATCACCAAGGGGATCTGACGCTGTTCCGGGAGATTCGTGAACAGCAGGATATCCAACCTGGTTTCTCCGACCGCTTCCTTGGGAAATTGGATCGAGAAAGCCAGGGATTTCTTCGCGCTAGGGCCGATCGTGAAGGGAATATCCTCGAGGATGGACACCGCGCATCCCATCTGGGTACCAACGACACGAACGGGTTTGTCGCTCAGGTTCGCGAGATGGAAATCGGCGACCGCGCCACCCTCGGAAAATTCGACCTGGACGGCCGGGTTGACCGAGAGGACATCCTCGCGAGGCTTGTTATCGGAGTGGAGCGCCGATCCAACGTCCCCATATTTCACGACCGACCAGGCCACCAGAATCAAGAAGCAGAGGTTGGTGAAAATAAAGGCGTCTTTCATCCAGGACCAGGACGTGCGTTTCTCCACCGTCGTATCCGGCGTCGACAACTGGACCGGTTCCGGCATGGGACGATCTCCGTCGAGCCGATGAATCAGTATGGGATGTGGCAACCATCAGGATACCCCCCCCCCCCTTTCGGCCAGGTCAAGGTATTTGTAAAATATAACCGAAATTTGCCGTGTTCAATCGCCGGGCTCCGCGCCCGGGCCCTCGGATGGCTCAAGACCGACCTGGCCTTGCGATCCCTTGCCATCGCCGAGGGGACCTCCGAAGCCCGATCCGACGCCCGGAAAAATTTGATTCACTGGAAAACCGATCCCGACTTCGCCCTCGTCCGCGAGGCCGAGGCCCTGGCTCGCCTGCCCGAGGCCGAGCGGGACGCCTGGAAGGCCCTCTGGGCCGAGGTCGACGAGCTGATCGTCCTGGGAGGGCTCGGCTGGTCGAAGCCCTGAGGCCGAACTTTCGCCAGATTGTGTGTTCGAACGACCTCGCCGCGAGCGAATATCAAGTCGACGATCGTGCGCCTCGGCCCGCCGGCCCGGCCCCGATCCTCCACGAACTCGCGAGAGAGCCGACCATGCTCGAAGTACGGGAGGACGACGAACCCACGAATTGCGCCGGAACGAACCCAACCGCCGTCGGGCGTTTCGGCCCGGATCGGCCTCCGT
>JAABUK010013181.1_pt1 | contig 10367 bp, 13 predicted proteins | sample 5559141 | NCBI WGS metagenome assembly JAABUK01 (sample SAMN10711869, study PRJNA513367) | rock metagenome | isolation source: Antarctica rocks | place: Antarctica: Victoria Land, Pudding Butte nord | collected 2016-01-03 | reverse complement strand
GTGTTAGAAAAGATATCGGTTGCGGCCGTATTGTTGTTCGACGCTGCCACGGGTTCGCCGTTCTGGAAGGGAATTACGGACAGCTTGTACCCAACCGGGTTCGTACGGTCCCTGGACCATGTAAGACGCTCCCCAACGGACACGGGTTAACACGTGGACTTACCAGCTGCCGTGGAAGGTCACCCACGCTTCGGTGGCGCTGTTATTGAATTTCAAGTCTAGTGGTGCCATATGAGCCTGGAAAGTCAACCTTGGCGGCGTCTGCTCCGAGCAGTACGTATCATTGATTGTGCTATTCTGATCTCCCATTGCAAAATTAGAACCAACGGTTAGATTCGAATTCTGTGGCAGGTCTGCAGGAACCCACGCAGCATAGCAATACGGGTATCCATAATTACTGCCTTGAGGAGCATACTCGGTTCCATTCAAATAGCCATGGAAATTCATCTCTTCACCCGGATTATCTTGATGTACGTCCATGCCCTGACGCATGATCTGGTCGACAGAGTTCTCCACAGAGTAGATGCCACCAGTCACCGGATGTTCTGCTACGCCCACAGAATTTCGGAGACCCCAGCCTAGCCTTAGTCCATCGATGTCATAACTATACCCATTCTCGGTGATGTTGTTCAAGTTGAAAGCTCTAATCTGACTGTGGCCAGATGATAGCATTTCTGTTTCCAGATCGACGTTGGATGTACTTCCTCGACTTATTAACAGAGTCCCGTTGGCTTTCTGCGAAAGGAGGAGTGTCCGCGTAGTGTGGTCATTGGTATTCATGCCAGTCACGAGGGTTTGCTTGGTACTTCCAACTGTCGAACTTACCGGATCGTAAGTCCAAGAATAGGCAGCCTCTGCCGTCGAAGCATATAGAGTTTTTCCATCTTGCGATAATGCTATACCGTGGTTGAGCTAGGGCAAGATATCAGCAGGGCCGCCAGGACGTAAAACATGATACACAAACTCCAGTGTTCTTCACCACAGTCTTGCTTGATTTGACGCTCAAGCAAATTCCGCCACTGTCTTGAAACGCAAGGTTGACTATTCCTAAGCCAGCTTCAACGACTAGTAGACTCCCAGTGTTGTCAAATTGAATAGAACGAGGCTTGGTTAGACCAGTGGCAACCAGCGCCACTTGGTACCCAGACGCGATACTGGGCTTGACTGAGTTCGTCGGTGTCAGTGTAGCTGAGCAGCTAGACGACAGTGATGCTCCATATATTGGGACTACCAGGGAGCCCAAGAGAAGAGCTACGTAGGACATTGGAGGCATCTTGAGAAAATGGCTTGCGCAAGAAACGCACAGCTGAACAAGCGCAAAGGAAGGGAATGAGAAAATGTGATAATACTTCCTCTCATGGTAGAAATACGAGTCCAGACGATGGATGAAGCGTGCCGATCTCCCGGATGGCAAAAGGCTTGCGATACACGTCTATTATTCTCCAACCAGATTTTCTCCGAATCTGAAAAGCCGCATAGTGTTTCGTGTCTGTCTCAACCAAAGGCTGCGGCGTCAAGTAAGAGATGAAGCAAATTGAGTGTTTCGGATGCCCCCATGCTGAGCTTGAAGTACTGTGTACTTTTCTATCTGGGCGTGCTGGGGTATCAGTTGTTAGTAAAATACTAAGATTTAACCGTATCAGGCTATAATCTAACTACATTGAACATACTCTAGCTTCTACGCGATATATTCAACCCTTCTATACACTCAATATTCAGTATACTTTCCATCCGCTTCTAACAGCTTGACATCGGGCTGGCATGGACTCGATAAGCTCATTCAATTGCTTCGGTGACTGAATCCCAGGCTTGCCTCACTACTTTTTTAAGCCATTGTAGAAGAGCTTGTCCGCATGACCATAATGCTCCTGTATTCAATCCTTCATGATATCCCATACCTTTTCTATGAGGTTCAAATCAGGTGAATACGAAGATCAGGCTATAACATGTATATCATGTTCCGCAAGCTCATCCCGTCTGAACTGTGCAGCAAAACCTGAAGCGTTATTCCGCATTAAAAAAGAGATCTTGATTTAATCTTATTGATCCGTGTACGAAGAGTACAATACTTTCACAATAAGTCCTTGTTGGTTGTGTCTCAATCCTTCTCTCAGATTAAACCAGGCCATTTGTTGAACCCCCCAAAGCATTCTTAGAACATTCAATCGTCCTTTCTAGATGAACGAGGCACTATGCAGATACAATCATACTCTTCGTCAGACATTTTAATAACTTAAATCTTCCGATAACGGATTTCATTAATCCGGGTTTCGTCGCTTCACAGTATGACTTGTCATTGCTCTTTGATCCAAAGTACATCACGCACAGTGTCTTCAGAAATATTTTATCCTAATACTTACAGAATTGCCCTATAAGACGTTTGTCGATTCTCAGTCGATTTGCATACAAAATCGATAAGGATTTGTTGAGAAACGAAATTAACTATTGATTTACGTTCGATCAAATTTTCTGAGAAGGTAAGTCGATTGATGCAGACATATTGGACCTAACGTAACGTAACATTCGGAAGTTCGACTATTGATGATTTTATGTATTTTTCAATTGATGCCATGTAACATTTTGAATTCTAACACGTGTATCGCGATCAAACTCTTCTTGCTTCGTAGGGATCGTAGAAGGCTTCATTTGAATATGTAGATGAGTATGTAGGTGAGTGAAAAGGGAACTGGTAGGTAGGGAGGCAATTGTAGGAAACAATACCTGAAGGGACCCGAAGGGAATATTCTAGGGGTGCACCGGCTCTGCCGCTTATGATGCCATGCCGCCTTCTGGTGATGTCATTTCTGCCCCACTTCCACTGTACCGATTGTTTAAGCGCACTTTGAAGGATCAAAATCTGGTTTTGAGAGCTTTCCCTGGTCTTCTGGGATTGGGAATCGAATGACCGTTAGCCACCCACCCAAGGGCCAAGGGTAGGTATCCCACCAACCATGTCAATTGTGTCAGGACGCTTCTCCGCTGATTGACGATGATGGACCGTTTAGTGCGGATAGTACTGTGTACAGCCTGCTTCCCCCCCCAAAAAGGATTGAATATTTCATTCATAAGATTCCCTCATCATCGTTTTCTTACTCTCCAGCTTTCACTTTTGACCATTCATTCCATGCTCACTTTTATAGCTACGTGTTATCACCCACGTGAACATTAAGTTCTTACTTTTCCAAGCCAAAACTTGTACCGTCCTTGCCTGCAAGTGATCGGCCGCCACAACTCCTCTACTCATAGATACACATCCTCCTCTCCCACCAATCCTACTAAATAGGCCAATATGCTGCATCAAGTATTATGGTCTGCTGCTCTGGCCTTGTCCAGTGCTGTGGGTGTTGTAGGACAAGCTTCCTCGTCAAGCGCTGTTCCGTTGAACAACTTCATCGATGCCGCACACTCCGCTGCATCTGCAGCCAGCTCTGCGAACGCAAAGCAGACGACATCTTCAAGTTCCAGCTCTACTTCTGCTTCCTCGACTTCAGCTGCTCCTACTTCTTCGCCATCGGCAGCTGCAGCAAAGTCTTCCGGCAGTAACACGGGCCTGATCGTTGGCCTCGTCGTTGGTATCATTGCTGCTCTACTTCTTGGGATACTCATCACTCTTCTCTGTTGCTGTTTGGCACGTCGTCGACGCCGTCGCCGCAATCACACAGCCGAACCTGTCCACGATGAAGAGATCAAGACCTGGCGCTCTGATCAGCCAGCCAACCCAGGGCGCACATACTCTCCTCCGTTTCAGCACAACAGAGACCATATTACGGAGCAGCAGCCTCTAGTGCCTAGCATGGCCACGGCTGCCTCTCCCAGCATGGCAGAACATCCGGCCCATCGCCACGAAAATCCTTTTGTGCCAGTTCCTCCAAGCCCTCGCCGTGGAGCTCCCAATTCTCGCCCAGGCCTTACAGACGGCACTATTCCTGGCGCGGACCCTTACATCGTCCCTCCATTCACCGAACGGAGCCGTGTCCGTGGTGGAGGAATATTGAATGCGGCCTCGCGCTCGCGCTCTCGTTCCCGCTCCAATACCGACTCGACTCCTTCCTCCAATCTTCCGATCCAATCCACAAGCGCTCAGTCTACGCCGCCTACTCAGCCAACAACGACGCCATCTTCGGCCCCCTTGAGTGGTATAGGCCAACCTTACGAGGATATGCACGTTCACGTCCTTCAAACCGACGAACCATCTCGTGAGCTTCGTAACTCCCTCAACGCACGCGAGCCTATTCAACGCTATACAACGCCGCCTCAAGTCCCCAGTCGATCTCCACACCGCCATAGCGGCGCATTCGCTGATAGCTACGACTCAAGCACCACCACGAACAGCGGCAGCGGCAGTGGAGAGGACCTCTATGCAGGTGTTCCCAAATGGGAGCAGAGTCACAACCGATACTCCAATAGCCCGACGATGATGCAGGCACCGCCGGTTCCTTGGGAAGGCAGAGAGCGTCGACAGAGCCACAGTCCCCGCCAGTCAAGGGATCTTGGCAACCGCAGGATGGGAAGCAGGAGTCCAGCAACCTCGATCAATGGGCAACCGAGGCGATTGAGGTTCTCTGACGTTCAGGCACCACAGAGTGCGGCCCATGGCAACCAACGATATTCACATGGAGTAGGCGAGGCTATGTGACCGTGCCACGGGATGATACATATCTTGCTTGCATGATCCTCCCAAATATTATCCTTCAAGCGAGCTATTACTACGGCTTCAAATAAGCCGAGGAAGCACTTAATGTCCTCTCTGTTTAGCGCAGGGTGATACCAGGCGTTAGGGTGTTTGATGGGTATTATCATACCAGCCGATACAATCGCTACGATTGCTCTGGGTTGCTCTTACATGGGCTACCATTCTACGACCTCTTAGCATAGATGAGAATATGTACATGGCTCTCAGAATCCCATTCAGTCAACACCGAACGCGGTTTCTGCGCTTGTAAAGACTAGATAGCGAATAGTGAATTAGACGCCGATAACTAATATCATTGTATTTAATAAACATCTAAAGTCCTCCAGATCTCTCTTGTAACACAGAGGTCACGAACGAGGTAAAGATACGACTGAAGTTGGAGATTCCCGTGGATAACTCAATCGGGTCTAGTATGGATTAACCCCAAAGCTCTCCTCTTCACTCAAGAGTCCTTCACCTCCACCATCAATCCAAAATCTTAATTGCCAAGGCTAGTACCATAAGTAAACGTCAGAGTTGTAAGAATGGATGCTGTCTCGTCGAGCTATTCTCCAGAAGCTCCCCAATCCACCTTCCCCAAGAACCCCGAGGAATTCGACGCTGACCCTCGTGTCTCGTTCTCGAAACTCGACAACAAGTTCATACTGGAAGCAGATGACGGGCAAGAATTCGAGTTTGATGATGCACTGAAGAGATGGGTTCCAGTGGTACGCCCTCATCCTCCTGCAACCGAGGGTTATCCTATAGACATGCTATTGCACTGCATGACATATTACACGGATGGTAAATTCTAATTGCATACCATTTGTGGTTGTGGGATATACAGTTGGACGATGCTTTGATGGAGAAGCAAAGAGAGGCTTATGCCGTCAAAGGTGTGGATGAGTCGGAGCCGGCGCAACCACTGAAGAAGAGGAAGCAGGTTTATGTCAACGGAGAGGAGGTAAGGGCAGATGTTCATTTTTTTTACTCTGGTCTAGCTGACAGTATTTGGTTTGTTCTTAGGAATCTGGTGGTCGAGCCATCAGCTCCAAGAAATCCAAACCCACGCCCGAACCCCGCGAGCGCAAGAACACAGCGGTTTATATAACAAATCTCCCAACCGACATCACCGTGGAAGAGGTAAACGATGTATTTTCTCGCTGTGGTGTCATTGCCGAGGAGATAGACAGAGGCAAACCGCGCATCAAGCTGTACACCGACGAAAACGGCAACTTCAAAGGCGACGCTTTGATATTATACTTCCGCGCTGAAAGCGTTGACCTCGCTATTCAACTTTTAGACGACACCGACTTTAGATTTGGAAAGCCGGCATCAGGTGGGAAGATGAAAGTTGCAGCAGCAGACTTTAGCTACAAGCAGCAGAAAGACGCGCCGGCTAAGAGCAATAATAAGGACAAGAAGAAGATTATCAAGAAGACGCAGAAGCTGAATAAGTATGCCTTGGAACATTTCCTAGGGTTGTATGTTCGGGTCCACTCATAGACTTTCTCTAGCAAACTCGCCGATTGGGATGACGACGATCCCTCCACCTTGCACGACACCAGCTCGAGATGGGATAAAGTAGTCATCCTGAAACACCTATTCACCCTTGCAGAACTCGAAGTTCGTTGTCCCAATTTCTCTCTTCCGTTTTTCCACCTTGTCCTCTCCGGTTTCATCACTCTTCAAAAAACCCCGCTCCACTTCCCACCGTAGCAAGCCAACTAAAACCCACAACCCCTATCACAGGAAGATCCCGCCGCAATCCTCGACATCAAAGAAGATATCCGCGACGAATGCGCCAAAGTCGGCGACGTCACCAACGTCGTCCTCTTCGACCAAGAGCCCGATGGCGTTGCTTCGGTACGCTACTCGAATGAAGAAGCTGCGAAAGCGTGCGTGCGGGTACGATTCTCCCCTATTGCTTTTCGTCATTTCTACATCTTATCTAGTCTTTCTCTATGTGCCATGTAAACACCATTCCCCACACCCCCATTACGCGATCAACCTCCCAACCAATCCAACTAACACAACCCAGGTAATGAACGGCCGTTTCTTCTCCGGCCAAACCGTCGTAGCGTACATTGCAGACGGAAACGAGAAATTCAAGAAGAGCAGCGAGAAGAAGGGCGTGATGGGGTTGGAAGGGGATGAAAATGAGAAGGAGGAAGAAGGGAAGAGGTTGGATGAGTTCGGGAGTTGGTTGGAGGGGGAAAAGGTGGCGGCGGCGGAGGGGAAGGGTGAGGGGGAGGAGGTGTGATGAGGCGGTGGATGAGGGTCATGCTACACCCAAGTATACTACTCTATCAAACAACCATCCCGTATGTAGCAAACATCTTCAACAAGTATACCTTACGCATCCGTCCTAGCCCGCGCAATACCTTCACGTCGAAGAACCTCGTAAAAGACCGTAGCCACTACCTAATCACTAATTCCCGGGAGATTAAAAAAAAAAAAAAAAAAGGACAAACGCACTCATCATCATCATCAGGGAACCCCCCCTCACAAATCTTTCGTTTTTTTGTGTTCAATCCAGCTGGCTTGCGCTTCAGGAACTTGTTCTGTCTTTTTCGGTTTGACGGGTTTTGGTTGGTTGGTTGGCTGGTTGGTTGGTTGGCTATATCCGTACCCCGCACTTTCACTCATCCTTCGCTTAGTACTAGTCAGCCATGTAACCCGACCAGCCATACAACCCGAAAATTCATATATCTTCTACATCCATATATATAGTGAGCAATTCGCCCATTACACGCTTCCAACGCTTCCGCATAGCTTCGCGCTGCTTTAGAAGCTTCATTCTATGAGGTTTAGTAGCCTTGTAGACCTTCTTTAGATCATTGATATAGCGTTTTTCTCCACGCTCGTCGCGAGTCCGTTGCCTTAATTCTTCTACTTGTACCCTATCTTGGGTCATAGTTCGAGCATCTTTGGCATAAAGTAGGTCTCCTGTTTGAAGAACCTTACCAGACTGCTTTTTACGTGCATTTCGAGCATTCTGGACCGACTGTGTTCGACCTAGCTTATTCTTCAGTAGCTCAATTCTACGAGTCATTGCATAGATCTCTTTCGTATATCTGACTAACTTTCGATGAAGCTCAGGTTCATAGTCGAAGCAAAGCAAACTGACTTGTTGTTTTCTAAGCTGTAATCTAGTAGTAGAGGTAGTCTTTCAGACATCGAATGATTCCGTCGTAGATGATGTAATAGAACGAGCTGAGAATCGAGTTTCTCGCACCTTATTCAGAATCACATTAGAATCGAAGGAAATTAGACCAGTTTGCTTTCAAGTCGAACGTATAGTAGTTTCCTTGAAGACTTTACTTCTGAACCCGTTGAAAGCAGCCAGAAATTCGATTTTGATGAAGATCTCGTCACTCGTTTGAATCGCTTCGTTAACAGCTTTCGAATGTCAGTGTTTCAGAGGCTGAAAAACACATACATTTAACGACTGAAGCAGATGAGTAGTATGCGAAGGTAAGCCGAAAGGTATGATCTTGTGATTCTCACAGTAGAATAGAAATTCGCGTGTATGATGAGATCCGTAGCCATTCATTACGAGTAGTTTTCATGCACCTCGTTGATGACGTTGACTGTAGTGATCAAAATGTTTAATTCACTGCAGTGATATTCAGTCATTTGAATAGTTTGTATCCGATGTAGTGAAAATCACGTCGTCATCGATATCGTTGTTGAAATGGGAGGACAATAGATTGACCCTCTGTAGAATGAGCATTGATGGAATATCTTTGCCAGTACCGTTAATACACTCAATGGTCGTACAGAACTCTCTGTTATCTGAGTTCGACATGTATATTCTTCGTACTGAATCTACTGTAATGATTCAGTCAGAGCGTGCAATGCTCATACGATATCCGATTTCGTCGAAATTTCATGTATTCTCCTTCGTCATGCCGTATTGCTTAACCATCTCGTCATAAACATCAAAATGACCCTTCAGAAGCTTCTCATTATGTGCATTCTTTCGTGCAGCTGTCAAAGGCTTCCGTTTAGCTTTATGAAGATTCGATTGACGATCTAGCCATCGCTTGACTCATTTGAAACCTAATGACGCTCAGGGACTATCCTGACGCAGTAGAAGATTATCAGCTGATTCAATCAGATTCAGCCGTGCTGATAGACCCAATTCGTCCAATCTCTTTATGTATGTATGCAAAGCTAGCTCCTGATCAGGTTTTAAAGCTCTGTTATGCAGTCCTCGTACTGCTGATGCTGGTGAATGACCTTTCAGTCTGAATCGTAGTCTTTGCACCGGAACATCAAATTCGCGCGCAATTTCGGCTCGATTAGGATTGTCACGCGTGTTTATGGCGTCAATAGCCTTCTGAATGCGACCCTCGATGATAGCGTAAGTAGCAGCCATGTGGTTGAAAGTTGGTGGAATTTTGAAGGTGGTAGGTCAAATATTCGAATTTTCGGGTTGTATGGCTGGTCGGGTTACATGGCTGACTAGTACTAAGCGAAGGATGAGTGAAAGTGCGGGGTACGGATATATATATATATATAATTTTTCCCCCCCAAACAAAAAGGTTCGAAAAAGGGGGGAAAACATATCGTTTCTTCATCGGGATTGGCGAATGGTGTGGTGGTATGGCTTTTGGCTTGCTTGCTTGTGGTGGTGGTGGTGGTGCTGGGTGGTGGTGCTGGGTGGTAGATGTGCGTGTCGTGCGTGTCGTGCGTGCGTGCGATAGGGGATGTATATGATGAGGAGGTGATGAATTCACGAATAAGGTAGTCAAGTCACACATAAGTGGAAAAGAAAAGCCACATGAAAACCCAACATATGTACCACCTTTCAGGTTTTATTCCCTCATATATATTAATCTAACCTAACTCCATCCCACCCCCCACCTCCCACCCCAAAAACAACCACAGCCCGCTATGTACCTATTCCCCCTTCTCCTCAGGCTATGTTCGCATCTCCTCCAGAACCCAAAACGACGGCTTCAAAAGAAAACCCTGCCGAACGCCGGTATGTCGCGTGTATATGGTATCGTTGGAATGGGAAAGGGGTGTGTGCATCGCGTGGAGATGAATGAGAATTAAAAGGGCGTAAAGGGAAAATGGGTGGGGGTGGAAAAGAAATGCTGTGGCTGTGGCTGTGCGCTTTGCAGGGGCTGCGAGAAAGGAGATGATCGTTTTTGCGTCGACGATGGGCCCTGGAAGAGGTGGTGGAGACGATGGGGGAGTTGCAGGTATCAAGTTTCCCTTCGTTGAGCCAGCGGAAGCAGGCCGTGTATCCCTCTCTTCATGCCTCCATCGCAGGCGTCTGGTCAGGACTTCTCGCCCATCCACACCAACGAGCTCATCGAGTTGCGCTACGTCATATTCCCTACTGTTCATAAAGCGTCAACCCCTCGTCCCTCAAAACACGGCCGAATTTTGCCTCGAGCTATTCGCACTGCTCGTATCACTGTTACTCGAAAACTGCGTCGGACTGTCCGCCTCCCCTCCGACAACCACTTGTTGCCGGATCTTCATGATCCACTCGCACTGCAGCAGCTCCGCAGCGCTCGCCCTCCGCCTCGGATCCTTCTCGAAACATCTCTTCAAGAACTCCATCCCCTCGGGACTCAACTGGTCTTTCGACGGTAATTGCGGCGGGTTGCCCTGCGCGATGTTATACATAATCGCCCACTCATTGTCCAAGGACGCCCAAGGGCGGCGGCCAGTG
>JAABUK010013178.1_pt1 | contig 10368 bp, 16 predicted proteins | sample 5559141 | NCBI WGS metagenome assembly JAABUK01 (sample SAMN10711869, study PRJNA513367) | rock metagenome | isolation source: Antarctica rocks | place: Antarctica: Victoria Land, Pudding Butte nord | collected 2016-01-03 | reverse complement strand
GAAGAGCTGGTCCCAGTCGTAGGCAAGCATGTCCTTCCAGGCCTTCTTGGGCTGCCACAGCGGCTTGCCAACATCAAAATACACAGCAAAGCGTCTAAGCTGTGAGGCCTGCAGTGGGAAGAGGTGTTGGTACATTAAGGTACCATGAAATGCACCAAATGGGTGTGTAATTGGAAACAAGGCTTTTGTGGGTGTGCACGTGACATGTGACAGCACCTGGTCTGCCAGCACCCTGTGGTGTGGCCAAGAGTGTGGAGAGTGTCAGAAGCACTCAATGTGCTGCTTGCAAGCAACAGTCACCTTTCTGAGCAAGGAGAGAGGGTTGTCCTTGACAAAGGCTTCATTGCCCTCTTCATCCACAGTGTGTGCGCTCAGCTTCTCCAGTGTGAGTCCACATGCAAATGGAACTCCTGGGTTGCTGGTTTCATCCTGACAGCACATACAGCATCAGCACACACTTGACAAGAAGATGTGTCTGCAGAGACTGCTTCAAGTGCAGACCAAATGCCACTGTGGTGTTCAAATGGTATGCAATATGACCTGAAGGCGGTGTTCTTCTGAGCAACATTTGATCTTGGCTGTGTATGGCAGCACTCAAACAGCAGCAAACCTGACCTCGTAGCGAATGTGAACATTTGTGATGGAGGTCTGCAGGTTTCCAATGACGGTATCAATGATGGCCTTCAGTCTGCCGCCACCATCTTTTTCTGCCTCTTGACCCAGTTTGCTTTTGACCTGTGGCAGAGTGCAGCGCTTGCAAGTTGCAGAGTTACATTGCACACACTACTTGGTTGAAACAATTGCACTGCATATCAACAATACCTGCGTCGCTGCTAGCTCAGCATCAGCCACTCGCTGCTGCTTGGCTTGCTGCTCAGCTTCCTCAAAATCCTGCAATTGAGGGACACAGCATCAGAGACCTACCAGATGCATCAACAACAGTCATCGCCCAGCAGATGGAGTGCTGACCTCTTCCAGTGACGAGTCTGACTCCTCAAATTCTTCTTTGGGACCCGCTAGCAGATACAGCCTATCAAGTTCAACAAGGACAGGCGCCCGTCCCAAGCTGGCCCATGGCACCTGAAGGCAACTCAAGTCTTTTTGCCTGGCTGAGGCAGGCAAGTCTTGAGGCATGCAGCTTCTGATGAACAGGCAGTACAACAAGGTAAAGCAGCTGGCGGACCTTCAAAGTCAGACTCCCTAGCAGCCCTGCCTTCACCGTAATCGGCAGATTTAAAGCATTCAGAGCCTCTGGTTTAAGGTGCAAGTTGTTGAGCTGGACGTCCCCCTTGAATACGGAAATCTTTAGAGACTGGGGGTCGAGTCCGTAGACATAGTTGCCCAGGTACTTGTTGAGATAGAACGCTACTTGGCCTTCCAACATTGCAACAGGTCAGGCCGAACTTGACCAAAAGCAGTCGCCACCAGGTGGCAAGTCGGATAGGTCAAATATTGTCAACAACTGATCGCGAAGTTACTAGTATCAACGTGTCTTTGCCTGAGTTGCCGCATTGATCAGCGATTCTATCGTGATCAACTGAGCAACATTACCGTGAGATCACTTGCGCTGACGTCGATCACTTCCAAGTGGAATGACAATCGCTGCGATCAAGCGAAGCGAGACGCCGTGCGTGTGTTTAGTAAATCCACATGTCTGCATGCATGCATGTGCATGGTTGTAGTTACACAGGCCAATTTTGCTGAAAGCGCATGCGGAAAGCAGAGCTCGATTTACACGAGACGAGGTGTTTGATTTGTCGTCGTTCTGCTGCAAGTTCCGTGCGTTAGCTCTACAGGAAACCCTCAACGGTCCAAGTCAAGACTTGGAACTCAGCGTTCGCCCAGAGCGGAAAATTTCGCGGCTGTAGCGTCTCGTGGATCTGCATCCGCTGCTGGAATTGTCGACGCTGCGAGGCACATGTCTGGTGGGGCGTATGACATACAACCTGAACGGAGAATTCGGCACCTGACGGATGTTCTGACGAAGGGACCTCAAACTTTTGACGCTGTTGTCATCGGCGCAGGTACTCTATCTGAGACCGTAGAGGCAGCACAAGCATGCCTCCGAGCGCAGTCTTGCTGTGAATGGTTGTGTCTCCTGCGCTGCGGTCGGCAGTTATACCGACAGTTGCTTCACTTGTTTCGCAGGTGTCGTCGGATTAGCAATATGCAGAGCATTAGCGATGGAAGGGCAGAAAGTCATCCTCTTGGAGCAAGCCAATGCAATTGGCACAGAAACAAGCTCGCGGAATAGTGAAGTCATACACTCAGGTAGCCTGCCCATAGAGACTGTCAGTCACACCTTGCCGCCAGCTTGCAAAGTAGCAACGGTATCAAGCTTGACATTACACATCTACATTTACACATGACATTGCCATTATATTTGTGTAGTCATATTGCTGCACAAGTTTGCAGTGGCATTAGTAATTGCTGTCTGCAGGCATTTACTACACCCCAGGGAGTCTGAAAGCAAAACTTTGTGTGGATGGGCGCCAGAAACTTTATGCATACTGTGATAGTCACAACGTCCCATACAACAGGCTGGGCAAGCTGTTGGTTGCTGCCCATGATGACCAAGTACCCAAACTGAAAGAGTTCCTGGCAAACGGGAAGAAGAATGGCATGACAGATCTTGTATGGCTGGATGCCGCCGACGCAAAGGAGCTAGAGCCTGACCTGCACTGTGTGGCGGCTCTCAAGTCACCTTCCACCGGCGTCATCAGCTCCCTCAAGTGAGTCTGACTCTGCTCAATCCCTGGCTGCAGTGTTCTACCAGCAATGTATTGAACAGTCATCAGGGATAAGAGTGCAAGCTTGGCTTTTGTGCTAGTTTTTGGCCTGGCATATGCACACTGTAATGCAGATCATTGGATGACATTGTTGGAGTCAACATTTTGAGTGATGTTGAATCACCGTCTGTGCACATGCATGTCAGACACAGCAGACGCAAAATCACACAATCTACTATGCAGTGCAGTTGTTTTCTGAACATCCTGCTTTAGTCATCTGTGCCGTTGTTTGCAAAGCCTGAGAAAAGTCTCTTGATAAAAATCTTTGTTGTGCAGGTTGATGGAGTCATACAGGAAAGATGCTGAGCAGCACGGCGCTCTTCTGGCATTCAACTGTGAGGTTGTTGGTGGGAACATATCAGGTTTGTCTGGGCAACAAACATTAGTGTTACACCTTACAGGTCTACTGCATGCAAGGACAGGCATGCACGGGCATGATCACGTTGCCATTGTCAGATCTGGCAATTTGCCGGAAGACAGTCAAAGACAGCAGCATTTGCTGTATGCGCCATTGCATGTGCAGAGGACCCTCGCTGCAGGTGCAACCTTTTGCTGCTGTCAAAAGCATGCAGCAGCATGAATACAACTATGAGATGCTGTAAAGGTGTCACTTTGCATCATGTCGCAGTGCATGCTGGATTGCTGAGCTTGTGTGTGACAGATGACTTAGCTTACCATTTCAAGCAGCTGACCACTGCTGCTCTTTGTTCATTTGGTTCTGATGGCGCTTTGGTATCTTCCAGGCAAGATGAAGAAGCTTGAGGTGAAGGACAGAGACACCAGCAAATTGTCAGAGGTGCAGGCGCACATGGTCGTCAATGCCGCAGGGCTGTATGCTCAGCAGCTAGCGAAGAAGATGCAAGGTCTGCCAAGTGACACCATTCCAGAGTCTTTCTTGGCTAGGGGTCACTATTGCACAATGGAAGGTAAGGCAGCAAGGTCTGCCTTGTGTTCACACCGAGATGCAGTAGTCTGTCAGTAGCAAGCACATTTGTCAGTAGCATGCACCAGTGTGGTCTGTTTATGTACTACACATGAATGCATTGTTGTTTGAACACATGGTAGCCCACTTGCGGCATGTCCTTAACATCAACAAGCCTAGTATATGTACAAGCATGTCAAGATGTGCAGTTGCAAGCAGTTAATGACGCTTACATGACATACGCATGCAGGCAAGCCACCCTTTAAGCGCTTGATCTACCCCATGCCAGAAAGCTGGGGCCTTGGGGTGCATTTGACCCTGGACTTGGAGGGCAGAGCACGGTTTGGCCCTGATGTGGAGTGGATTGATAAAGTAGAATACAATACCAATCCTGAGCTGTGTGACAAGTTTTACCCAGTCATTAGGCAGTATTGGCCTGGACTCCCTGATGGCTCCTTGAGACCATCTTACAGCGGCATTCGCCCCAAGGTGCTTACATATTTTGATGACATCTAGTCACTGTGTGCTAATTCTGTATATACTTGGTTGACGCAAGCAGGCAAGCACAGTAAAATGTCAACAGCTCGAAACCTTGCATCATACAGAAACACACATCACTCTGTATGTGTGGCGTGCCAGCTGCCTGAAGTGGTTCAGTAGAGTGAGTGCTGATCTGCGTAGAAGATGCAGCTTGGTGCAAAATTTATGCTACACCCTTGGCAGTCTCATGCAAAATGAAAACCTCTGCAATGTACAGTCAATCTACCTGACCTAAAACCTGAAAATGCAGGTGGTTGGGCCTGGCAAGCCTGGCAAGGACTTTGTGATTCAAGGCACCCAAGATCATGGACTTGAGGGTGTAGTCAACCTGTATGGCATTGAGTCTCCAGGACTGACATCATCTCTGAGCATTGGTGAGCTGGTGATGGAGATGCTGCTGCATGGCAAGAAAGCTCCAAGCAGTGTCTCTGGTGGAGAGCAGCGCGACTGACATGCTGTACATCAATGTTGTGCCTGGCACCATATGTCTATTGAAGACACCGGTTTGCTTACAAAATTACTGGACATGATTTTGACAGTCTGTTGCGAGTTACACTGCAGTTACTTGCTGCCAAGCGTTACCTGCTTGTTGACAGCTGGAAACATTGACATTGACATTCACAATGGCTGTACAGCAACATGTTTCTGTTCAAACATATCAGCAAAGTGGACTTTCCTATGATGTCCTGATATTTCAGGGTGAATGAATGAATAGAAATGGTTGCATGCCTGTGTGTTGCTGTCCAAAAACGGCTGCATACTCCAGTGAAGTCAGGCACGTCATTTATTATGCATTTCAAAGGTGCAAGCATGGACCCGATACAAGGCGCAGCCTGTCTTTGTAAGATATCTGCCGGGCAAGTCAAGATTGTGCCTACAACAGTCATGCCCACAGGTGCTACAGCATACAAGGCGCACATTTGTTTTCCAGGTGAAGTAGACTCCCTTGCTTGACACATTGTCTTCAATTTAGCGAAGCACTGAGACTCCTGGTCAACTGAAAGCAGGCCGAAAGGCAGCATGCCCCTGGCTGCCAACCTCTCTCATTCTGTATGCACATTCCAGGCAAATCGGCTGGGCTAAGCCTGCATTCAAGCTGAAGACAGTCGCAGCACCCGCAGCAACAGCCAAACCACACCAACAAAAACCACAGGAGATGTGGCAACACCCAGCCATTTGTATTTGCCCTGCAACTGCCTGACCAGCTGTTGCACCTGCGCAAACAACAACACAGCAGATCGCAGTGCCGCCACTCCAGGCAATACATGGCAGTCACTAAACAGTCTTGATGTGCAGCACAGGCATGAAGGTCTGCATACAGAGATAAATCACCTGCTGCTCACAATGGTGTTTGTCCCCAGAATTATCAATCACAATCTGAGACCTGTCTTGTTTGAGCTTGAGCCGCATCTGGGCCTTCACCTTTGCTTCTGCCTGAGGCTTTGAACAGGCATCTCTCTTCAAGAGTCTCTCAACCTGAAGCAACGTGCTATCAGCTGAGAGAAGCCTGTGCTCCAGTCATGATTCTGACAAACCCTACAGCAATTCTGATGACACAGTGTCTGCTTGATGTGACAACGCAGTGTTGAAAGGTGCAGCAAGAACACGCAGCTTGTCCACATCGCATTCTCGCATCATGATCTTGCAACGAAGCGCAGATGACAAGCACAGTGCTAAGACCAGCCGCAAATTGCCTAAATACAGTTAAAATATAGTACGTCTCCAAAGCCAGCCTTATGCTGAGTCTGGCTGTAGCAGTTGCCGTACTTGCCTCAGTTTCATGACTGCATGTGACAAACACTCTTGGCCACATCACCTTGTGTGAGCCTGTCTCGAACAGAAGTGGCATATCCACCACCTGAAGAGTCAAATCTTTTATATGGTTTGCAGTGCCTAAAGTACTAAAGAAAGGCAGGCTAATGCCAATTGTTCTCACTACCACTGCCATTGCCACTTACAGCAACGCTCGTGAGACTGAGCCACTCCACGGCCAGCTGACGAACAAGCTCAAGAGCAACTGGCAAGTGTGTAGCAGAATTCAACCTTCTGCGAGCGTCACGATCCTTGAAAACCATGTCACCCAGCTTGTCTCGATTGATGTCGCCTGCAATTGAAAGCGAAAGCTTCGAACCAGACGTGAAGACGGTCAAGACAACTGCAGGGTCTGGAGGTCGTGAATCAAGGCTCGATCAGTGTACGGACCATTTGCGAGCAGAATGCTGTTGCCAAAGGTTTTCACAACACGCTTGTATCCCCAGCGTCCCTAGCTGCAGACACGTTTTGTAAGTGATGCAATCCATATTCCAGCATGGCACTTGTACGCCGCTGTTCAGATACCTGCCGGACCACAGCATGCGCGATTTCGTCGCAGTCAAGGACAGTTATGCCATACTGTCTCAACAAGGCCGTCACTGTGCTCTTTCCAGTGGCAATGCCACCTGTAAGCCCAACGACCATCATAGGCCCTGTGACCTCGTGTGCCCGTGAAAGCTGCAGCTGGGCTCTCACACCTTGTTGTTGCTGCCGTTACGTGCGTATGGTAATGCGTACCGTACGCACTTACATGCTACGCAGCTGAGCAGTTGAGAGTGTTTCATCAGCCAGCAACACAGAGAGCAAAATGTGGCATAGCGATGACCCGATCTAGCTGATCATCGGCCCGCTGAGGACTCAGCGGTCTGATGTCGTGCGTTTCCGGTTGCCAAGTCAGCAGACCGTCATGCAGTGCTCGCGGCAGTCCCTTGGGCTTGCGGAAGCGTCCAGCTGTCAATACAGAGTGTTGCTTTCAGTACCATCCAGTCGGTGCTCTCGAGCTGTTGGAGGGTCTGTCTTTGCCTTGCAAAGTGATCACTGCAGCTCATGGCGCCGAGCTGGCGCGCGAGCGACGTGTAATCAGCGATCCCTGCACGGCGCAATGCCAGCAGCACCATTGTCTCAAGCGACAGTGGATACCAGGAGTGTCGTAACCAGAGCGAGTGCTGTCAGTTCACCTGTTTTTGGTGTCAGTGATATTTGGCAATGGCGGAAAGCCCAGCTGCAAAAGATAGCCTTGTTTACTGGACCTGCTCTGAGCATTCCCCTTGCAGATCCCATCATGAGTCTGGTGGATACTGTTTGTGTTGGGCAGGTACTTTCCTGATCGCAGTTCTGCTGCAAAACCTACATGCACCCTGTTTGGCAGCAAAAACCAGCGTTGCTGCAGTGCACTGGCACTTTGGAGCTGGCAGCACTCGGACCAACTATGCTCATTTTCAACTTGTTCACATACATTTTCACAGCTATCACCATCACTACAGTCAGGTATGCCATATCGTTGGGCTTTCTGATTCACATAATTGCACATGATTGTGTAATAATATACGTTTGGCGCTTCATGCATGCAGTTTGGTGGCAGACAAGTTGAGAAAACGAGACATCAGCGCAGCTGGGGACGCATTATCCTCTGCCTTGTTTGTGGCTACTGTGTTTGGACTCCTCATCCAGGCTGTGCTCCTGGTATGATCTAAGATCTTTAGTTTATTTGCTACTCAACGCATGCAAAATCAGCACAGGTTCCATGCATGACTAGGACCTTGTTGTGTACTGGCTGGCTGGGTGATAGTTTGACTGGCTGCAGGTGTACTCCAAGCAGATGGTTGTGCTGACTGGAGCTGCTCCAGCTCTGCTTGACCCGTCTGTGACATACCTGAAGATCAGGGCATGGTCTGCTCCGGCTGTGCTCATCTCCATGGTTGCTCAGGTATTTAGTATATGCCTTTCAGAGCCTCCATGGCAGGCCAGGTGCTGCATCAATGGTTGCTTGACAGGCACCATCATCCAGTTGTAGCAGGTTGCATGTAGCATATCCAGGGCAAGGCTCTTCTTGTCTGAGTTTGATGCTGTGCTGTGTCCACTGCAGCAGCACCAACGTCATTGACAGAAACAGGCATCATGCATGGACATTGCAGGAATGTGCCTCTGACTCCGGGCATCATCTGCTCTTTGCAGGCGGGCCTTTTAGCCCAGCAGGACTCCTTTGCGCCTTTCATCTGGGTGGCAGTCCAGTCAGTTCTGAATGTGGTGGGGGACTTGGTTCTGATCATGTACTTCAAGCAGGGTCTGGTACGCTGATTCTCGCTGCTAAAGTGTGACTTCAAGACTGCCTGTCTGATGCAGCACGGTCGCTGTTTTGCTGCGTAGTGACCAAATGTAGCATGACAGTCTCACTGCACCCAAAAAATGTTTTGTTGTTTGCTGGACGCATGAATGCAGGCTGGAGCTGCCTGGGCCACTGTTGCCTCCCAGCTGGTGGGCACCATTGGCCTGCTGTGGATGTACACCTTCCGAGGCCAGGTCATGCCCATAACTCCACTTCATCTTGCTCTGGGCGTGGACTCTGCTGAACTTGTACTGCTTGCGGAAGCATGTGTGTGATGTAGCTAGATATGCAAGTGCCTTGGTGAAAGATGCAGCTTGCTAAGCTCCAGGACCAAAGGCGCAAACCAGCATCAACTGTCCACCAGCAAGCAATTTTAATGCCCATGTGCTATCATCCTGATGAGGCTATTGAGGCAATTACAGTTGAGGCAAATAAAGCTTGAAAGTCAATGTGTCAGAAGCTTTCCTGAGATGCTCACACATTTCTGAATCAGTGTGTAACCCAGAGTTGTTATGATGGTGGTTTGCAGGTCAGGCCAAAAGTGCAGATACCTACGCTGAGTCAGCTGACAGAGTTGTCCAGCACGTTTGGACCAGCCAGTCTCATTTATATTTTCAAGAGTCTGTGCTACATGATGCTTCAGGTCAGCTTCTTCATGTCCTTTATCACTTGCAACATGAAGGTCACATTAACAGAATGCTTGACTGAAAAGATGATGACATCATTGAGGTCATGATAGTTTCCGACCTGCACACACTATGGTGTGCTTTGTATGGCGTTTTCTGTGCAATGTTGATATGCTTCACGATTGCAAGCTGGGGCTCCAGGGCATATTTGGTCCTGCAATTGAGGCACATGCTGAGCTGCTGTCTGCCAATCATGGGGCCAATCAGTAGAACATGTCTACCATGATTGGCTGACATGTTGCACAGGAAACTGCTCAGCATGGCATTTCTGACAGACTTGATGCAGTCATGGGAGTCCAATGAGTCCAACACATGTGCTTGTGCATTGCTAAATGATTCAAGCAGGCAATGTTCTCTGTCACCTCGTCGCACTGTTTGGCCAGACTTTGTTGCTCAGTCCGTACAAGCATTTAGTACAAGGATTTGATGACAGTGTGCAGGTTTGCTGAATAATTGGTTAAATACTTGACAGGATGCTGCTGAGATGTGCTTACATACCTTGTCTCTCCTTCCAGACGCAAGCAGGCGGCCAAGGAAGTACCAAGCCCTGACTGCACTTTTGTGGGTGTGCAGAGCAGTGCAACAGCCCTGAGGCCGGCCCTGGTGGCAGCCCACCAGGTGCTGTGGCAGGTGTGGAACCTGTGCGCCTTTGGTCACACCCCCATGGAGCAGGCAGCCCTGGCCTTTCTGCCCGGCACAACAGATAGAAACGAATACAAAGAGCTGGTGAAGCTGCTGCTGGGGGTGGGGGTTGTCGTTGGGGCTGTCACCGCTTTTGTGGCTACTGCGGTCCCCTACTACTTGCCTTTCCTGTTCACCCCTGATGCACAGCTCTGGCCCATCATGAAGTCAATTGCCCCTCAGGTATGGAGATGAAGCAGCCGTGCTTGTATGTGCACAGCATTGTTGGTCATACCTGAATTGAAAACACCTGTGTGCTTGAATAACTGGCTGATAATATTACAGCTTGTCTGTGTACAACAGCGGCTTCTCTGCTGTATGCAACGTTTTGACGCTCTCCTGGACGCTCAAGTGCAATTTGCTGTAGCATGCTCCCTTCCAAGCACTGCATATTTGATCAACACCCACGACATGTGCTGCTTTGCAGTGTGTAATCTCGATGATGCTGTGTGCCATGGATGTTTCAGCTGCTGGCATCCTGATGGCCTGCAAAGACCTTCTGTTCCTGGCTCGAGCAATGACAGTCAGCCTTGCTGTCTTGGTTGGGTACTTCTCTGTTGCAAAAGCGCAAGGATGGCAGTTAGGGGGAATCTGGTGGGGCCTAGCATTGTT
>JAABUK010013177.1_pt1 | contig 10369 bp, 3 predicted proteins | sample 5559141 | NCBI WGS metagenome assembly JAABUK01 (sample SAMN10711869, study PRJNA513367) | rock metagenome | isolation source: Antarctica rocks | place: Antarctica: Victoria Land, Pudding Butte nord | collected 2016-01-03 | reverse complement strand
TACTTGGGGGGGGGGGTTTCAGTTGAAAGGGTGTTGAATCAGGCAGGGATGCTCACCATCACTCAGTTCAGAGACCACCTTCTGGCCTATAAATATATATTGAGCAACTGCTTCGTTGAGAATATGAGAATGGCGACGGTAAAATCGCACCTCTTTACGTATTATGACCATGCCAAACCTCGGTCATCAGAAGAGAAAGACACAAGTGTCTCAGAGGTGTCACAAACTCAAACCCTCTACAGAGCTGATCGGGCCGTAAGCCTTTAGCGCCTGGTGGCAAGTGGAGCATTGTTTTGGTTGATGAGAGGTCTTGTTTTGTTTTGGTTGATTACGTAATATTTGGTTAGCCTTGGCATTAACTTCTTTGATTGCCTACCCTGGTTATGATCTAGGGCAGATATTTCGACCTGAAGGGGGAGGGCGTAATTTACCTTCTCAGTAGAAATGGGCGACGGAAGCTGTTAGAGCAGCTCAGCCTGTGGGTTTCGTCACTCTTTTTTCTTTCAACAAGGAGAACGAAGGATTCAGTGCCGGCTCGTGAACGTACGGGTTTCTTTTAAAACGTCCTGAACTCTCGCTGGTTGAGCAGCGTCTGCAAGAACGACCGATTTGCTTAGCCACCATAACGTAGTAGCGGACTCGATTAGACTACGGCAGACTGTCAGCAAAACAGCCACTTCATGCTACTCGGAACGAGATGGAAATCCAGGATATTGGAGGATACATCGGCGCAGTTTGTGCCAAGCAAAGAAGAAAAGAGAGAGGCAAGCGAATAGGGCAGCTTTACAGATACTGCCTCTATCAATCGAAGAGACAGAGGAAGAGTCAGATGATGGGGTGGAAAATAATGCGGACGAGGAGCCCGCAGCCATTGGGGATCCCTTTTTACAGCCACCATCGACAGCTCCAGCGACGTTGCAAGCATCAACGACGTTGTCAGCACCACCAGCGCAGTAATCAAGAGCTGGCCGAAAGAGGGTACCTACAATAAGAGCTTTGGAGGCAGAAAAACCTGCAAAACGTGGTGGTCGTGAATCTGCAAAATCTACACGGGCTGCAGAGCGGAGCTGATCGCGTTTCCGATGAGTAAATAGGGCAAAGGAATGAGTACCCTATATCAATGTTCTGTGAATGGAGGCGACGACGAGGCTGACGGGGTGTAGGAGGCAGCGAGAGTGAGGGCAAAATTAATTGACGATGCGATTCGGGTAGTTTATTTGTAAACTGTGTGAATCAATGACCAAATTGGGTTTGTCCGAAAAAGGTGATGTCAAGCGCCTTAGCCTTTTGGGCTACAATTAGGCCTGCAAAGTTTTCCATCCATCAATCAACCACCTAGTAAGGCCTATGACACCGGTCCCAACGCATTCCGGGTTATGCGCTGAGTGGCGCTTTCTTCGAAGCCAAAAGGCCAAAGTCTTGGTGAACCAGACTAAAGCAGCATCGAGCCGGTTTCGGTAGACGTGAAATATACGTCGACGGGCAATGGCATTTTTATCGCCCTTCTAAAAACTGCATTGTCTAGGCCATTTTCGCGGTATCAACAGGCACCAGGGCTGTCAACTGCGCCCTATAAATCTTGATACTCTTCCAATTTAAAATTTCGGATGGAAGATGTTGTTGCGCTGGTGATCCCCCCAACAAAACTTGTGCGCAGCCGCGGACTCGAGTGGTTCGTCAGAGAAGCTTTGTGCTTTTGCGCGGAGGATCTGTAGCTCATCCTCGTAGTCGGCGAGCTTGTCGGCTAGGAAGGAGTCAGCATTGTGAGATTGGGTGTAGTTGGGTGAAATCAAGGGATGCTCTACCAGCGGCCGCAGCCTTGGTGTTCAATGACCGTAACTGGGCCTCAAGTTCGATGAATAAGCCGTTGGGCTTCTTCTGCATTTTCTGCGTGGGAGATGCTTGAACCGCATTGTGGGCAGGAGGTAGAGGAAAGACTGTGGACAGGGAGTGATTGGACGAGGAAAATGCGAAGGGCTGAAGAACAAGAAGATAGTTTATGAAATAGAGGCCTCCAAAATGAAGTATTGTATCCGTGTCAGGATGTAGAGCATCTGTAGTTTTTGCGCTGGCGATGAGAAGGGTCAAGATCCGAGCATGTTCATACGCACTTGGGAGAGTTGATAACTATTTTGGTTGTGGTTATGGGTGGTAAAAACGCGGAGTTTTTTTTGGCGATACGGCCAGAACCAGGCCCAAGTGGCATTGAGAAAAGGAGATTGCGCCACTATGCAGACGTAGTCATCACCATATTGACACCCTCCGACCCAAGGCTGGGTGACAGATTTGGTTGCACTCTAGGCAATCAAAACTCGTGGCAAAGAGTGCAACAAATTCTGTCACCCAGCTTAGGCCCTTGGGACCCACCTCCGGAGAGCCCGGGTCTCCGGAACTCCGGGCCTTTAGATCACCACCTTCTGTGACTGCCATCGCCGCCGATTAATAGCTGTTCACGAGGTTCACCATAATCTGCTTCGCATACACCAGGTTAAAAGGGTTGCGCATGTATCCAAATCATTAACAGGGTCTATGCTAACAGACTATGATACTTCCCGGCTTGCACATGAGCTATGCGCAAGGTGGAATATTACACCAAAACTGACCTCTACTTCAGGACGTCAATCTTCTCTTCATGTTACTCGTTCAACTGTGGCGCAACTGACAAGTATGCCAGACGTGCCCAAGGAAGCCATACCATTACCTGTAAGTCTAAAAAGTGGCCTTCATAGGGCTCAGAGCTCGAACATCGTTATTAACGCTTTGGGTCAGGACTTGGAAGGAGACATGAACTCTACAAAGAGTTCAATGCAGAGAGTGGTGTCAACGATGAAGTGGCATCGATTCTCCTCCTAGCTAAGAGAGAGACGATCTAACAGAAATGGATGCAATCCCGAAAAAAAGTCATTTACAAGACCTTTCTCCCAATTACTCCACGCCATAATCCCTTCACGGCTATCAATCGGCAAGCGCAGTGCTATGAGCAACTTCAGCCTTCTTGATATAATTGTGCGAACAATTCTGGGCCAAGGTTAAGGGCGTTCCAGGGCTGGTTGCCAGGTGCCTCAGCATACCAGTGCTGCATACTGTATTTATTGAGCAAGCCGGTGGGGCGAGGCCTCTGATCTTGCTGAGCTGAAAGACCTCTGGCCGTGTTATGTCCCTGAGCGAAGATTTGTTTGCTGGTGTTGACTGTGATAGGAGTAGTTGATAGATCTCCCAAGCTCTTTGATTGCCTCTTTCCGGGCTGACCGTGGTCAACAACGCCCGCGAGCTCGAGGTTCACTCCACTCAAGTCAGGATGGGCTTTGCCGTGGACAGCGCCGGTACGGATAAGGTGTTGATTTTGCTGGCCGATGCTTGCATTTGCTGCATATTGGTTGGCCTTGGCGACTTTGGCAGGCAGCATGGTCTTCTGGGGAGCCGACATATCTGGACAGTGTTAGCTGTAACAGGTCTTTCAGTCAAACCGAGGCAAGCATGGCTTACCGGAGTTCTCAGTCACACAGCCAACCTACTTGATGGATGAGTGAGGACAAAGGTGGAATTATGCTTGGGAAGAGAAAGTGCAGAGCAGATACCAGATATCGGGAGGAGAAATGGCTGAAGAGGAATCGGAAGGGAAGGGAATGGGAGAGGGATCTTTATAGGCTAGAGACTCGGTTCGGAAGCTTTGAGTGCTGCCCTCTTTCCAAGACGAGGGTGTTAGGAACTGCCAAGGCTAGCTGTAGCAAGGTCCAGGTATCAGGGGGTTGTGGATAGGAATCGCTGTATCACATAGAAGGGTCAAGAGCTGAGTGCAATTGATAACATGAGTTGACTACGGAAGGGGGAGAAGACTATGGAACTATGGGAATGAGCGTGGTTTATATACTCAAGGAAATGTCGTGCTCATTTCTGCTCATCATGATCACTTATGATCACTGCTCATTCCTGCTCATTCCTGCTCATTTCTGCTCATCATGATCACTTATGATCACTACTCTTGGCATCTTAGCTAGGGTAGCGCTCAAGGCGCCTCTTGTGTCCAGGTCGGGTTGCCGTAGTCCTAGGAGGTAGCGCCCACTGTCGAGTTTCGTCAGTCCAGGCTAGGTCTGAAAGCCATTGGTTCCAGGCCGTAACAGAGGGGTGGGCAGGGCTGACATGACCTGGGAGGAACGGACGCTAAAGCTTTTGGTCTTTTTGTATGGAACGGCTTGCAATATCTATTCGATCATTACCATTGATTGGTCTCTCAACAAATTACTTCTCGCATGACATGCCCATGCTCGTATCCCTCCTGGCCTTTGTCCCGTGAAGTCAATACTGGGCTCTGTTTCCGGAATGTAAAGGGGGGGAAAGGGGGAGGGATTGTGTAAGTGTGACCCAAAATTTTCCTACTGGCCTCCGGAGGTTCATAAAGTGAAGACTTGCGGCTGGTATGATATGGAGGATGAGCTTCCGATACTGAGCCCTGCTTGGCATAGTAAGTCCATGATTGGCGATGCTGGCGTGGTTTACTGGGCAACTACTATGGTCGTAGGTAATGTTACACCCCCCGGCCCCTTCCTACCAGGAAGGGGCCGGGGGGGGGTGTAACATTACTTTTGCCTACGACCATAGTAGAGGTTTAGTAGACTAACTTCATATCCCGCCAATAGCGGGCAAGATCGGTGAAAGTAACCTGGAGAAACGGTGAGCCAGATCAGGCATAGTCTTAGTCTCTCGGTGCATGGGGGAGTATGTACCATCTTGGCATCGGCGTTAGGACACTACCAAACTCCGACCCTACCAGATTTGTATGGGCGTGTAGCCAGCCATCGAATGTCCATACGGTGATTTATTGAGTACGCTCTCTCTGATTGGTATGGGCATGGGCATGGGCATGGGCATTGCCTAATTGGGGTTCTTGATAGTAGCTACAGGATGGCTCCTGCCTTCCCGCGCTTAATACCTGCGATAGGCTGTGCACGTGACCCACCGCAATTACTGATGTGGGATGTCCTAAACGGGACGTAGGGCTAGGGCAATTGCAAAGCAGGTGGTAGTTTGATTTCTATGATGGGAATGAGCTTATTTACTTCAACAGCGACGCCGAAATACTTTTCGAGAAGACGTAATCAGTGTCTCGCATAGCTGTGGCTCACATTCGAAGTGACGGTTCTCCTGCAGTCCCGCCTCCGCCATGCACATCCTGGTAATAGATCAACAGGTGTACGGGCTGATGGCATGCTGACCAGATGCCAGATAGTTAACGACGACGGCCCACCATCGCCGTACTCACCAGTTATCCAACCGTTTGTTGCGGCACTTCAAGCAGCTGGCCATCGTTGTTCTGTGGTCTTGCCACATATCCCGCGTTCTTGGATTTCGAAAGCTCATATACGGAACGCTGATGTCGAAGCTGAGTACTTTGATCCTCTGCTGAACGTCGAAGAACGAAATTGCGCCCTAGATGAAGCTAAAAGCAAGTCCAAATGGGTTCGCGTCACTTGCTCGCCTGCCGGATGCGTGCAACTAGGCTTATTCCACTTATTTGAGGACCGGGAACCAGTAGATCTTGTAATCTCAGGTCCCAACCACGGAAGGAATGCTACGGCAATTTCCAATTTGTGCAGCGGCACTGTGGGTGGGGCCATGGAAGCGGCCCTCTGCCGTAAGAAAGCCATCGCCTTATCCTTTGCCTTCAAAAAAAGTGAGCAAAACAGTGATGTGGTCATCGAGGCCACATCAAAAGTGGCTGTTAAGGTCATCGAGTCCCTTTACAGTCGCTGGGATAACAGGGTTGAGCTATACAACGTCAATCTGCCACCATTGTATGGAGCTGCCAGCCCTGCAGCGGTCTACACAAGCGTCCTACGCAACCACTGGACTTCTCCCAGTTTCTATATAAGCCTCGACAACTCCAGGGAGACGACTGAGCCTGCCACTGCTGGAGGCGTCGCTATCCTGAGTGATCGGGTTTCAAAAACCAACGCTCAGGGTGATACAAGCGTCGCAGGCGTTGACAGCGTGAATTACGGAAAGCGCAAGTTCAAGTGGGCTCCACAGAAGAGTGACGTTCTTCGGAGCATGGTCGAAGCCACATCAGGCACTGATGGGTGGGCTATACAGCAAGGCTTTATAAGGCAAGCGCTCACTCCCCCTTCAATCTCGAATGGCGCTACCTCGCCAATATCGGTTGGTGACTGACTGAATCCTGGCCAGTATCACTCCAATGATGGCAAGTTTCGAGCAAGTCCCGGGCTTTGATGGCCAGTGTCTTGCGCTGTCAGACCGCTCTTGTCCCTCATAGTTAAGCCCTAGGCCGAAGCTAGGTGCCAGAAATAGTGGGACTTCCCACTCAACCACACTATTACGTCTATCTTCAATAGGGTATAGGAAGGCCATCACGCTCTCTTACAGCAGCTATCTGATCAGGCATTGTAGTAATTATCTCATTGATCTTGTTACGGCACGAGACACAAGGGCCCGCCCGAACCCCGACCAGAACCCCAGGGTCCCACGCATGGGCCAGACAGTTGGACCAGGACTACGACAGCTGGCTAGCCAAGACCACACGAGAAGACGAGGAGTGGGAACGCGGGCTTGATAGCACGTGAAGCCTATCCTTGTTAACTGTGATCAACAAAGACAGGTCAAGACTTAGTGCTAAGAGAACTGCTCGAGGATGCTTAAGAGAAGCACTTACGAGCAGTGCTCAAGGGTGCTTAAGAGGAGCACTCAGGAGCACACTGTTTCTTTAACTATATAAATGAATATTTATTTTATAATCTTATAGTCTCTTCTTCTATAGTCAACTTATATTATTAATTATATTCAGTCTTTAATTCTTTTATATAAAATAAGTGATTTCTATTTATAATCTTCTAATATCTAAATCTTACTATCCTCTATGTCACTGAATTGGTTGTATTACCTGATTGAGCGTAGTGGCTTGACAAAATTTTGATGTAGTCTTGACAAAAGAAACACCAAAAATCAAAACATTTTTGATATTTCTTTTGTCAAGACTACATCAAAATTTTGTCAAGTCATTACGCTCAATCAGATAATACAACCAATTCAGTGACACAGAAAATAATCAGACTTAATAATTTCTAATATTTTAATTATTTATTATTAAATATTAGTCACTTTATTATAATAGATTTATTTTATATAAATATATCACTCTTTAAATATAAATAATCTTAAGAAGATATTATTAATATAAATTATATCTTCTTAAAAATTAATACTTCTTATTATGATCTCAGCTAACAAGTCACTTATTGACTAGTGCATTCACATCTCCGGCTTCTTAATATCTTCCCTTCGTTCGAAGGTTTCCCCTTAACTACTACTATAATTAATAGTTAGCTACAGTTATCCCGCTTTCCCCTCCTCTTCAACTATTATGTTAAATAGATATAGAGAGAAGAGAAGAGATCTTTAAAGAGGTTCTTCAGAGATTAGTTTCTATTATATAGAACTAATTAATATTCTTATTAATATTAAGTTAGCATTCTAACATTATTACTCTATTCTTATTATTTATCTATTATATAACTCATCTTAATATTCTAATCTCTCTAATCTTATAATTATCTGTAAGAGTAATAACTAAATTTATAAGAGTGATAATGTTCTCTCTTAATTAATTAAAAAGTTTAATAATTTAATTCTTCTTTTTAAGAATATCTATTAGAATTACATTTATAATTTCTTAACAGTCTAATTTAATAGAGTTAAAGACTAAATTAGCTTAAGAATAACTTCTTATTTAAACACTTTAAGAATTATAATAAGTTAGATAAAGTATATAAGTCTTACTTTATAATAAAGATATTAAAAGATTTATATTCTCAATAACTTATTTCTTATCTCTATCTCAGCATTATAATATTAAGTCTTTAGTAAAAAGAAGATATATAAAAGATAATGAATATTTATAATATAACTTAAAGATTAAAGATTTTAAGAAATATAAGAGTAGATTTTTAAAGAAGTTTAAAATATTTCTTTAAGTCTATAGAAATATTATTTAGATGAAATTATATTATTTTAATAGTGAAGTATAGAAGATATATTAAGTTATTATCTTTTTTAAGAGAGATTTAGTAGAAATATAAGAGCGTTATAAGAAGAATATCTATAATAAGAATAATAACATCTTTATCTAAAAGAAATTTAAAGATTTCCTTTAAAACTTATAATCTAATTTAGTGAATTATTAACTTACTACCGCTTAATAATATAAAGAAGTGTATTAATAAGAATATCAGTTCGCTTAATAATTTACTCTTTATCTTAAAGAACTTAAAGCTGTTCTTCCTCTTTATAATAAAGAATAGAAAGCTCAATATCTTTTTATAAAACTGAAGTTGTCATTAAAAAAGAATATTTTATTAAAGAGAGATATATCTTCATTATATTAAGAATTATTAATATTAATATAGTATTTTAAGAGAATAATAAAGACTAACAGCCGCGATCAGTATTACGAGAAAGATTTAGTTAAGTCTGTTCTATCTAAGACTGTTAATAAAAGTCAGTTAAAATTAAAAAGTAACTAATATTTTAGTTGAAATATTAAAGATAAATTTATTACTCACCATTTTAATTCTAATAATATTTCTTTTAATTCTTTAAATAAGTTTAAGATTAAATATTATAAGTATTATAAGTTTAAATATTATATTAATAACTGTATTACTAATATTATATTATTAGAAAAAAAGAGAATTCATTTTTAATAACTTCACTAAAACCGATTACTTTAGATGAGAAGCGATATATTACTAACGCGAATATAGATGTTAAAGATAACTCTTATATTATGAAATATCTTCTTAATATTATCGCGGATCTAAATTTAATCTTATAATTTATAGTGAAAAAAATAAATCTCTTAAACTCATTTATAAAATCAATCATTATATTATAATAAGAAAATAGCTTTATCTTTTATTTCTTAAAAGCTTATTTACTTTCTATTAAGATGAAAGATTTCAATAAAGTTATCAGGATCTGTGAAGTTAAGTTCTATACGATAGATTTATTTAGTCTGAATATCAATATAATTCTTAATCTTCTTTAACTAGAAATTAAGGATTTAGATTTCTTCTTTAAAACTTATTAATAGAGATTTCTATTAAAGATTAATAATATTAAATTGATTTAAGAATCTCTCTTATTAAAAAGACTTATTTAAAAGAATAAGCAGATTTTTCTTTACTATATATTAGAGATGTTTAGTAATTATCACACCGAATTCATATCAGCGTTAGTTATAGTAGTTATTATAGATTAGAAAGATCTTTTAAAGAAATTCTAAGAATATTTCAATATTTTCTTAGATAAGAGTGTTAATAGTTTTTTGAAGCATAATTAATTAAAGTATAATATTAAGTTAATATTTAATAAGCAGTCATTATTTAATCTATTATATGTCTTATTAAAAAGAGAATTGAAAATATTACGGGAATATTTTAATATTACTTTAAAGAAGAGATAGATTCATCTCAGCTCTAATTTTATAGAAGTGTCTATTCTATTCATTTTTAAAAAGAATGAAGAGATGAGATTATATATTAACTATTAAGAGTTAAATAAAATAATAATCAAGAATCATTACTCTCTATCTTTAATTAATGAAACTTTAAATTATATAATTAAAGTTACGATCTTTATTAAACTTAATTTATAAGATATATATTATTAACTTTATATTTAAGAAAGAGATGAATAAAAGATGATGTTTTAAACGCGCTATAACTATTTCAAATATAGAATGATGTTCTTTAAATTGATTAACGCTTCTACAATCTTTTAATTATATATTAACACAGCATTATAAAGTCTTCTTAATATTTCATATATAATATATCTTGATGATATTCTAATCTTTTCAAAGAGTAAGAAAGAATATATTATTCACGTTAAGAAGATGTTTGAAAGGCTTCGTCATTTTAGTTTATATACTAAGCTGTTAAAGTGCGAATTTATAATAACTTAAATGAATTTCTTAAGATTTGTTATGAATATCGACGGCGTAATAATAAAACTGAGCTGTGTAATAATTATTCTTAAATGATTTACATTTACATCTATTAAAGAGCTTTAAGTTTTTCTGAAATTTACGAATTTTTATCGCAGATTTATATAGAATTACTTTCAGATCATCTCTCCTCTCATTAATTTATTAAAGAATATTAAGAATAATAAATAAACTAATCTTTTTATATTTAATGTGAAATTAAAGAAAGCTCTTAAAGAACTTAAGTAAGTCTTTAATGAGATGCTGATATTACGTCATTTCAACTTTTAGAAGCTAATATATATGAAGATCAATGCTTCTAATTATATAATAGAAGAGATCTTATTATAATCATTTAAGAATATTAAAAGC
>JAABUK010013176.1_pt1 | contig 10369 bp, 17 predicted proteins | sample 5559141 | NCBI WGS metagenome assembly JAABUK01 (sample SAMN10711869, study PRJNA513367) | rock metagenome | isolation source: Antarctica rocks | place: Antarctica: Victoria Land, Pudding Butte nord | collected 2016-01-03 | reverse complement strand
GTGAAGGGGAGGGGGAGGGGAAAGGGGCGGGGAAGGGGGAGGGTAAAGGGAAAAGGGAGGGGAATTAGAAGCAAGCGGGGCAGGGGAAAGGAAGATGCTTGCGTTTGACACATCCAAAACAACCAGCCCACAGATGGCATGATTGCCTTTCATATCAGCCTTGTATAATGCAGCGCATGCTCTTGATGTGCCACGCATTTGGATAGACCCAAGTCCGAAGTCCTGCATGTGAGTTGCAGGAGGCTGTGGTAGATAGCCTAGGCATCTCGACAGTACTGGAGGGCTGCAGGCAGCTCACGAAGGTGGCCTTCACGCAGCTGGACATTGCTGAATCTGTATTTGAGAGGATGGCACGCCAAACAACACAACTGCAGGTATGAGTCTAACATGTCAGAGATAGTTGGAAACTTTGTTAGGATTTGCTTGGTCGAACTCTGGGCAGAAAGGCTCTTAACAGTCAGCAAGCCTGAAGGTCGAAAGCCATATGCTCAGGTAGACCTATGTAATGCTGCGTACCATGTAATGCTTGCCTCTTTCATAATGGAGCACACTTCAAGCTGAACACAGCTGGTTGCACAAACACACAGTGATTGACCTGCCCATGCCAAACTTTTGGATCAACGAGAGTCCTGTCATATTTACAGCAAAGGCCCCAAAAGGTATGAAAATCAAGAAAGTAAGCACAAGGAAAGACCTGTATAACTTATATATCATATGCTTGGTGCTCTGGAGAGACAAGACTTGTCCCGCACGTACCTAAGCTCATCATGAGCTGGAAAATGCATGATATCATTTATTATCAGTATTGTTGTTATTATTATTATTACAGTTATTGTTACAATAATTATTATTATCATTATCGGTGCAGGTTCTCCAGATGCATGACAGTGGCCTTACAGACCTAGCCCTTGCAGCAGTGGTCAAGGGCTGTCAGCAGCTGGCATACCTCAGCATGCAAGGACCCCCCTTACGGCCTGCACGCCCAGGGTCTGACCCCCAGCCACCCCTCTCTGCAGCCGGCACCATCACTGATGCAGGCTTGAAGGCTGTAGCTGCTCATTGCAGCATGCTCAAAGGGCTTTCCATAACAAGTGAGTCGCACTCTTAGCTGCTGACATGCTGTGCTGCGATTGCAATGACTTAACACATGAGCTGAAAATGCCTGTAACTGGCAGATCTTGGATGTTGAAGTATATGCTGATTAAGTGATGCAGCGCAAAGCTCTAGCTGTCACAAATGAGTGCGCAAGCTGTAGAAGGTTGCCTATCTCAGCAGCATCCTGCGTCGGCATGTTTGTGTTGCCTTGTTCAACACCAGTTGCCTATTCAGTTGATCATGACGTGAAGCCGACATATGTCTGGCTAAGTATGTGCAAGTATCTTTGCCATTGCTGAGGCACAGCTGTTGGGTAGGTCGGGTCATTGTACAGTAGTGAGTTCATATGCCTGTACACAGCTCCACTGATGGGCACAATTTACAATGAAATACTTTGACAGCAACACAGTGCTGTGCACACCATGTTGCGGCCATTGATGGATTGGCATACGCTGCAGGGAATGCATGTATCACTGACAAGGGGGTTGCTATTCTGGCGGCTGCGCCAGCTACCATGCTACAACAGCTGCAAGAGTTTGCTCTGGATGCTGTTCAGTGCACATGGGAGGGTGTGCAACTGCTGCTGAAGCGCTGCCCTGGACTGCAGAAGTTAAACCTGTATGGATTACATCCCTGTCTATAGACTATGCAAAGGCTTACACTTTATCAGCTTGCTACTGTATCTGCTGTGTCAGCATGGTCAAGGTCTGTTTTGTTTTATACAGAGCCAATGCTAAGGACCCATCCTCCCTGTACAGTATCTGTTGCCCACACTGTGGCCCACACTGTGACAGGCTTGCAGTCAGCCTTATAGAGTGTCTCGATTTGGATGGTTAGATCGTGCTCCATGTAGTGCTACTTGAAAATCATACTTTGATACTTACGTGCTGCAACCCTAACATTGTGCTCTCTGACTGTTTTGTATCACACTGACATGCATAGGCAGGTCATACTACTGTCATGTCAGTGGCTGAAATGGCAAACACAGGAAGTCTGCAGACATGCTTGCAGCTTGCTGTGGGACCAATAGCACGGCACGAAAGGCAGTACGTAAGCAGTACTAATAGAGCAGTCACCATGCTTGTTGCGTATCTACACAGCCGACAGACAGGGTCCCTATACTCTTCCTTCTTTCAGTAGACCTTTGCTAACTTGACATCTTATGATGCGCAAGCACACCAGCATCGGCTGTGTTCTTTGTAGCAGTGCATGAATGCGTAAATTGTGAAAGTCATACGGTGACTCACAGTGCACTTGAATTTGAATCAATGCAGATCTTTCAACGCCACGATACTGCCAAGCGTTTGGCCTAAACCCCCAGCGTCTATCAGCTCGAGCCTACATCGATTGCAATAACAGAGCGCCGCGATAGGCGTTTGTTTGCCGTCGGCAAAGGTGGCCGCTGCTGCAGTGACAAGCCAAGGCTGCGTCAGAGCCTCTCGAAGCTCCTCCGACCTAGCCAGAAGATGAGCTCTCAGTACGTTGGTGTGCATTTCCGCAGACAGAATGCGAAATGGGAAGCGCAGCTGTCTGTCCAGAGCAGGCAGATCAGTTTGGGCTGTTACAAACAGGAGGCTGCTGCTGCAAAGGCTCGAGACAAGTGAGTATCTCTGTCATGAGGACCATGTGCACAGGCGTGCATGCGCACATCATGGGCACATCCAGGCATGCACGTGCTGGCAGTTTGTGTCTGTCAGTCTCAATCAGTTTTTTGCAAGATGCTTCTTGTCTCAGTGCTGATGGTGCCCTGTTGTGAAGAGTGTGCACGTATCTTTGCAACAGTGTTTTGTTCCAAGCCATCGCATTGTGCACAATACATGAGCACAGCATGCTTGCTGTGAGCTGACAACAACCGACAGCATTAACACAAGTCTGTCAGGACGCATTGACGTACGTTGCTGTAATCTGCGCGAGTATTCAGACAGCTGAACGCCTGTGTTGACTGTGATAGTTGAGCAGCTGAACTGAAGCGTCGAGCCAACTTCCTGTCTGCAGAGTCCTCTTTGTCATGCACAGACAACAGGAAATGCAAGTTGGCCTCACAGCAGATGAGAAGCAGCAGCTGGAGGGTGTCACACTCCAGCAGCTTTTAGCAGCTTTCAAATCAGAGTCTTTCAAGTTCTCCAGAGGAAGCTCCGCCTACAGGGGTGTGACTTTCTACAAGGCAGCTCAGAAGTTTTTGGCACGAATCAAAGTATCCTCCAAATCTGTTTTTCTTGGGGTTCATGAGAATGAAGAGGAGGCAGCGCGCGCATATGACAGGGCTGCTATTAAGCATCATGGCAGGTGATCTCATCTACCGAACTTGTACATTTCAGGGTCTGATCTGAAATGGTGGCTCAAACCCTACCCCTGATAAGCAGAACAGGCAATCACATAGATGACGTACTAACTGTTCATTGTACAGGCGGCCTGGTAAATAAGGCTACGGCAGATACATCTCTGTCATCAGATAAAAACTCCTGTTGTGCTGCCGCAGCCACAAAAGCATTGTGTCTAGAAGCACATTTGTCTGCCACAGTTGTGCAGCATGCTAAAGATGTGAATGATCTGCAGCAAAGCTCATCTCAACTTTCCTGACTCAGAGACCCATGAAGACAGCTTGGACCTCAGCACCAACCTGCCAGGTACTCCCAATTGCTCATCAAAGACACTTTCATGTCCATAAAACGCTAAAGCGTTTACTAATGCATGTGAAGCACCTGCTTACTGGCAGCAGCCCTAGTGAACCAACAATTGCACACACATGAATCAGATTTGCTCATCAACAGCATTCATGAGCTCATCCCTTTTGTACATGCTCAGCTGGATAGAGGCAAGTCCACCCTGTGAGTATCCCTTGCAGGACACACCCCACTGCAGGCTGAGCAGAGCCACCTGGCTTCTGCAGCTGCTGGTGCCTCAGCAGATGACAGCAAGCAATCATCAGCAATGGAAGCTGTCATTGCAGCTGAAGCTGAGGACCTGGCAGGACCACTATATAGGACCCAGAGCTTACCGGCTGGGACCCAGATCTTGCCTACTGGGACCCAGAGCTTGCCGGTTGGGACCCAGGCCTTGACTGTTGGGACCCAGGCCATGACAGCTGGGACCCAGACCTTGGCTGCTGGGACCAACAGCTTGCCTGCTGGGCTTGCTGAGCAGAATATGGCACAAGGCAAGGCACCTTCACCTTGACGATACATGCACACAAACTCACTGCATACATGTTTCCAATAGCTGGCACATCTAGCCTCCTTCATTGCACTGCACCATCTGCTGAGCATCATGCACCAGCCATTTGATGTTGTCTACCAAACGAGAGCTCAATACAAGAGAGCGTCCCGTCACGAAATGACAGCAAGCAGGCTTACATGCATAACCGCTGCGTAAGTCACCATCAATCAAGGCTGACTTTGCAGCAGGCATTGTCATTGACATCAGGCGTACTGACACTCACCTTATATCTCAGCAACAAGATGCTGCACAGCATGGTGTCGTGCACCACAAAGCAGCGTAGTGCATGATGCAGAGGGAATGCAAGCTTTTCATGCTCATGTTGATTGTCCTCTTACACTACAGGGATGCAAAGCACCACTGATGCTGACACAACTGCAAGCTCAGCTGCAGCTGGGACCACATTGGCCGCCAAACCCGCTTCTGCCAACAGCCCTGCTGCCACACTTACTGCTGGCCAAGGCCCTGCGCCTAACAGCCCTGTTGCCCAAGCTTGTGTGGAAACTGGACCTGTGGCTTCAGTCTCTCCTGCAAATGCCGCTGCTGTTCAGGGCATGACTGCTGGCAATGGGCCTGCATTTACTAGTCCTGCTGAAGAAGAGTGTTCATCTGATGAAGACTATGACTCATTCAGTGACAATGACCTGAGCAGTTGGGGATCCATGGATGAGGTGTGGGATGCAGACAGTGACTACTATGATAGTGAAGAAGAGGAGGAAGCACTGGCAGGTGCAGATGTGACACACAATACAATGTGCCCACAGACTTGTGTCATAGTAAACGCTGCTGTTTGATGCCATATTGTGCGTTTGCTCAGCTTGGTAACACATTGCCTAAGTACTTTGGCAAGGGTAGTTTTGTCTTCAGCAAATCGCATTCTGTTGGAACAGCTCCACCTGTGCAGCTGCTCTGGCCCTTTATCAATAGGGCATAAGAGTGACTTTGCACTGCATGAATGAAGGATCTGCTCACTTGTGCAAACAACCTGTTCACCATGCAGATCTGTACAGCCATCCGGATTATCAATACCTGGTGCGTCACAATGGTCAGCCCAACCTGAGTCTGTTTGGCGGACCCTCTGCTGATATCACCCCTGCAAACCTGCTCAACAAGCTCATGACTCAGTGGAGTGAAGAGGAAGACCAACAGTCACCTGAGTCAGCCAGCAGCAGCGCCACTGCTGAGTCATGCTTTGCCACAGCTGTTGACACTTTGCTCAGCAGAACCAGCACCACCACCACCACCACCACCACAAGCCGCAGTGCTGGGGTGAGGTCGGCCACAGCTGCAGCAGCTGGAAAAGGAGGCAAGGGTAGCTTGAGGCCATCAGCTGATGCAGTCAGCATGGCCAACACTGGCTGTAGGGCTGTTCCTGGCATGAGCCCTGCACAGTACAGAGAAGCCCTGTACAGCACCTGGATGACTGGACGCCCATGGGGCATGAAGCACATGCCAGCTGACTCAGACGATGAGGTGATTCTGACTCAGCCTTCAGAATGGAAGCTTGCGAGCATCATCTTGACCTGTGCTCTATCAGTTGTTGAGAGCACAGGCATGCCAAGATCAGGTTACGCCAGCAATTATGCAGCCAGACAACATGCTGGCATTGTTTTTGGACAGGAGGCAGGGCCTGAATGCTGTCTGCTCTTTTGGACAGAGTCAAACTGTAGGCAATCCACTTTTCTGACTAGAAAGTCCTCTGAAGTATTACATCCACTGGCCAGCATATGAGGACTGTTGTCTGTTACGCAGCTGCGTTGCATGTACCACCCTGCCTTACCATACCAGCAATCCTTGCCTGCATTTGTGCAGGCTTTATGCTTTCCAACCATGCGTTATTCAAGCTGTATCTGCCTTTGCAGGATGAAAGAGCCTATCAAGAGCAGACCCTCCAGAGTGAAGATGATAGGGAGAGCCGGGATGATGAAGAGGAGAGGGCCGCCAAGCGCAACAAGCTCACTGAGCAAGTGGAGACTGTGGGATCTCAAGTCAAGCAGCTGCAGGTGCGATAGACATCAAAAGTCAAATAGCAATCCTGTGTATGCAGGTGCGATAGACAACAAAAGTCAAACAGCAATCCTGTGTATGCAGGTGCGATAGACAAAAAAGGTCAAACAGCCATCAGGTGCATGCATGAAGTAAGCACATTGTAAGGGAAGGAAGTAAGCACATTGTATGGAAAGGGTGCATGAGCTATTGCAGCTCTGTACAAGCACGCGTACTTTCTGCTATGTCGCTTCCCAGCTGATGCGGCAGACTGAGAATTGTTCATGGTCTACTTAGCTTACCAACAGTCAAGGTTTCTGACTATTTGTAATTTGGGTTTTGGTCTATTACAAATATGCTTTTGTTGGTCTGTAAATCTATTGCTTGCTCTATGCAAAGCTGCTGGTGCTGCACAGGCAGCTTATGCTGGGTTTGTGCCATGCAACTTGTGTTTTCTGGGTTGCATGCTTTAACTTGTCAGCTGTCTGATGCTTGCTTATCTGAATGCGTATTGACACAGTACTCACAAGCTTTTGGTGTCATTGCAGGACAGAATGGGGCTGACAAGCACAAGTCTAGCTGCAGCTGCATCTTTAAGTGCTCCAGCAGCAGCTGCCTCATCTTCTCAACCAGCTTCAGCCTCAGCTGCTCTGCCAGCTTCAGCCTCAGCTACTCTGCCAGCTTCAGCCTCACCTACTCTGTCAGCTTCAGCTTCTGTGCCAACAAAGGCAGCAGATGCACTGATGAGCTCTGGTATGCCTCAGTGGGCTCAAGAGGTGGGCATGACAGAAGAAGAGTACTGGGGTGGCTTGCAGGAGACAGGGCCAAGCCAAGCTGACTTGACTGGCATCAGGGTCACGCCTGTACAGGTCACTCAGGTGAGAGCAGTCCTTCTCTCTCTGTGTCTCTTGTTGCAAACAGACATTTTGGTGATGTTCTGATGATAGGCAGCAATGTTGAGAAGATAGCTCAAGCACGGCTATTGCTTACCTGCTTTCAAGCTGAGGTGAGTTCACTCAAATGAGTTCATGCTTTGCATCTTGTGGTGTTGCTGGGCTGCTTATTGTCACATAGTGTATTGCTAGAAGGTTTGGTGCAACACATGTACATCGACTTACAAAATCAAACAGCACTGTCAGATTGTGAAGAAGGGAATGCATTACAGCCCTTGTGTAATTGCAGGAGGATCTAAGCTTCTTGTTTGGCAGCAATGACAGCAAGGAGCGCACAGCATACCAACTGTGATGACACTCTTTGTTCTCTATCGACACCAGCAGCTGAGCATGCAAGGTCATCCCAGCAGCATTTTCCAGTAGTATCAGGCTAGACAGAACTGGAGCTGGTGACTACCTATCATACATGTTTGGACTTGTCTTCTGACTTTTGCAAGGATGTAGCCTATTTGTTTGAGACTCTGCATGCATGCATTGTAGCTTGGAACAAGCTTGTATTCATATAGTGTGGCAAGTGGGTTTGAGTGCCACGTCTGAGAAGCTGCACATCTCAATTCAGCATGCAGAAGTGTATAAATTAGTGTGACATCACTGCGTACAGATCACAGCACTAGTCGACATGTTATAGACTTGTAGACAGGTCACTTGTAGACATTTCTAAGCGTTGAAGTAGTCATAGAACGTGATCAGCACACAGAGTGATCACAAGTTTGCTTGCTTACATGATTAATAGTGGGCAACAGTCAGTTTTTAACAACTCACTGCAAACATGCCAACTGCCGACTTCTGATACAAAATCATCGAATGGTACACTAAGTGGTGTAACCATTAGCTGCAATCTAAACATCATGCTGAAGCGGCTGCTACTGCTGGAACAATGGTTGCTAGAGTGTGACCGTCTTCCACTTGAGCACCAACAAAGCAGCGCATGTCTGTGACAGTGCCAGCACAGGGCGCCCGGACTGTATGTTCCATCTTCATTGCTTCCAGCACAACCACTGCATCGCCCTCCTCTGCAGAGTCTCCTTCTTGTACCAGCACCTGCAGATTTCCCATAAAGTGAATGATGTGGTATGTTGGTTGTTGTCAGCAGCTTGTGCTGTGGGGCTAAGCACTCTATGGCTGATGAGTCCAAAGAACCAAAAAAGTCAAACTCTAATGACTCTTCAGTGGTCAAAAGCTTGCGTGAAAATGATCTTGATAATCAAAACATCTGTGTGCACATTGGTCTGACATGCAGGACATTGTCACACTGAAAAGAATGACTTACAGCTGCAAGCCTTGCTCAAGCGCAGCTCTGCAGTGCTGCCTGTGTCTGCAAAGCTCCCTTTGTTGCACAGCAGCTTGGTTCCAAAGCAGCATTGGCATGCAGTGATGGCAACATGAGTGGTCGCCATCACTGCATCTCAGTTAGTAAGAGATCACCTGGATGATCTTGCCAGGCATGGGGGAGATCACTGTGCCTGCCACCTTGGCGGCAGCTCCCAGGCGTGACCACTTACGCGGTACAGCTTTCCTGAACTCATGGCAATTGCCCTCCAACCACATGCTAATCACCTGTGACACATGCATCACATTTACGCGGTACAGCTTTCCTGAACTCATGGCAGTTGCCCTCCAGCCACATGCTAATCACCTGTGACACATGCATCGCATTTACGCAGTATAGCTTTCCTGAACTCATGGCAGTTGCCCTCCAGCCACATGCTAATCACCTGTGACACATGCATCACATTTACGCAGTATAGCTTGTCTGGACTCATGGCAGTTGCCCTCTAGCCACATGCTAATCACCTGTGACACATCCACCACAATTGCGGGGTACAGCCTGCCTGACTCAAGGCAGTTGCCACATGCTAACCACCTATGACACGTTCTTTTGCATGTTATAGGAGGAGTTGCTTGATGATAGTTAGCATGTGTGAAAGGTACTGTGGCACGCATCATGATTGAAGGTATCATAAAGGGAGCCTACTCTGGGCTGCTGCCTCAGGAGGCTCCTGTCATGAATGTCAGAAAGGCACAGGTTCTTCTATTTTCTTGTTCTTACTGTGGCAGGCACTTCACAAGCAGCTGCTATGAGCAACCAAAGGATGAGCAACCGCACATGATTAATGCTGAGCCTGGCACAGACAGTGTACCTGTTCATCCAAGTAAGTATGGGTTGACAGAGTTGCTCTGTATAGCTGGTCACCCAGCTCAGCTGTCAGCACATCCCCAGTGAGTTCTGCCCGAGTTACACTGAGTGCCTCTGTACCTCCTGCCTGTGCAAACAAAGCTGCCAGTGAGCTCATGCATCTGAACCCACAGGAGTTTCAGCACAATGCAAAGATGGTTATGAGAGCTTCACAGCATCGAACAGACAAGAAAAGAGAAGGCTACACCATTTGGCATCAATTTAATGAGAAGCCAAGTATGATACCGGGCTGCCCAGAACTTCACAGCATACATAATCATAATAACAAGGACACAACCAACCATACTGATAAGCAGCTGCCTCAGTGGCAACCAAAGCTCCGACAAGAAATATTCACATTGGTCACTCAAGCAGTGCACAACATGCTGCACATATGTGAATGGACGCATGCACTTGATTTATGCATGCAAGAATGCTCTGCAGGCCGTGCACGGTCCTACAGAACACAACTTGATTGGCAGAGACTCAAAACAACCCTTGCTGAGCAACAAACAAGCCATCGTGAGCATAAACTACATCAGCATATGCTTTCCTGCACAGTGTATACTACTGCTGGACACATGGGGAAATTGGCAGACATGCGGTGTTTGGCCACACGCAGGTCTTGGTAGACATGCAGGTTTTGGTAGACATGCAGGCGTTGGGTGGTAGACACGCCAGGTTTGGTGGAACTGCAGGAATTGGTAGACATGCAGGGTTTAGTAGACATGCAGGGGTTGGTAGACATGCAGTCTTTCGTAGACATGCAAGGTTCAGTAGACGTGCAGGCTTTGGTAGACATGCAGGCTTGATGATCATGCAGGCATTGGTAGACATGCAGGCATTGGTAGACATGCAGGCATTGGTAGACATGCAGGCATTGGTAGACATGCAGGCATTGGTAGACATGCAGGCATTGGTAGACATGCAGGCATTGGTAGAC
>JAABUK010013175.1_pt1 | contig 10369 bp, 15 predicted proteins | sample 5559141 | NCBI WGS metagenome assembly JAABUK01 (sample SAMN10711869, study PRJNA513367) | rock metagenome | isolation source: Antarctica rocks | place: Antarctica: Victoria Land, Pudding Butte nord | collected 2016-01-03 | reverse complement strand
CGGGCCTAGCAGGGAAATGGCGGCTCCTCAAGTTGTGTTCTGCCTGCCGTATTCAAACTGCAACACCATACAATCTGCATTCAGCGGATTCATTGACGGCAAGACTGCTGATCTAGACACGACAGTCTCTCAGCATGAGGTTTGCAAGAGCAGATGCCTCTGTTGCTGTACTGCTTTGAGAATCTAACCACCAACTTGTCTGCTTTGTCTTTTTGCGGGCCAGATCTATGTCATGCATGTCTGGCAGCTCAATCAACAGCTAGCCCCAGCTCACAGAGTCTGCCAGCCATCTGCTGCATCTCTGTGTTGTGGACAATGCTGAAGTGTGAGCAGATGTGACTACATGGAGCAGAACACACACCTGTCACACTTTTGTGTTTGTATTTTTAGACTCAGAGGTGCCTGGGGACAAAAAACATGCGTGTCTGCATTGGGGAGCTGTTTTAGGCATCACAGAGCGGCGCACCCTTGCAGGAAGGCCGTCATCTGGAAGGTCAAAGTCAGCTCGAACAGCCTGGGGCAAACCCACTGCCTCTGCTCCCCGCCAGCAAGGCCAACAGCAGCAGCAGCAGGCACAAGCTGTGCATGGCAATGGCAATGGCTGGACCAACCAGGGCTGGAGTGATGATGATGAAGACACTGAGCTGCGTCCTGATGGTGAACATGGGGCACAGAAGGCAGTAGATGAGGAACATACACAGCAGGTGCAGCCTACCTTGAACACCCCCAAAGAAGCCCAATACACCCCACCCTGGGGCTATTCTCCAAGCAAAGCATAAAGGCGCAATCTTTTCTTTTCTGCCTTGGATTCTGGAGTGGGACTTGAGGCAAGCCTCCAGCAGCAAGACTGCGCTGCACACTGTGGTCAATCACACAGACACCTGAATGCTTTGTACCTGACCAGATGATCTGTGAGTGATGTAGTCGTGCATCCTTCAAATCTGATGTCGCTATGATGGGCAGGCACAGCCTGAAGAAGAAGATGAAGAAGAGGAGGTGGACGAGGAGACGCTGCAAGCCAGAGCAGATGCTGCAGCAGCTGCCGCAGCAGCTGATGCGGCAGCTCAGATGCTGCTGAGGCAGGAGGCAGCTGACAAGGAAGCCGCAGCAGAGAGGGCTGCAAGAGCGGCTGTCAAGCGTGCCAAGAAGAAGAAGGTGAGCTGCCATGTCTCACTGCAAGTGACAGTGTTTTATGTTGACAATGACAATGGCAAGTTGTGATGCTGAAGAAGTTTGCGACTTAAACACAAAAGATTCCCCTCGTCACTGCTATTCCATGCTGATATCATTGACTTGCATGTCCATGTGGCATTCAGCGCGTGTCAAACTGTGCCTGTGGTCGCTTGAGCTTCTCAGCATCAGTTTGGCTGTTGCCTTCCGCATGGCATCAACCACAACCTCTGACAGCACTAGCAGAAGCTTCTCCATGAGCTTGATGTTTTGGTGGATCGCACACATGCTCAAACACACAAATTACCCATTTCACCACAATCACAGCCATCTATGCTGCAGAGGCAAAAGGCAGCAAAGAAGAATGGCCCACAGCCGCTGGACGATGATGATGATTTCCTCGACGAAGTATCAGACCAAGCTCCCCCTCTCCACCCCCCTGCTGACCCCACACAGATGGCCGCCAGTCAGTACCCTGCTGGTGTTCCCCTTCCCCCTGGGCAGGACCCCCTGTCAGCCAATCGCATAGCAGCCTTTCAGGCAGGTGTACAGCAGCGCAACCAGGACACGCAGGGTCAAGCAGCTGCAGCGCAGGCTAAGAGAGGGAAAGCTGTGCCTCAGCAAGCTGCTGCACAGGAGGTGACTCAGCCAGCTGTGGCTGCAGATGCAGGCACCAAGCAGGGCAAGAAACGGGGAGGCAAGAAGCAGGCACAGAAGGTGGGGTAGAGCTTCTGGGCATGACATCTGCAGCAGCATGTTATTGCTGCATGGTCTCTACAGGCTCTGCAGCATTTGGCGGAGCTAGGTGTACGATCATTCTGTAACATGTCTTGGCGTTTGGATCAATCAAGGGTGACTGTTTGCTATGCAATGCCGTTTCGCTGCAGCATTGCCATGCCGTGGATGTCATGACGCTTGTGTGTATAAACCAACAGTAGCAATCATTACAGCAAAAAGCATGGTGATGATGTTAGTGACAACAGATATAATGCTGAAAGCAAATCGGATATATGCAGGCTGCAGAGCCGGTGAACCAGGGCTCCAGTGAAAACCTAGCCCCCACATATCCACCCCAAGCCTCATGGGACCCTGCTAGTGGTCACCTGCACGACACAGAGGGTCCTCCCATGCAGCTGCCTCTGCGCAAGTCTCAGTTTGACTATCAGCCTGAGCGGTATGAGCAGCCTTGCGAGCACCACTCAAAACTCAAGCAGTCTCATGTTCACTCTCATGCTCACCAGCACTCTCAGAGTGTGAGGCAGCAGCAAAATGCTGACTACTTCAATGGACCTCAGGATCATGCTCAACCTGATTACCACAAGCACCAACCACAGGCTGAGTCTCGGTACCCATTGCATGCTCAGTACCCCATGAGCTCTGAGAGCAACACTCAGGGCCTTGCTCAGCAGCCTAGTCAGCCTACCAGAGGGGCAAGGCAGCCTCCTCCTGGCTTTCCCGCTCTACCCCCCAAGGCACCCACCAAGCCTACACCCCAAGACCTGCACTTCCCCCCACTGCACCAGGCTGTGGCCACCGCTAATAATAGGAAGCAGTCACGTGGTAGAGCAGATGCTCGTCCTACTCAGCAGCAGCCGCCACAGCAGCTGCCACAACAGCTTCAGGCACAGCAGCATAGTGATGCACCTGGTGGCAACCAGACATTCAGCTTTGCTGATCTGCAAAGGGCCAACCAAGAGCTGCAGCAGCTGCAACAGCAGCAGCCAATGGCCGGTGATAACAGCCGCCAAATGGCTCAGATGATGCAAATGCAGATGCAGATGCAGCAGATGATGATGTCCATGATGGCTCAACAGCAGCAGCAGGGGGGTAACGCCCCCCCAGCCCTTGCTGCACAGCCTGCTATGACCCCCACCTGGAACCAGCCTGCCTTGCCACCCAATCAAGCTCTGCCTTCTAGCTTCCCACCTGTAGGCCCCCACCCTCCATCCTCTGCCTACCGAAGTGACCAGTACCAATCATCAGGCATGCAGACTCAAGATCAGCCCCGTAGGTCTGAGACAAGACCCCCCAGGCGCCTCATCAAAGGCCTGACTGAGAATGAGCTGAGGAACTTCACATGCCCTATTACTCATGACATCATGTGGGAGCCTGTAGTGACAAGTGATGGTCACACTTATGAAAAGGACGCCATAGAGCAGTGGTTGGCAGCCTCCCCTGATGGACAGGCTTTGTCCCCCATGACCCAACTGCCCATGGGCCGCACTGTCCTTCCCAACAAGATCATTGCAGACCTCATCAGAGATAAGCAGGCCAAAGCATGAGACATGTAGCATGTGTGTGCTGTGTGTGTATGATGCCTGTGAAGAAGGCAGCTGTGGTCTGTAGCATGTACATTATGTGCTTGGTTTAACTGTGGTACCCCCGGTGAGAGATGGGGACCACTTGACAATCGTGTTTAGCCCTGCTCCAGCAAACCATATCAACTTTTGTTTATGACAGTATTCGTTCTGATCCTCCAGCTATGTAAGCATTGCGATTGGACAGTCAGAGTTTCATTACAGCACCAATTGTGCGTGCAAGTCACCAATTGATGTCAATCACGGCATAGAATGTCCTTGCACCTCATGGTGCAGCCTGACATGATCATCTACTCTCGGTAAGGGCGGGGGGGGGAGGGGCGTACACCCCCCCAATTGGCCTTAGGCACAGCTTGTGTGCGCTTTGACGCAACAGTCAGAAGATCGCAGCTAGTGTCATGATGTCATGTACTACACATGTCAACGCTGCCTATTCGGTACCATATACAGCCTTGCGCAAGCGCACAGGAAGCTTCGTCGCAAGCACAGAGTTTCGGAGGGACCAACACTGCTGAATATCAGTCTGTCCACACACCTTAGCTGGGCCTGCCTGCTTGCCTGCAAATCTGAGGCAAGGCTGCTATCGGCCAGCAGCCATGTTGAGTGAATCGCGGATCGAAAATTTGGTGTCACAAGGGCAAGAACTGGCAGAAAGTGAGGTATGAGCATCGAATAGCTGCAGATCAGCTGCTAGCTCTGCTCACTCAACTGAATGTTTTGCAGGCGTTGGAGTGGGATCTGACTCATCTCAGTCTCATGGACAGTGATGTTCAGGGTCTGCTGCAAGGGTTAGAGCAGTCTGACTAGCGACCAAGCACACACTCTTCCACCTGAACTTGATGTTCAACCGCTTTACAGTCACTGTTTTGCCCAGCATCTTTCAGTTTCTTCAGCCAGAGAAAGCGTAACAGTCAATGTTTTCGTCAATCATTTCTCAGCGTTGGATCTGCAGCGGGCTCTGCAGCGAGCAAAACTGTCAGACTGGCTTGGCAAACGGGTGTTTCACGAAATAAGCGAAGTCAGTAGGCATTTATTCAACACGTATATGCTGTTGGAGCGCCATCAGGATTTTGTGGAAGGGTGGACCGAGCACTCAAGCATAGGCAATGAGCAGAAAGTCACAGCTGCAGTGGCCAAGCATCTCAAAGACTTGGTGCAGCTTCAGATGACTGAGATCATCACAGATGACGGTTCAGTACTTTGTGAGTTTGATGGAGCTGTGATTGGCAAACTGGACGGCAAGGCGTTGCATCAAGGCAGAGCATTTGGAGTCTGTGATAAAAAGGATGCTAAGCATGCAATACCATTGCAAGTCAAGCTGAAAATCATGCAGGATTGGCTCAATGACTTGCAAGAACCAGATGTTCCTGACAATCCCAGGCGGCAGAGGCAACTTGAGAGGCAGTATGATGAGTATAAGAGATTCAGAGAGCTGGCTGTGAAAGGTGCTATTGGTGGCCCTTTGTTTGATACAGCATTGCAGCACTTGCTTTGTGGTACCACATGACTCACACTGCAGGTCAGCAGCAGCATATCTGAAGCTCGGTGCTTACAAGTGTGTCAACACTGCAGTGCTAGCTAGATGCCTTTTGCGTTATGACCAACACTATGGCCGATGCTTGAGTGATAACTTTCACTTTGCTCAGTTTGGAGATTGCAACAATGGGCTCAGTATATCATATAGCCCCTGGTACCCCACTTCCTTGATAGATTGGATCGCAAATAAATTAGGATACACTAATTTGCAGAGGTTGGTAAAGTGCCTGTAGAGAAAATGTAGTACAGAAAATGCCACTGGTGGGGACTCTCCATTGGAGAGCGTCACTCGTAAAGCACGAATGCATTACTCCGACGCGGAATTAAAATGGACCTCAGTATACATGTTGCTAAACACGAATGGTCTCAACAGGTACTAATAGTCAGGTAATGAACAGGAATCTGAAGATGCGCGGTTGAACCTGTTTCAAACCCGGGCTGTGCACTGAGACATTGACAACACTGCTTGAAATCGTTCTGTTTCGTTATGCGCATCCCCTTGCAAGTTGTACTGCTTGGTCTTGGCATAGCAACTGCTACTCTTATGTTTGAGGGTGCCAAACGCGCTATGTCTGGCAAACATAAGAGATCTCCAAAACAGGGTGACAGTCCTACTGCAAAAGAAGCCAAGATAGCGCGCGAGACGGCGAATTTGGAAGAAACGGCTAGCGTTCCGACAGAGAAAGAAGTAGCAGCTGCAGAAGCTGCCCGTGCACGCCTTAGAGGCGACCTAACAACTACTGCATCTGTGAGAAGCTGTCAGCTGAGTTTTGCTGCTTTTCACTTGGACGGCCTGAGGCTGGATCGCCCTTTTGTCTTTCCAGACGTCAGAGGGCAAGCTGCCAGATGGACCTGAACCAGTCGTTGTAGACATAGACTACATCACAAGCAGCCAGCTGCTACCTTTAAAAAGTGACACTGTCAAGGAACAGCTTCAGGTAGGGCTTTGCATGGAACTGTTCCACGTCACTGCTCATCTCATCGGTCCATGTGCTTTGTTGCCTGCATAGCTCACGCTGCCATCTGCCCCTGTAGGCTGCTGTTCAGCAACTGGATGCTAAGGACTGGACACAGGCAATACATGGCCTCAATGTTGTCAGACAAGCTGCTGTCCATCACAAACATACTTTGGAGCCATCACTGTAAGTGCAACAATGGTAGACTTGGCGTAAAGCACAGAGTGTCTTGTGCGCGATGGCTATCAAAACACCATTCATTCTGCCTGCAGGAGTAAAGTTGTCCCACTAGTCTTGATATCTGTCAAAAGCTTGAGAAGTTCACTATGCAAGGTACAAGAGCAACCCGGATTCTTGGCATGCAGCAACACATATGACTTGCAGTCCTGCAAAGACTCAATGTGCAATTTGCTAAGCTGCCGACTCTGTCTTGCTGCGCACTACCAGCTTAACCTGTCTGTGGTGTGTGCAGACAGCCGTCATGTGTGTGGCAGATCTGTTCTCTGTCTTTGGTAACAGCGTGGAGCCCTACATGGACATGGGGTCCTTGACTCGCCCAGCCAACAGCCTACTGCTGCAGCTGCTGCTCAAGGCCAGCTCAAACGACAAGCGTTTCGTCATAGAGGAAGTACAGCAGTCTCTCAGGATCATGGCTGAATCTGTGGACCCAGCAGTGTCCCTAGACAGGCTGGTGCCATATGCAGCTCACCGAAACCCTAAAGTCAGAGCACAGGTCGCTATGGTCCTGACAGCAGCAGCAGAGCAGATGACGCCTGAGGACCTTGTGCAGTACGGCAATGACAAGCTGCTGAAGGTAGGAGGGGCGCTCGTCACTGACAACACGCCAGATGCTAGAACAGCAGCCAGAGGGCTGTTGACTCTGCTACGCAAATCACATAATATCGCTGCGAGCACAGCCAGCACTTCTGATGGAGAGAAGGAGAACTCTCCGGCCGTGGTGAGGGAGTCCAGTAACATCAGCAGGAACACAGATCATGCCCTAACAAGCAAACCGGCTGTAAAGGACAGCAGGCCTGCTTGCGATGACCCCCAAAGCAATGCTGCCGCCTGGGAGTCTTATTGCAAAAGCATGCTGGCACCTTCTGTGGCTGCTGCTGTCCTGAAAGTCGTCAACAAATAGTGACATGTTGGACACCAAGCCCAACAGGAAATGTGAATTAGAGAAAAGTTGGTACTTTTTAAATTTGGCAATATACTTTGTCCTGTATCGTAACTTCCATCAGATTGTGAACACGATGCTTGATATAGATGTGTTTGCAGGGACCGTGTATCATGATCATCTGCAGTATTGGCCATCTTTGCATGCTTGCAAGCTTGCCTGTATGCAGCATATGCAGACAGCCAGCAGTCTGCTGCTACACTCTACCGCAGACTGTGTGTGGCCAGTGTTTCATCCCATGACTGAGGCCGCCGATCGTGCCTGCAACTGTGGAGCATACAAATAGACGAGTCCAGCTCAGTGCAATGTATCACATAATGGCAAGTGTAGTGACTCACATGAAACTTGTAAAAGCCCCTCTCTGGATGGTCCCTGGATATACGGTGTGCCGGTTTCCTAGGGGCGTATTTATCATGGCTACCGTAACAAGTACGCATTTTGGCTGTGGCCACCCCTGAACAAAAACGATGTTTCGTCTTCCTCGGCGGTTAGGGCCCCTGCACGCGAAGCGTGCCCCTGTGCGCACACACTCACATGCGCGTTGACAGGGCTCACAGGTTGTGCTTGTCTTGTGGCAGTGGCGCTGTGGGAGATGAGAGGCACTTGGTCTTTGCACGTGCTGCACTTGCTTCTTTGCGATCTAAAAACTTTGTAGACATTGAGAGCATTTCAGTTACATAATGATGCTGCTTGCTCATTACCATGGCTACATGGGGAAAGCTGATCATGACTACCACACAATTTTAGGGTTCAAACAACCAGCCAACTCAAATAGGCCATATAGGGGACCTATTGCAGAGCATGCAAAACAACAAGCACTGTAGTGCTGTGCCATATGTCACTGCGTGGTGACAACAGACGAAATTGCTGTTTGGTGTTTGAGACAAATAATTGCCAGTCAGAATTGAAAACAATATGCTGCATGCCATGTGGGTTGTCAGAGAGAGGCGGTGCAAGCTTGAACACTGATGCTCCCAAAACGCAAAGTTGAGGTTTGTGTTGCATCAGGAAGTCATACCATTGGTCAAGTGCTTGTCTTTGCGTGTGCTTCGAAGTTATCTAGTTGGTCACCCTGTGACAAAGCCTAAGCCGCTCGAAGAATAGACCTGATTGGTGCACTTGCTCTATGATTGCCTATTTACATGTTTCAGTGTGATGTATCACTACAGTGTCATGGTGGCAAGGATGGCATTTTACTTATTCAATTGCAAAAGCAGCTTGACAAGGTTTGTCACCACACTCTCAGCAAGCATACTAGTATTCTCACAACCCAGATTAGATTTGCTTATGACACATTCACCTACATGTTCCACATAAATGTATATCTAGATTGCAATGGCATGACATTCAAGGAAGGAATGAAGGATGCATTGGGTTTGACTGTTGGCAACTACCCAGAATCATGCAACTTACCCAAACTCCGATATGCTGTCTAGACGGTCTATGGGCCCAACTTGGTATTGGAATTCAGGATCAGCCAAGTAGTCCTGCACCGCATTGTCAAGCACTTGCTCAACAGTTTCCAGAACACAGATACTGGAAATAGGTTAGAGACAACATACCTTGATACGCTCCAAATAGCTGTTGTGGCTCCAAGCGCTCGCATCTATCTCTGGTACAGCTGATGGGCTGATACGGCCTTGGGACAAAGCTGAGTGCCGGCTTTGACTAGCTTGGAAGGCCAAGCAGCGACTGAAAGGGCGTTGATCCCCTTCAAACTGAAGCTGCTTGCCTTGTAAGGCTGCAAAAGTTGGAATGTCACCAAAACTCTCCTTCAGCGCTCTGCAAGGACACCAGCTAATTTGAGGACAGAGACGATGTCGCCAATGCTGCTCTCAATGATGACCTTTGGCATAGCACAACACTCACTGTGTAACATCTTTCATGATATCTTGCTGCTTGCTTTCCTTGGCCATCTTCTCTTGACCAGGTGGCTTCAACCATGGGTAGGCTCGCATATCAGTCAACTTGACATTGCATAGCCTTGCATCCAACAAGTGCACACGGTGTTTACCATCTTCGCCAAGAATGAAACAAAGGAATCCAGCATCAAAGGCTTCTTCAATGGGCCTATGCACCAGATAAGATGTGAAAAGAAAGTGGTGTCACAATGCAAGGAATGGTGGCAAAAAGATGTCATACCGTAAGACGAAGTGGTATCAGTGTCACTTACTTTGCAAGCAACAGACCATTCCTGGTGTCATTGATACAACTGAAGCCTAACACCTCTTGGACCGACATGTGCCATTTGAACTTGAAAAGATGTGAGCCTGTGACGTAGCTTGTTGGCAGTGTTACATCCAATAGCATGCACTTGCAGGTTTTGCAAGGTTTGTCTTCATCTTCATCATAAGAGCTTCGCTGATAAGCCTGCACATAGGTCAAGCTATTGGACGTTGCTACACTTGCGGTTGAAGTCCAAGTACACCAAACATGCTGATTTCACCTTGATGAGTCCTAATTTGAAATTTGGATCTCGCGTACTTGAAGCATTACTGGGTGTATAGACAAACTGAGTTGATTTGGCAGCCCTGACTGATGATGCCATGGAATTTATTGCTTTGCCAAGCTGCAGAACAACTTGAGTTTGCACCTCTGCAGCAATGATCATGGATGGAAACCTGTGTTGATGAACCAGCGATGTGAATCAAGCCAAACGTGCCAAACTTACCAATGTTGCTACTCAACTTCTGAAAGGGATGATCTGCAAGAGTAGTTGTAATTCCTGCACCATCACCAATGTCAATGCAAGGGTTTTGACAGTGGTGCTTCTCTGCTGGCAAATACGCAGAAGCTGCACATGACATGATGATCTCGCAGTGTGTAACTGAGAAGGACGCTACTCCATCACATGTCATTACAAGCCAAACACACATCAAAGGCATGTGCAAACCCTACGATACAGGCAAGACTGCCTGTACTGCCTGCACTACATTTTCACAATCATTGTGAGAAATCTTTTTGCTTACTGAGCTTATGAGGCTGAAGTCAGTGCTTGGCAATTACGAACGCAGAACTGTAGTCCTAGTGGACACCAAATCATACAGTACATGTTGACAGTCTGCAACTGATTTGACTGCTAACAGCTCTGGCTTTAATATTGTCAACATGCAGCTCTAGCAACCCAACAAAGTAGGGTTTGTCATTCATCAACAACATGCTCACCACGAGCAATGACAGCCGCTCGAGGAAGTATCTCAGACAGAAAG
>JAABUK010013173.1_pt1 | contig 10372 bp, 8 predicted proteins | sample 5559141 | NCBI WGS metagenome assembly JAABUK01 (sample SAMN10711869, study PRJNA513367) | rock metagenome | isolation source: Antarctica rocks | place: Antarctica: Victoria Land, Pudding Butte nord | collected 2016-01-03 | reverse complement strand
GAGGAGTTTTTGTACGCCCACCCCGACATCGAGGACGTCCAGGTGGTCGGGGTGCCGGATCAGAGGTACGGCGAGGAGCTGCTGGCCGCGGTCCGGCTGCGGGCGGGGGCCACGCTCACCGAGGAGCAGGTGCGCGGCTACTGCCGCGGCCGGCTGGCGCACTTCAAGGTGCCGCGCTACGTGACCTTCGTCAACTCCTACCCGATGACGGTCACCGGCAAGATCCAGAAGTTCAAGATCAGGAACGAGGCGATCGCTTCCCTCGGGCTGCAAGCCACGAACGACACCCAGAACGCCTGAGGGTGTGCGCGCGGCCACCCCCTAGGCTGGTCCGATGACCGAGCCGGAATTCGCGACAGCCATCGCCGCCCGCGGCCACCGGGCGGTGGATCCCCTGCATTCCTTGAGCTACTTCGTTCCCGAAACCGAACAGAAGCTCACCGAAGCCGGTCTGCGGCCGGGGCGGATGTGTTACTTCGCCGGCCGGTCCGCGGCCATGGGCGCGGTGACCGCAGCCGTGGTGACGGCGACGTTCTACAACTTCGATCCCGGCCTCGTGCGGCGTCACATTCCGCGAGCCTGGACGCTGGCGAGCCCGGCCGACATCCTGGCTGCCCGGCTGGAGGCGGTCGACCTGGCGCTGCGCCGGTTGCTCGGAGCGGACCTGATCGGCTCGGCGGAAGTCGCCGAGGCCGCCGTGCTGGCACGACGGGCGACTGAGGCATGCGGGCCGGAGGGCCGGCCGCTGTTCGCCGCGCACGCCGAGCTCGACTGGCCCGGGCCGCCACACCTGCAGCTGTGGCACGCGATCACGTTGCTGCGCGAACATCGCGGCGACGGCCACCTGGCGGCGCTGCTGGGCCAGCACCTCAACGGCATCGACGCCATCGTGTCGCACACCGCCACCGGACGCGGATTTCTCGAACCGGCAGCCAAGGCATTGCGCGGCTGGTCGAATGAGGACTGGGCAGCCTCGGTACGGCGGCTACAGGACCGGGGCCTGCTCGACGATGCCGGCTCTGGCCTCACCCAGCAGGGCAGTGCGCTGCGAGCCCGGTTGGAGGCAGACACCGACGAGCTGGCGTCCGCGCCGTGGCGCCGGCTCGGGGTGGCGGACTCGCAGCGGCTGACCGACCTGGGCAAGTCCTTGTCTCGACTGGTCGTCGCCGCCGGTGCTTTTCCGGCCGGTGTGTTTGCCCAGCGCTGAGCGACCCGATCCGTGCTGGGCGGGCGGTTTGCAGCGATCGAGCAACCATGCGGCCGGAGCGCGAGTCGACCGCTGGCAGCGTCGCCCGCAGTGGCTGCCGGCACCTGATCAGCCAACCACTCCGGCCGCCCGCAGCCCGGCTCGGCGCAGCGGCGAGTAGCCCAGCGCGGTCAGCAGATCTTCGGTGTCGGCGCCCGGCGTGGGCGGCGGGGCGGCTACCGTCGTCGGGGTGCCACCGAACCTGGGCGTCGGGGCCGCGACCTGCACCCCGGTGACCTGCACGTAGGAGCCGCGGGCGCGGTTGTGCGGGTGCTCTGGAGCCTCGGCCAGCGTCAGCACCGGAGCCAGGCAGGCGTCCGAGCCGGTGAACAGCTCGGCCCACTCGTCGCGCGGCCGGGTGGCGAAGATGCCGGCCAGCAGCTCGGCCAGCTCGGTGCCCCCGGCCAGATCGCGGGGCGAGGCCAAGCCGGCGGGATCAAGTCCCAGCGTCGTGACGAGGGTGTTCCAGAACTTCGGCTCGAGCGCCCCCACCGCGACGAACCGACCATCGGAGCAGGCGTAACAGCGGTAGTTCGGCGCGCCGCCGTCGAAGATGTTGGCCTCGCGCTCGTCGCGCCACTCGCCGTGGCCGTGCAGCGATCGCACCATCGTCGCCAGGTAGGCGGCTCCGTCGAGCATCGCCGCATCCACCACCTGACCGGCGCCCGTCGACCGGGCGCTGAGCACCGCCGCCAGCAGCCCCACGGCCAGGAACATCGCCCCGCCGCCGAAGTCGGCGATGTAGTTGGCCGGCGGCGTGGGCGGGCCGGCGGCCGGACCGACGCCGTGCAGCAGCCCCGACACCGCCAGGTAGGTGATGTCGTGACCGGCCGTCCGGGCCAGCGGCCCGTCCTGCCCCCAGCCTGTCATCCGGGCGTAGACCAGCCGTCGATTGCGCGCCAGCGCCTGCACCGGCCCGACTCCCAGCCGCTCGGCCACCCCCGGCCGGAAGCCCTCGATCAGGACGTCGACTCCGGCCGCCAGCTCCAGGGCGATCTCGGCACCGGCGGGATTGCGCAGGTCGACCGAGATCGAACGGCGGCCCCTGCCCAGCGGGCCAGTGGGCCCGGCCGGCAACGCCGACAGTGGCTCGGCGTCGGGCGATAGCCGGTCGATGCGGATCACCTCGGCGCCCAGGTCGGCCAGCAGCATCCCGACGAAGGGCACCGGCCCGATGGCCGGCAGCTCCAGGACGCGGACACCGTGCAGCGGTCCAGGCACCGGGGTCAGCTTGCGGTCGAGCTGGCGAGCGGGGCCATCGGGAGCGGGGCCATCGGGAGCGGGGCCATCAGAAGGTCTCGCCGCTCTCGGCCTTCTTGCGCAGCAGCGGTGGTGGGCTGAACCGGTCGCCGTAGCGCTCGGTGAGTTGCTCGGTCCGGGCCAGGAAGGCCGCGACGCCGCTAACCGGCGTACCGGTATTCATCGACGAGCCGCCATTCTTAGCAGGAGGCGGACTGCCGGCCGGCGAACCATTCGCAGGCGAGCCGGTCGGGTGCTCATAACCGTTGATGTATTGCAGCACGCCGCCGGTCCAGGGCGGGAAGCCGATGCCCATGATCGAGCCGATGTTGGCGTCGGCGACCGTAGTCAGCACGCCCTCCTCCAAGCAGCGCACCGACTCGACGGCCTCGGCGAACAGCATCCGCTCGCCGAGCTCGGCCAGGTTCAGCCCGGCCGGATCTCCCCGGACCGGGAATTCGGTCGCCAGGCCCGGCCAGAGCCCGGTGCGCTTGCCGGCCTCGTCGTAGTCGAAGAAGCCCGCACCGCGCAGCCGGCCGGGCCGTCCGAGGGCGACCATCCGGTCCACCACCGCCTCGCCGGGATGGGCCGACAGCAGGCCACCGGCGGCCTCGACCGCCTCCCGAGTCTCGTTTCGGATCTTGACGAACAACTCCAGGTTGAGCTCGTCCGCCAACTGCAGCGCACCGACCGGATAACCGGCCTGGGTGCTGGCCTGCTCGATGCTGGCCGCCGGCACTCCCTCGCCGAGCATCGCCAGCGCCTCGTTGAGCTGGGTGCCGATCACCCGGCTGGTGAAGAACCCGCGGCTGTCGTTGACGACGATCGGGGTCTTCTTGATCTGGGTGGCGAAGTCCAGCGCCCGGGCCAGGGCAACCTCTGACGTCTGCTCGCCACGGATGATCTCCAGCAGCGGCAGCTTGTCGACGGGGGAGAAGAAGTGCAGGCCGACGAAGTCCTGCTTGCGGTGCACGCCCTCGGCCAGGGTGGTGATGGGCAGCGTGGACGTGTTGGAGCCGAGCAGCGCGTCGGCTGCCACCACCGGCTCGACCTCGGCGAACACCTGGTGCTTGAGCCGGACGCTCTCGAAGACTGCCTCGATGACCAGGTCACAGCCGGCCAGGTCGGCCACCGAGTCGGTGGGCACGATCCTGGCCAGCACCTGCTCACGCTCGGCCTCGGTGAGGCTGCCCCGCGAGACGGCCTTGTCGAGCAGCTTGCGGGAGTAATCCTTGCCCTTCTCGGCCGCCGCCATGCTCACGTCCCGCAGCACCACGTCGATGCCGTTGCGAGCCGCCACATAGGTGATCCCGGCGCCCATCATGCCGGCGCCGAGCACCGCGACCCGGCTGGCCAGCTGACGCTCGACGCCGGCCGGCCGGCTGCCGCCGGAATTGATCGAGTTCAGGTCGAACCAGAACGCCTGAATCATGTTCTTGCTTACCTGCCCGCGCACCAGGTCCGTCAGGTAACGGGTCTCGATCCGCAGGGCGGTGTCGAGATCGACCTGTGCCCCTTCGACCGCGGCGCACAGGATGTGGTGCGGCGCCGGCATCGGGGCGCCCTTGAGCTGCTTGCGCAGGTTGGCGGGAAACGCCGGCAGCATCGCCGCGAATGCCGGACCGGCCGGGGTGCCACCCGGAATCTGGTAACCCTTGCGATCCCATGGTTGAGCGGGCTCAGGATTGGCCGCGATCCAGCGCCGGGCCGCTTCGGCCAGCTCGTCCGGCGTGCTTACCAGCTCGTCGACGATGCCGGCCTGCATCGCGGCTGCCGGATTCAGCCGCTGGCCCTGCAACAGCAGCTTCATCAGGGCGTCGGCGATGCCCAGCATGCGGACCGTGCGCACCACGCCACCACCGCCGGGCAGCAGACCGAGGGTGACCTCGGGGAACCCGAACTGACTTCTCGAGTTCTGCAGCGCGATTCGGTGGTGGCAGGCCAGGGCGATCTCCAGGCCGCCGCCGAGAGCGGTGCCGTTGAGCGCTGCCACCACCGGCCGGCCGAAGGTCTCGAGCCTGCGCAGATGGGACTTGAGCAGCTGGGCAGCGGTGAAGAACTCCGCCGCGGTCTCGTCGGTGACCCGGCTCAGCAGCCGCAGATCGCCGCCGGCGAAGAAGGTGTCCTTGGCCGAGGCGAGGATCACCCCGGTGATGGCATCCCGCTCGGCGTAGAGCCGGTCGACCGTCGGGCCGAGCGCGTCCTGGAAGGTGGCGTTCATGGTGTTGACGCGCTGATCGGGATCATCCATCGTCAGCGTCACGATGCCGGCGTCGTCGCGGGCCCAGGCGATCATGGTGCTCATCAGATGCGTTCCACGATAGTCGCGACGCCCATGCCGCCGCCGACGCACAGCGTCGCCAGCCCGTAGCGCTGCTCGCGGCGCTCCAGCTCGTCGATCAGGGTGCCGAGGATCACCGCCCCGGTGGCGCCCAGCGGGTGCCCGAGGGCGATAGCGCCGCCGTTGACGTTGACCTTCTCGGCCGGCACGTCGAGGTCGCGAAGGAACTTCAGCACGACGGCGGCGAAGGCCTCGTTGACCTCGAACAGGTCGATCTGCTCGATCGTCAGCCCGGCCTTCGCCAGCGCCTTGCGGGCGGCCGGGGCCGGCCCGGTCAGCATGATCGTCGGCTCTTGGGCGACCACGCCGGTCGCTACGATCCGGGCGCGCGGCGCCAGGCCGAGCTCGGCGCCGGCCTGCTCGCTGCCGATCAGCATCAAGGCCGCGCCGTCGACGATGCCGGAGGAGTTGCCGGCGGTGTGCACGTGGTTGATCTTCTCGACCCAGTGGTACTTCTGCAGCGCCACCGCGTCGAAGCCGCCGAGGGAGCCCATGCCCTCGAACGAGGACGGCAGCGTGCCCAGCGTCTCTACGGTGGTGCCCGGTCGCGGGAACTCGTCGTGATCGAGCAGGGTCAGCCCGCTGCGGTCGCGTACCGGGATCATCGACCGGCCGAAGGACCCGTTGGCCTGGGCCTTGGCCGCCTTGGTCTGGGAGTCGGCGGCGAAGGAGTCGACGTCGTCGCGGTCGAAGCCCTCCAGGGTGGCGATCAGGTCGGCGCTGATGCCCTGCGGAACGAAGCTGGTCGCGTACGAGGTCTCCGGGTCCATCGCCCAGGCGCCGCCGTCGGAGCCCATCGGCACCCGCGACATCGACTCGACGCCACCGGCCAGCAGCAGGTCTTCCCAACCGGAGCGGACCTTCTGCGCGGCCATGTTCACCGCCTCCAGTCCCGAGGCGCAGAACCGGTTGATCTGGACGCCGGGGCCCGAGCTCACCAGACCGGCCGCCAGCGCCGCTGTCCGGGCGATGACCGCGCCCTGGTCACCGACCGGTGACACGACGCCCAGGATGACGTCCTCGATCCGGGCCGGGTCAAGGCTCGGGTTGCGCCGGCGGATCTCATCGATCAGGCCGACCAGCAGCGAAACCGGCTTGGCCTCGTACAGCGACCCGGACTGCTTGCCGCGACCGCGCGGGGTGCGGATCGCGTCGTAGACGAATGCTTCGGTACTCATGCGGGGACCTCTGGTGTCGACGATCGGGCTTGTGGACCACACCGTAACGGCAGTGGGCGACGATTTCTCTCCGTGGCTTGTCTTCGCAGATCGCGCACGACGTTGGCGGGTGCTCGGTGTCGCTGGAACGCGGTCGTGAACGCAGCCACGCCTACCTGGGCGACGAGCGTGGCGGTGAGGGTCCTCGACGCCTCGGAGGCGCAAGGCGCCCGCGACCGCTGTCGTCAGTGCGTCCAGTTTGATCAGTTCGCTCAGCTGGTCGGCCGGGCCTGCGCCGCCAGCCGTCGCTCGCGGTCGGGCAGCAGCCGGGCGGCGCGGGACTCCAGGTAGCGCTGTTCGGGAGCGCTGAGGGTGCGGCGGGCGGCCGAGCGGTAGGCCTGCCTGGCCGCCTCGTAGTTCCCGGCATCTTCGAGCAGGTGCGCCCGGACGCCGTCGAGGCGGTAGTGCCCGGCCAGCACCGGATCGGCTTCGGCGGCGGCCAGCTGAGCCAGGCCGGCGCGCGGGCCGTGCACCATCGCGAAGGCGACGATGCGGTTCAGGGTGACCATCGGACCGGGCGCGATGCCGTCCAGCAGCTGGTACAGGCCGAGGATCTGAAGCCAGTCGGTGTCCTGGGCGCTGGCCGCCTCGCCATGTACTGCCGCGATCGCGGCCTGCAACTGGTACGGCCCGAGCGGCGCGCTGGCCAGCGTCCTGGTGATCAGGGCGACGCCCTCGGCGATCGCGGCGGCATCCCAGGTGGTGCGATCCTGCTCGGCCAGTGGCACCAGGCTGCCGTCGGGCCGAGTGCGCGCCGGCCGGCGGGCGTCGGTCAGCAGCATCAGCGCGAGCAGTCCGGCCACCTCGCCGTCCTCGGGCAGCCGGTCCACCAGCTGCCGGGCCAGCCGGATGGCCTCGGTCGTCAGGTCCACCCGGTGCAGGGACGAGCCGGAGCTGACGGAGTACCCCTCGTTGAAGATCAGGTAGAGCACCTGCAACACCGAGGTGATCCGCTCCGAGCGCTCGGCGTCCGGCGGCATCCGGAACTTGGCGCCGTGTGCCTTGATCCGCTGCTTGGCGCGGCTGATCCGCTGCGCGATGGTGGCCTCGGGCACCAGGAACGCCCGGGCGATCTCCGCGGTGCTCAGGCCACCGACCGCCCGCAGCGTGAGCGCCACCTGTGACGGCGGGCTGAGTGAGGGATGCGCGCAGAGCAGCAGCAGGGTGAGCGTGTCATCGATGCCCGACTCGGGCGGCGGATCGGTCGGCGCCAGCGCCAGGTATGCCTCCTCGCGCCGCCGGCGGGCCGACTCGTTGCGCCACAGCTCGATCCGGCGACGCGAGGCGGCGGTGATCAGCCAGCCCTTCGGATTGGCCGGCACCCCGTCGGCCGGCCACTGCATCGCCGCCGCCAGCAATGCCTCCTGGACGGCGTCCTCGCAGGAGTCGAAGTCCCCGTAATGCCGCACCAGGGCGTTGAGAACCTGCGGAGCCAACGCCCGCAGCAGATCCTCGACCGCGGCCACGATCCTCAGTGCTCCAGCACGCTCAGGTTCTGGATGGGCCGTACCTCGATCTCCCCGTACACCGCGTCAGGCACCCGGGCGGCGATGTCGAGCGCCCGCTGGAAACTCTCGCACTCGACCAGATAGAAGCCGACCAGGTGCTCCTTGACCTCGGCGAACGGGCCGTCACTGGTGATCGCCTGGCCGTTGTGCAGTGAGACGCACCTGGCCAGCGAGGGGTCTGCCAGACCCTCGGAGATCACCAGCTCACCGGACTCGGCAAGCTCCTCGGTCAGGCTCCAGTGGCCGCGTCCGAACTGCATGCGCTGGTCGTCGGAGAGATCCTCCCAGATGTCGCGGAAGGCGGGATTGCTGTGGATCAGGATCAGGTACTTCATGGTGCCTCCACTGCTGTCGACTCTGTTTCTCAAGATTGCGCCACCATGTCGAATTCGGTCCGCCGGCCTCGACGTCTCCAGTGCGGGCACTGCGGGTGCCGCCGGAACGCAGTAGCCCACGGCGGTCCGGTCGCCTCCGCGCTGCTCGATCGGTCGGTGAGTGGGAACACGAGGTCAACTGTTCGTATCAGGAGGTAGTGGTGGGCACGACTTTAGCCGGACGCGCCAGCTCGGCGACGGCGTGGTGGAGCCACCGTCGGACCGGTGGCCGGCGTCGCCCGGTGGCGACCTGAGGCGGTGACCCAGCTGAGGCGGTTGAGCCATCCCTAGCGCCGGAGCCGGCCGACCGGCCGGTTCCGCTTCAGAACACAGGAGGAACCATGTTCGAGAACACCCGCGCATTCAGCGGCTTCGCCGTCGACGACATCGCCAAGGCCAAGCAGTTCTACGGCGACACCCTCGGCCTGAAGGTGTCCGAGACCCACGGCATGCTGCAGCTGCACATCGCCGGTGACCGCGACACCCTGGTGTACCCCAAGGAGGGTCACGCCCCGGCGTCCTACACCATCCTGAACTTCCCGGTCGAGAACATCGACGCCGCGGTGGCCGAGCTCGAGGGCCTGGGCATCACCTTCGAACGCTTCGACGGCGTGGACGACAAGGGCGTCTTCCGCCTCGGTGGCCCGCTCATCGCGTGGTTCAAGGACCCGGCCGGAAACATCCTGTCGGTGCTGCAGGAGAGCTGACCCGCCGGCCCGACGCCGCTCGGCCGGCGGCACCACCACCGGCAACTGCCCGGGGCTCCTCGCATCGCGCGAGGCTCCGGGCAGTGTGCTGTCCGCTGGACGAATTCTTCCGCCGGCACCACCTCAGGACAGCGGCGATAATGCAATGATTCGGCGTGGCTGAGCAATTCACCGCCGCCGGGACCTTGAATTCGGCACGACCGAAGATGGGCATCACCGCGAGAGCTCGCACGATGTGCAATGCACCCCGCCGTCGCGCCCAGATTGGCACAGCTCGGTCAGGTGCCAAAAGCCCACTGTCGCCCAACCGGGCATTCTCCGAGAAGACCTGATGCGCCTGTGCGCGGATGGTGAACCCGGAAGCCTTCGTGCGTCCACGGCCGGGGATCCGCAAAGACACTGGTTGCACGATGATCTGGGAGTTGGCTGCTGTGCACATTGAAATTCTCGGTCAACTGTCGATCCGGCGCGACGCCGTGCTCGCCGTACCCACCGCGCGCAAGCCTCGCAAGGTGCTGTCCCTGCTGCTGCTCAACGACTGCCGCACGGTGTCGGCGACCGCGCTGATGTCCGAGCTCTGGGCTGACTCGCCGCCCAAGAGCGGCCCGACGACACTGCAGACCTACGTGCTGCACCTGCGCAAGCTGTTCGCCCGGGCGTTCGGAATGACCTCGGAGGAGATCGCCAAGGAGTTGCTGCAGACCCGCAACGGCGGGTATGCCTTTCTGGTCGAACAGGGTGAACTCGATCTGCACCGCTACCAGCAGGCCCGCCACGCCGGCGACCTGGCGCTGGCTGACCACGACGATCGCGGCGCGGTGACGGCCTATCAGAGCGCGCTGGACCAGTGGCGCGGCAGCGCCCTGATGGACGTCGAGCACGGCCCGCTGATGCAGGCCGAGGTGGCCCGGCTCGAGCAGTCCAGGCTCACTGTCACCGAGCGCAAGATCGAAGCCGAGCTGCGACTAGGCAGGCACCGCGACGCGCTCTCCGAGCTGGCCGCGCTGGTGCTGCACCACCCCTTTCACGAGGACCTGCATGCGCATTTCATGCTGGCGCTGCACCGGTCGGGTAACCGGAATCAGGCGCTGGAAGTGTTCTCCCGACTGCGATCGTCGATGTTCAACGAGCTCGGTCTGGAACCGGCGCCGAAACTGCAACGGTTGCACAGCGCGATTCTTGCCGCCGGGCCGGAACTGGATTTGCTGACGACCGAGGACCGGCGTACGACAGCCGACTCGCTTCGCCGCTGACCTACCGATACCGCCCCTTCGTGGTGGGTGACTGCACCCACTGTTTCGAGTGGTATTCGAGCAGGCAGCCATAGGCTGGCACCGTCGTCAATTCGATAAGTCGAGCTCAAATAGTGAGAAGTCAATGCCATTCAGGCAGTCAGTGCGTTCAGCGCAGCCAAGGAGGAAAGAATGTCGAATGCGGTGGTATCCCGTGAGCTGCTGGCCGAGATCCAGGGCTTCTACGCTCGGCAGGTTCAGGCCATGGACAACGGCAGGTTCGGCGAGTTCGCCGAGACCTTCGCCGAGGACTGTGACTTCACCCCGATGAAGCATCAGCCGACGGCCCACGGCCGGCAGGCAATTGTGGTGAAGCTCGCCGACTTCGCCAAGCAGGTGTTCCAGAGCGACGAGCAGCGCCGGCACTGGATGTCGATGAGCGTCGTGGACCAGGTCGAGGACGCGACCTATGACGTCATCTCCTACGCGATGGTCACCAACACCAAGG
>JAABUK010013172.1_pt1 | contig 10372 bp, 18 predicted proteins | sample 5559141 | NCBI WGS metagenome assembly JAABUK01 (sample SAMN10711869, study PRJNA513367) | rock metagenome | isolation source: Antarctica rocks | place: Antarctica: Victoria Land, Pudding Butte nord | collected 2016-01-03 | reverse complement strand
TTTCTACCTTCACACGGCTGTATGTGTCTGTTCGTGTCAAGCAGGGACCAACCATGATTTGTATTCCTCGATTCCTTTGACCGCGCATTGCTCCCGCGACAGCGAAGCTGAACATCATCGCTCCATTATGACTAGCATCGGCGGCACAGCATCCCTGCGTCCATACCGTTAATCTCGCTGTTATGTCCACGTGTTGAGTGCTGGCGTCGAGGCCGCTCACTGATGTTTAAGAGCAAGCTTTTTGAGGTGCACCACAACTTATTTCCACAGTATGAGTACGCATATACAAAGTGGTGGAAGTGGTTCAAGTTCTTCATTAACATAGCTACTGCCGCTTTCGCGGTCCTTGCTGAAATATTCTTGGTCGGCAGCCTAGGCAGCAAAGCAGTTGACACGGCCATCCCCATCTTTCTGGCTGGAAGGTCAGTCAGAGTGTGTGAGTCTTACCGTGTCAGCAAGCTTGGCTCAGAAAAGTTGCAGCAAGATACTTCAGCAAGCAAGATGAGCTGACATGTGCTGCAGGTTTCTGGAATGTTTGAAAGATGGTGTGACTTTTGCCTTGACAGGCAACCTGATCATCTTCAGAGGCTTCAGCACACCTGAGAGGGCAGCTCGATTTGACAGAAATGCGAAATATACCAGCTCTATGACTTTGTCGTTGGCCATGGCAATTGCTGCATATTATGGATTTACCAAGAAGCGGGGCAACTGGGGAGACTGGACACTATTCATGCTTGGAACTGTGGCGCTGCTTGACTTCCTGATTGCTACGTATGTCATCATTCTGGACGAGTATGTCCGGGACCACTATCTGAGCAGAGAGCGTCCAGACGAATTCAACATTGATATTGGTATGGACGAGGCTGATCCTTTCAATGAAAGTGAAGACACCCACATGAATCCGCAGCGCCAGATCAGCATGCCACAGGTTCTAGGCATGAAGGATCAGAGGGTCAAGTCTCAGGTGTGGCAGAAAATAGAAGACAATTATGGACTGTCCCCAATCGCTGCTTTCAAGCATTCCGACAGGCATGATGATGACGCCAACGATATGCAGCATGAGAGTGATGGCGACAAGCTTATATGATACGTGTGTAACAATATTGTTTGCCATGATCTCAGCTTTGCAGCTCTGACTTTGCTGTGTAGCTACAGATGCAGCTTTCCCACACTCCTCAGAACATGATACCATGTGCTTTTTACTGTAATGTCTTTGCTGGGTTAGCGCTGTGAAATGCAATGACAGGTTACAACAGCATTATCTAGTCGCAGCAGACTCATACTCCTCCAGTGCAGCCAGTATAGCAGCTTCATCAATGTCTTCCGCGTCTTTTAAGACACCTTCATTGCTGCTTTCTGTAGCCAGCGATTGGCATGCAGCTTGTGAGCACTCCCTGCAAACATAGCATACAATGTCTGAGACTCTGTTGCACATTTGCTGGGTCCTAGTGCACACACAGCATTGCAGAGCACCTGCTTCACGTACCTGACCAGTTCTGCTGGCAGCGGCATTGTCTCAGAGCGGTAGTTGCCACACTCACGGTCATAACATCGCTGATACCACACTCCAGCCTGCATATGCAAAATAAAGGCAGTCACATGGCTGGAGGCTTTCAAAGTACATACCAATGCCTGTCCTGCAGTATTTGGCATCTCAGATATCAGCTGTAGGTAGAATTTGCAATCAAGCTGCTCTTGAACTACCGCAGCCCTTGGCAATATGTTCAAGTCCTGCCAATGTGTCACACATACAGTTATACTCAAAATAGGTTGATACACATGCAGTGTACTACCTGAAGATCCACAATCAGATAGATTCCATTGGATTTGTGCGCCCTGCCAATGTTCCCGCACCATCGGTTATCTTTGATGTTGTAAAGGAACACACCAATATCGTCCCATAAAACCCAGGATCGTATGGACCCTTGCACACCCCCCTGCAAGAAGCACTCACCTGTTGCATGACCACATTGCGTATTCTCAAGTCTGCTGCAAGGCATTGTTTAAAGGTGTTGCAGCGCATACTTGGGCACCTCATCTACAACTACCAGTTCATATTTGGCAAGTTAGTCACAGAAACATGAGCATGTCTAGATACAGTACAGCAATGCGAGTAGCTTGTCACTGTCTGTCCAGCTTGTAGAGCAGCAAACTCCAGTAAGATATCTCACATTGCTAGTACCTGGTTGCATTTGGAGGTGACAAAACGATCCAGGCAAGGGCACGGAGAGGGTCCAGTGCTGGCCTGAGAGGCAGCAGCACTCCTTTGAAGGGCAGAAGTACTGTGTCTGCCTTTCGGCTGGCCTAGCTCGTTGCCCTGAAAGCAGTGTAGTAGCTGAACGCCAGGCTCAACCTTGCAGATCAGTGACTGCATGAAAATGTGCTTCTGGCTGTGAGCGCCATTAGGGAAGCGCCCTGCAAGTCACATTACAAATTTATCATGACTCCAAGCGTTATACACTTTGCTGCTGCACGCAGGCTTGCCTTGGCATCCATGCAAGCCTTCTTGTCCTTCCACTGATTCAGATTTTGTCGCACATGCTATCAAGGCTCACATGGCACAGGTGTTTACCAAGATTCCAACTTGGCAACCCAGACATGTTCACGCCACATTCAAAACCTGCTGAAGCTGATTTGCGACTACATCTGCTTATGCAACAGTCTACCGGATACCAGTCTCAAGGGGGGAAGCCTGCACTCATTTGACAGCAGTCCTGATCATGTCATGGCTGGTCTTAAGCATGCGCTCAACAGCAAGCAAGGGGCTGCTACCTGTGGGAATGAGGATGCTGCTCTTGCCAGCTTTGGAGGACAGGTACAGGCGGAAGGCCCTGTTCCTGGTGTAAACCCCTGTATCCACTATCGCACTTGTGCCACCTTCCTGTGACACCATACCTCCAACTGGAGTGCAGACTTGACAAGAGGTTCAACAACATGTTTCACAACTTTGCTGCTGCAACACTTGACTTGGCCTTGCTTAGATCAAGTGCAATGCCTTGGGGTGCAGCAGAACAAGGCAAGAGAAGCCACCCTGGCAGCATGATCATACTTGGCTTCAAACAGAAGGCTGTGCTGCTCAATGCACAAAGGGGGGAGGGGGGAGAGTCAGTACCTTGGCAACCTGTAAGCTTGAGATGCCTGATTGTGAGTCCACAGCTGTGGTGCAGACATCATTGACAAAAGCACCAACATGTAGATTATTGGCAAAGGCCCTGCCTGGAATCTGTATGATGAGATGCCGGGAGAATTTGTGAGGCGCATCAGATTCCAGCTCCATCACCCATGCAGGATCAAAATCAATCCCAAACGCTGCCTGCATGCATTGGTGACCAGGCAGAGTCTGACTTGTCGATGAGTAAGCACATGTGATGGTGACCAGGCAAAGTTTGACCTGTCAGTGACTGACAGGCGGCTGCATGTTCTGCATTGCAGTGTTTTTGTTTATGCAGCATCTGCATTACCAACTGTGCAAATGCAAACAAGCAAAAGCAGAAGCTTGACAAGGGGGTCAACATTGTTGCACAGCAGTGGCGGTGTTTCGGTGATGCATTGAAGTACATACCAATGACGTTTGTGCTGCAAGGGTATACTGACCTGGAGCTGCTGAGCCACCAGTGCGAGCAGATGATCCACCATGCTTTGACCATTGACATTAGTGTTGAAAGCCTTCTGAAACTCCAAGTCTGCAATGCAGCATTGCTGACTGCTGCTGAATCAATGCATCCCCTCCTTCATGTAATTACACACATCCGCCTGTGTAACATGAACTGATCTGCATGATGGCAGGTCTTGGCTTACCAAAGTACAGGTGGCAAGAACATGACTCTTGGATGATCTCGTAATAGTGTCTGTGATCAGGCAGCATGTCTTGATACCGCTTCCAGAATCCGTCATGGGTGCTAACAAGAAAAGAGCGTCTGCCTGTGGAGTCATGCTCAACAGAGAAGGTCCTGCAGGTACCATCTTCCGGTTAACGATTACTTGCTGCACCATGTTATTAATAGCAATACAGTTTGCTGGCCAGCAGAGCATGAAGAAAACACACTATCATCGGTACTCACTTCAGGTCAGCAGCAAGCTCGTGTGCCTCTGCCCAAGCAAAGGCCTGTCTCTGCAAGGAGAAACGCTCAAAAGGGGCACTGTCCTGGCAGAGCAGGCGACGCTGGGCATTTGTACATAGCCGTGCAACACGCTGATCAATAAGCAGCAGCCTGTTGCTGCCATAAAAGTTGCTTGCTTTGACATTAGATGGCAGAGGGGGCTTTGTGACAGTCAGGCTTGGCACTGCTGTGGAGGAGTGATCAGCTGTAGCCTGATCACTGTGGGCTGCGGCGGTTGTATCGACAAGTTTGCTTTCGACGAACGACGCCTCCACGGAAGCCCTCGAGCTAGCTGCAGTGAGTATAAACGTCGCCCTTGGCGTGCCTTGAAGTGAGTCCGTGAGTAAACGGCATGCACAGATCACCTGTGTGTGCGGCCTCTTTTCGGCGACGCTTGTGGGCTAATGCCTCGTAGTTGTGTATGCAACGTAATATGCTGTTCGAAGCATTGCCTGACATGCTTACACATCGAGCCGATCGCCTTGCCGCAGGCCGTCTAAGGGCTTCAGGATCCCGAGATGCTAGTGTAAACGAACGCAAGCGGCAGGCAACATGATCAAAGATGGATGCGCGGAGGCTTTAAAACGATACTGAATGCATGCCGTCTTGTGTAGAGCACGACAACGCAGACTATAAGTTGGTCAACTGTGAGTCAAAGCACTCCTGCACAACGTTGACAGGGCCAATCTTTGGAGCAGCTCTAGATCTAGTCCTGGTTGCCAAACGCTGACTTCAACCTTGTCAACCGAAAGATGGAGTCCCCACCAGCCACATCACTCTCAGCAGACGACAGCTCTGATATTCAGCGCTTGACTGACAATCTCGACTCAGCTCAACGTGACTCGAACACCGACCGCTGCCAAGAGCTGCTGGGCAACGCTATGATTGAGCTGCAGACAGATCATGCTGCACTGGACCATACCCTCTTCGATGTTTTTGGCACAATTGTTCGTTGCGCAGACCTATCAGGCCCGATCGAGAGCCTGATACAGGCATATTTGCAGCTTGTTTTAGAGAAGTGCACTGGAAGAGAAGTGCTGACACTCCTCATGTCGACTCTTGACTGCTCATCAGGGTAAGTTGGCTCTTTCTGCTTGTGACCTGCAACAACAAAGCATCCAAGAACTATGATCGGCGTATTCCTCAACAGGGATGAGTGGGGCATGCAGAACACCTTGCTGGCCCAGACAGCAGTCAAGATCCTTTGCGTCCAACAGCGCCAACAGACACGTCTGCTGGCCGCTTACCTGCAGGTCCTGCTGAGCACTGTCAGGTCAGCAAGCATATCAGATGCGGTGCTGGACTCACTGACCAAAACAGTCACAGGATTGAAGCCAATCCTGCCATTTACCAGTAATCAGCCACATGCACAAGACAACCAGCTCCTGCTGGCTTGCTTTGTGCTGCAGCTGATGCTATCCACACTCACAGCACCACTACAGCAAACAAGTGAATTTCATGGAAGCCCAGACTTCAATGCAGAACCATCCAGCCAGACGCAAATGAGCAACAGGCACTCACACTCAGCCATGTCGACAAGGCTTGTGCAGCATGTCATGCAGTGGCTGCACATGCTGGAAGCTCAATCACCAACAGACTTGAATATGCTGCTTGAAGAGCTTGCAAGTCCCCACAATGATAGCAAAAATCCTGCTGTGGAGGAATTCTTGGATCTTGCTGAAGTTGAGGTACGTCTTCACAGGCTAAGCTGATTGGGCGATGCATGTTATTGACCTTACCAGTGAGGCATGCTATAGCTGATGATGCTTGCAACCTTAGTGATGCAACACTGTTGCTGTTCCGGCAAGCGCAAACTCTGTTTGAGTTTGCAGAGGGTTACTGGAGATTGCCCAGCCCCACTCACCTAAGAAACCCTTCCCTGAGGGTTGATCCTGTTGCAGATAGTGGTATGCCTTTGCAGGTTGGGGCAGCACTGGCATTGCATGCTGCTTATTGTGTCAAGGACTGCTCAACAACAAGGACCAGCTGGGCTACAACCAGCGCTGCAGACATCCTGCACACAGTACAGCAGCGTGCATCCCTACTGCTGCAGGTGGCCAGTGATCATCAGGTGATTGTGTAACTGCTGTGCCACTATTGGTGCCCTGATGCATTAGGTAACAGTTACCTGGTGTACCTACTATGCCTACTGTTGTGATCAGTGTGCCCGATTCTGCTTTGTGATGCAGTCACATGGGCTGCAATGTTAGTAGCTGCTCAACTCTTGACCACTTGCATCTGAGGAAAGACAAGCAACTGCATGGTCAACAGCTGTGAGTGTGGATGCAGGACATTTTGATTGCACAGAAAGGCTTATCCCTGATAGCATCTGCAAGCAACCACGTGGCAGCGTTTCCAGAGGTGAGTCTGTGCCCAAAGTCAGCCATGTGTGCTACAATGCAACCACCACATCCTGTCACATGCACTTGCCAGCGCACATCATGCTGCCATGCTGACAGATAGTCTCAGACACCATAGCCTGTGCAAAACACTCCGCGGACATCTTGCAATCACAGAGTAGCATTTGGCTGGTGAGTCAAGCTGGTTGACCGTGCACATGTGAATCGGCTGTTTGGATGCTGGACAGAGGACTGACTGTTCAGGCACGCAGAGGCTGCTTTGATGGAAGTGTGCTGTGCTTAGTTGAGTCATTGGAAGTGACCATGGTGCAGCATCCAATGGCTGCCTTGCGCAATATGGCCTTCTGGGCGCTGGACTCCTTACTCAATGCTCTCCAGGTTATTTCCTCTCTCTGTTTGCCTCTTTGGCCTCTGCCTCTCCTGCTTCTTGCTTCCTGATGCCTTCTTCCTCTTCATCTCTCTGTTCCTCTTCCTATGCCCCTCTACCTCCAGTCTTCTTTGTCGGTGGTCTTCCTTCTGGTTGTTCTTGTCAACAGGACTCTCTTTGTCTTGGTCTTGCCACACCTCAAGGCACCAGAGAAGAAGACGTCCTGTGCTGACTAATTACACTTTAGTTGCATACACTATGATGACTGCCTGCTGAGCAGTGATGTAGTCTGCAGGTACAGAGCAGCTCAGACGTGATGCAACAGCTGCTGGGCTCAGATGCTCCTGGTGTTGCTGCGCTCATGTTGCATCGCCTGCAGCAGCAAGCCGACAAGTGCTGGGCAAACACATCAGGTGAAAACAGGCATCAAGCAGGCCAGCTAACAAGCTTGCCCAGTCATGCGGACTGACCTTGTTCCAAGCTTTGAACAAGACATGGGTTGCCTGCACCCATATCCATCTTGCTTTGTCATCAAGCTCTTTTCAATCCCACAACGTCTATATTAATTCAGAAACGTCATTTCTACACGAGAAATCTAAACTCAGAAATGCCTGGGGACAGTACAAACGTGTTTCTACACTGAGGGGATGTTTTAGAGAACTAAAAAACAACTTGGACTACTCCTGTTGGTTGCCTTTTGAGCGTCTCAGGCACCAGCCAACTCCTGATTTGTATCTTATTGCAGATGGGCAATGGCAGCTTCTCAGACCCATGCTGCTATCGGCTGCGCTGGATTTTTTGGAGCCACATGGGTCACATGGCTGGGCACCACCAAACAGCATCACAAACAGTATAGAGCCCATCTGTTCTGCGCTGAACCTGTGTAGATTTCTGCTTCTTCGTGAGCAGGCCCACAGCAGCAATTATACTGAGGCACGTCAGGGTTTCTTTTCACGCATGTTGGTTGTGCATCAGTCTCACAAGTGCCATGCAGTGTGTTGTTGCCCTTAGTCACATTTGTGGCTCATCTATCAGCTGCTGGCTGCAATGACATGGGTACAACATATGTTTCAGGCTCAGATATGGCAATGCTCTTAGTACCAGAGCTGCAATTGCCGTAAGATGGTTTTTGTTCAAACTGCAGATACGCTCATCATCAAGCCTCACTATTCTGAACAGTCATGTCAACTTGTTGACTTCAGCAGTTCAAGCTGCCCAAGCAAAGATGGGGGACTCATCGCTACAAGATGTGGAGCTAATGTTGGCTTTGTCACGTTGCTTGGAAGTGCTGAGCAGGTTACCAGAGCTTTTGGCTAGGGACAAACACTGAATGCTGCATCACAAAGCAAGCTGCAAGATCAGTTGGCACATGTAGTATGTTGCTGCTTGCTGCAAAACACTAATGGTACATTGCTGTCACCACCTAGGTTGTAACAGGCATCTGCTATTTATTCTGTTTTCAAATCATGTGTTTAGCAGTGGCCCAGATGCCCATAGCATGTCTTGCTGTTACAATGTGTTTGCTTGCACTACAGCAACCAAGTATGCTGTCCAGCCTTTACTTAGGCGTGATAACATTGCAGGATCGCTGGCAAAAGCCTCATAGTCCTCAAAGTCATTTTCCACATCATCTTGCCCATCTGTCTCTGGAGACTCAGCAGCATCCTGTATCCAAACACATCCCATTGACTTGACTAGAGTATCAAAGCAGAGTAGCTGATACAGCAGTGTCAGAAGGCTTGTTCAGGCAGCAAATACCAGCAGCGGTGCACCTTCACAGCTATCATCACATGAAACAGTGCACAGGCCAACTTTGTTATGACAACCCAGTCCAGCGCACGCACACACCCACAGCCAGAGGCAGCCATGTATCAACCCTGGATGAACAGGAAATGGTTGCAGCAGCAGGCATGTCACATGAGGTTCATATTCAATGGTGGATGCTGGACTCACAATCATACACCGCATCCAGACATGTACTTCTGCAAAGCCAGCTTCTTGCAGCATTTCCAGAACCTCAGGTATTGTCCAGAGTTTCCAGTGATAGGTAAAAGCATGCTTCATGACCTGCAATGGCAACGTCAATGGTTATCAACCTATGCTGGTCGCAGTTCAGCATGAGCTAGCCATGCACACATTGTCAGGCAGTTTGAGCAGGGCTGACAAGAAACAACATCATTGTGCCGCATCATGGCCTGCCTGCCACAGGCGAGATCATCCTGGGGATGATGTTGCTGAAAGACAGTTCACCTGGGATGTTTGGGGATTCTTCAAGCTGATATGACATGTCAGCTGCCGCTTGACCGGGTCATATTTTGCCTGCTCCCACAGATATGACAAGCCTGCAATGCACAGATCCATCACGTCAAAACATGCTGACTCAAATCACAACACACAGCACGGCTTGTGATCATGTGCATACCAGTGATCTCGTTTTGGCGCCGCAACTTGATGCTTGATTCGCCAGCATGACCGCCTAGCATATCAAGTAGAAAGATGCTGCCATCCTCAGAGTTCATTGCTGCACGAGCAAGCTGGAAGTACTTCACTACGTCCTGTCTGGAATACCAGGCACCAGCAGTAAGCTCACAGCCAGCCATATCAGTCATAGCAGGGCAATCTTGACAGCAGCAGTTGTGCCAGGACTAGGGCCTTGATAGACAACATGTACAGTCGCTGTGCTGATGAACATGGAGTGCTGCAATGTGGAGTGTGACACTATTCAGTTATTGACTCACCTAGAGTCCAGAAGGAAAACACTGAAGTTCAATGCACAGATGATGTCTGCAGGTCTGGACACATGCTGGTCCAGTTGAGCCTGATCTGTAGGTTCTTGAGAGTTCCCATCTGCTATAGCCCTGCCAACATTGGGGTAGGTGGATAGGTCTTCCAACACCTGTACAACAAAATCGACCATTGACAGTTGCTTCTTGCAAGGATGACGCTTGATGTGCGTCTGCAGGCACACAATGATTATGCTACAACACATTAATGAAAATATTTCATGCTCAATGTTTCAAGGCTGTCATAGTTGGTATGGTTTTCAGTACACCGTGTATTTTGCACAAGCAATCACAAACAGTTGTGAGCATGCACATGGAAGATCATGTCTCACATTGGCTTCCAGTAGACACATTTGGCTCTCGGCCTGTCCAAGCATGGCCTGGCCATTGTGCCTCCAGCCCCACTGCAGAGCTTCCCGGTCAATGTCTACTCCTAGCGCTGTTCTGCGAACATCGCTTTTACACCAGGTTGCACAGATCAGGCTGGTGCCACTGAAGTCCTCTCTGAGATGTAGAGGTACCTGCAAAAGGCAGTACAGTGTGCTAGAGGTACACAATATATGGGCTCATAGATATAGCAAGCAATCGCCAGTTTCAGCCATACCTGAAGGCCAACATACTGCCTGAAAAACTTCACCATATACGAAATGTCGCCTGCTGGGGACTGCACTGTAATTCAGCAAAGCGATGCAATGCATGAATAATTGCAAGATCAGCGGACGCATGCACCATGCACGACCTCCATACCTGCTTTCTGATATA
>JAABUK010013171.1_pt1 | contig 10372 bp, 9 predicted proteins | sample 5559141 | NCBI WGS metagenome assembly JAABUK01 (sample SAMN10711869, study PRJNA513367) | rock metagenome | isolation source: Antarctica rocks | place: Antarctica: Victoria Land, Pudding Butte nord | collected 2016-01-03 | reverse complement strand
ACCTACGGCTTCGACCTCGACGCGGTGATCGCCGAGGTGCATCGGGCGAACATGAGCAAGCTCGACCACAACGGCCGTCCCCTCTACCGCGCCGACGGCAAGGTGGCGAAGAGCGACCTATATCAGCCGCCTGACATCCGCGGAGTCCTCGGCCTGGCGTGATGCTCGTCCTCGTAACCCCGTAACCGTCGTCGTATAACCGTGCGTTGGGGTTACCACGACCATGGCGGGGTTACCGACGTCGGTCCAGGGTTACCGTCGTCGGGGCGGGTCAGTTCCGACGGGACTCGATCGTGCGGAACACTCCGGACCACGCCGCGCGCTCCTCGTCCGAGCGGTACTCCGGGACGAAGCCGATGCGCAGGTAGGTTCGGACGGCCGGCAGCCGGAAGTCGTCGGTCTTGAGCACGGCTTTCTCCAATCCGCGTTCGGCAAAACCCTGTAGGCATCGCTGCGTGACGATCTGCCCGAGCCGCTTCCCCCTGACCGACGCGAGCGCGCCGACGTAGTGGACGTAGCCGGCGCCCGGGTACTCGTCCGGCAGCAGGCGCTCGGACGCCGTCGCCACCAACCCACCGTCGGTCGTGGTGATCAGCCAGGTGCGGACGACGTCCGCCGCGGCCAGCAGCACCGACAGCGTCCGGTCGATTCCCCACGGCTCCGCGAACGCCTCCTCGAGGACGACGTCGAGGGCAGCCGCGTCGTCAGCCGTCGCAGCCCGCATCACGAAGCCGGCAGGCAGATCCGGCACTGGCAACAGCAGCGGGCCGGGATGCGTCATGAACAGTTGGGTCATCTCAGGCGTCGGTTCCCGCTTTGCGGGCGCGGATCTCGTGTCCGCGTGAGGTGAGGCACCGGCCGGATGCGAGGTCGAACTGCCAGCTGTGCAGATTGCACGTCAGCACCTTCCCGTCCGAGGTGGCGAACTTCTTCAGGTCCGCGCGCAGGTGCGGACACCGACGCTGCACGATCCAGTCGCCGACGACGATGTCCTCCCCGGTATCACCCTGTTCGGAGTACCAGTTCTCCACGTAGTCGATGCGCTCCTCCGACAGGCACTTGAAGAACGTGTAGAGGTACTCGTTGAACTTCCCCACCCGACCGGCTTCGAACCGCAACGACAGGAACAGGCTGTTCGACCAGTCGATCTCCCCCAACGCCAGGTTCGTCGCGACCAGATCCGCCGACGTCCGATACCAGTACCGCACCTTCTCGTCGGCATAACGGCGAACCTCGCGAGCCGGGAAGTCCACCACCAGGTCGAGCTCACCGATCTCGAACCGCACCTGCGCCCCGATCGCCTCGCACAGGAACGGAGCCCGCTTCATCAACGGCTCCCACCACGCCTGCAACTGCTCGAACATGTCATCCGGCACCGGCGCCCGCGACGCCTTCTCCGCCACCACCTCATGCGCACGCGCAGCCTGGAAGTCCCGCAGGTACGCCCACTTGTCATCGAACATGCGGTCGATCTCGGCGTCGGAGAACAACGACTGCGTCACCGTGCAGTCGCCACCGTCAAGCTCGATCACCGTGCCCGGCAAGAACAAGTGCCCCGCCGTGTCCGGCCGCTTCAGCGCCAGCTCGTCCAGGAACTGCCGTTGATCGGTGAAGATCGACGTGTCGTCGGTCCCGTACCCGTTGTAGGCAAAGAGATCCTCGTCCAGGAAGCACGGCGGACCAGCCATCGGGAACACGTTCCGAGACCCGACCTGGTCGATGTAGAACAGGGTCCGATCGCTCTGGGACTTGCGTTTCAACTCCGCGAACCGCTGCTTCGCCGCATCGGGGAGGTCGTACACCATCGGCCACCAGATCGCCCCGGAGAACTGGGTGAAATACGCGTCCGGCTCACCGAACGCCCGGATCTTCTCCACGTCGAGCGGATGCGAATCATTCTGGTTCAGCAACACCGCCGTGCCGTCATCGAGCGACAACGCCGAATCACCGATCGGACCATCACCGGGACCCCGCAACGGCGTGATCATGATCCGCAACCCGTCCCGGGTGAACTCCTCACCGGCACGCGTATACAAAATGTTGCCGAACCCCAACCCGCGTAGATCCGTCTCCAACTCCGCGGTCGGATACTCCGGCAGCAACACCGTCGTCTTCCGGCTCACATAGCGCTGCAGCAACTGCGGATCGAAATGGTCCTTGTGCCGATGCGAGATGTAGAGATAGTCGGCTCGCCCGAACCGTTCCCAATCCAGACCACGGTTGTCCGGGAACGGGAACCACGACCCGAAGAACGCCGGATTCACCCACGGATCACACAGGATCGACCCACCCCGGGTCTCCACGAACATCCCCGCATGGCCCAGGCCCGTCACTCGCAAGGTTGCTCCAGACGTCGTCGGTTGGGATCGAGGTACCGCCCGACCATGCTAGGTGGTCGACGACCCGGGCCTGCCTCAACCGAGCTGCGCGTGCCCGCGGCGACCGCGGTCAACGGCCCGCCGACCACGGCACCAGCCCGTCGTCCTTGGCGTAGAACCGGCTTAGCGGGCGTTGTCGGTCAGCCCTCGGCGCTGAGCGCCCGCTCAGCGGGATTCGACAGGCAGCGTGAGGTGCGCGGTGCGGCCGCCGGAGAAGTGCAGCGTCACTGGCAGCATGTCGCCGATCCGCAGCGGTGCGGGCAGACCCACGACGGTCAGTTGGTAGCCGTCGGGAGCCAGCGCCACCGTCCCACCTGCGGCGATCGGGATCGAGTCCACCGCGGCCGCGTCGTTCGATCCGCTGTGAGTGCTGTTCGCCAGGTCCACCGAGGTCGCCTTCGGGCTGGACGCCCCGAGCAGGTCAGCAGGCTTCAGACCCTCATTGGCGATCGACATGTAGGCCGCCGTCGTCGGCCGCCCGTCCAGGGACAGCACGGATGTCACCGCATAGCCCGCGTTGACGTCCAGGTCGCCGACGTGGGCGGACGCGAGCGCGGCAGCCGCCGACGTCGGGCCGCACGAACACACCGGCCCGATCCGCGTGGCCGCCGACGGTGACGACGATGCAGCCGCCGCAGCACCATCGGATGCGGCGGCCGTGCCACAACCACCCGCCAGGACGACCACGCCGACCAGCGCGCCGAGCAGCCGAGCACTCACGCCCAGCCGACGCGGGCACGACGACCGGGCAGCCCTCGCAATCCGGCGGTCGGCCGAGCCGGGTGCGGCCATCGCGATCACTCCTCCTCGGTCGACAGGGACTCGGTTCAACCGGCTCCCAGCCGGTCCGGCGATTCTCCGGACGGGGGCTACCCGCCGGCGACCCGCTCGGCGTCTGCGGCCACCGAGACGATGCGCGGCTGGCCGTTGACCAACTCGACACGATCCTTCCACCGCTGGTCCGGGTCCGGATTGGGAACCGACCCGATCAGCAGCTTGGTGTACGGATGGCTCGGATGGGTCATGACGTCCTTCACACTGCCGGTCTCGACGATCTTGCCGTTGTGAATCGTCATCATCGTGCCGCCGACGTAAGCCACCGTCGACAGATCATGCGTGATGAACAACGTCGTCATGCCGTATCGGCGCTGGAACTCGATCATGATGTCGAGGAAGTGCCGCCGGATCTGGGCATCGAGCATCGACACCGGCTCGTCGGCGATCACGAACGACGGTTGCAGCATGTGCACACGCGCCAGCATCAGCCGTTGGCGCTGGCCGCCGGAGAGTTGGTGGGCGTAGCGGCCGAGAACGTCGGCCGGCCGCAGCTGGACGGCAGCGAGCGACTCCTCGATCCGGTTCATCCCCGCGGCCCGGCCGCGAACCAGCTTGAACTTCTTGATCGCCTTCCAGAACATCCGGTCGATACGGTAAAAAGGATTGAAGATCGAGTACGGGTCCTGGAACACCGGCTGTACGTCGCGCCGGAACTCGGCGTATTCCGACCGACGCAGTTTGGCGATGTCCCGCCCGTCGTAGGTCACCCGGCCGCTCGTCGGCGCCTGAAGGCCAAGAAGCGCACGTGCGATCGTGCTCTTCCCGCTCCCGCTCGCTCCGACCAGCGACGCGATGGTCGGGACCTTCGACTCGAGGCTCAACGATGCCCCGTCCACCGCAACCACACGCGTGCCCAGGCGCCCAGGGAAGATCTGGGTAACGTTCTCGAGCTTCAACTGTCGTTCGCCACCGGCCATCAGACGGCCTCCTCACGGACAGTCAGATCAGGAATCGACCGGATCAGCTCCTGTGTATAGGGATCTGCCGGGTCCTTGAAGATCTGCCGGACATCGCCGACCTCAACGATCCGGCCCTCGTTCATCACCGCGACGCGGTCGACGAGCTGGGCGTGCACGCCCATGTCGTGGGTGATGACCATCATCGTCACGCCGAGCCGGTCCCGCAGTTCGGCCAGGTTCTGGATCACCACCCGCTGGATCGTCACGTCCAGCGCCGTGGTGGGCTCGTCCGCGATGAGCAGGTCCGGCCGCAGGGCGACCGCCATCGCGATGATCACCCGCTGTTTCATCCCACCGGACAGCTCGTGCGGGTACATGTCGGCCACCGTTGGGCTGAGCCCGACCTCGGCGAGCAATTCGGCTACCTCTTCTCGCAATGCGTCGTTTCTTCTGCCGCCCTGTCGTCGTCTTGACGGGTCCGCATCACTGCGCTGCGCAGGCTCCCAGTCGTGGTGCAGCATCACGTCAGCGAATTGATCACGGACACGCGCGATCGGGTTCAGCGAGCTCATCGATCCTTGCGGCAGGTAGGCGAGGTGGCGCCACCGCAAGCTCTCCAACTGTGATTCATCGGCTTCGAGCAGGTCGAACGCGTCTCCGTCGCGAGGCTGGAACTCGGCAGTCCCGCCGGCGACGAAGCCCGGCAATCGCAGCAGACGTAGCACCGTGGTCGCCATCGTGGACTTGCCACAGCCTGATCGGCCTGCCACCCCGAGGATCTCTCCCCGTTTCACCTGCAGGTCGACCCCGTCGACCGCGGTCACGTCGCCGCTGACCGTCCGGTATTTCACACTCAGATTGCGAATATCGAGGACAGCGCCGTTGTCAGCCACCGGCCACCTTCCTCAGCCGTGGGTTGAAGGCCTCGTCGAGGCCCACGTTGATCAGGTTCAACGCGAAGAAGATCCCCGTGAGCAGCACGATGGGCGCCGCGAACATCGGCCACGCGCCAAGACTGAGCGCACCGTTCTGCACGGCCGAGTTGATGAGCAGTCCGAGGTCCTGGATGCCGCTCGGTCCGAGGCCGATCAGCTCGAGCCCCACCAGCGCGAAGATCGTGTTGATCACGGCGAGGGCCAGCCCCAATGCGATGTAGGGCAGCATGTTCGGCACGAGTTCGAACAGCACGATCTCCACGTCGTTCGCCTTTGTCACCTTCGCCAGGTCGACGTAGGTACGGGTTCGCAGGCTGAGCACGTGGGAGCGGATGGTGCGTGCCGCGCCTGCCCAGCTGAAGACCGCCAGGATGAGGCTGACCTGCAACAGGCTGATGTGCGAGGCGAATCCGGAGTAGGCGATCAACAGCGGCAGCGTGGGGATGACCAGGAACAGATCTGTGGTCGTTGCCAGCAGTGCGTCCAGCCAGCCGCCTCGATAGGCGGCGAAGAACGCGACCACGATGCCGATGGCGGTCGACAGCACACCGCCGATCGCGCCGATCTTGAGCGAGGTCCACAGGCCACTGACCACCATGGCCGCGACATCGCGACCGACCTGATCGGTGCCCAGCGGATGGCTCCCACTGGGTCGGAGCCACCGCTGGCCGAACCCGACCGCCATCGGATCCTGACCCTTGCCGATCGCGTCGACGATCGGGGCGTGGAGCACGCCGATCAGCACGATGAGGATGAACAGGACGAGCCCGATGGACAGTCGCCGGTTATTCCGAACGGCGCGCCCGATGCCACGAAGGCGATCCACGTGCGCCCCCTACCGCGAGTACTTGATGCGTGGATCGAGCAACGGCAAGATCATATCGACCGCGAAAACGGCCGTGATGACGACAAAGATCGAGATATCAGTGATTCCCATGACGGTGTTCAGGTCCAATTGCTGGATCGCCGTCACGAGCAACGAGCCCACTCCCGGGTAGTTGAACAGCTGCTCGAGGAGGATGTTGCCGTTGAAGATGAAGCCGAAGGAGATCAGTAGCCCGGTGATCTGCGGCAGATAGCAATTGGGGACCGCATAGTGGCGCAAGATGAACCGGGGTTTGAGTCCCTTGGCTCGCGCGAACGTCAGATAGTCCTCGCCAAGCACGGTGACCATCTGTTGTCGCATGCCGAGCAGGTTCCCGAAGATGCCGATGATGACGATGGACAGCGCCGGCAGCGTGCCGTGGTAGAGAACGCTGGATATGAACGGCCAGTTGAAGCCGGGTGACAAGTCCGAGTTGTAGGCATAACCGGACGGGAAGAACCCCCACCGGAAAGACAGGAAGAACAGCAGCACCAGGCCGAGGAAGTAGAACGGGATGTGTGAAGCCGCCACCGCGATGTAGGTCGCTGCTTCAGACACCTTGCTATCGCGTCGCCACGCCGCGAGCGCGCCCGCCATGATGCCGATGATCCAGCCGATGATGGTGGCAATCAAGAGGAGGCCGAGCGTCCACGGCAAGGCACGGCCGATCACGGTCTGCGCCGGGTCCGGGTAGGACACCAGCGACGGACCGAAGTTCTGGTGGAACACCAACTGGCGCATGTAGTGGCCGTACTGGTTGAGGAGGCTGCCGTCGAGACCGAAGATCTTCTTGTAGTGATCGATGACCTCGGTGCCTGCCTTCTGGTTGTACGCGTAGTTCTGCTGGAGATTCTGGATGTAGGCGCCGATCGGGTCACCCGGGATAAGGCGGAAGAAGAAGAACGTGACAGTGATGGCCGCCCACAGCGTCAGCACGTAGATACCGAACCGGCGGATCACATACGCGATCGTCGGATGAGTCGCCCACCACTGGCGCACCGGTCCGCGCGGCGCGAGGACGCGCGGCGCCTCCTCCAGGGTCAGTACCGCCGCCTCACTGAGGTCGTCGCCGGCGAGGTGCTCGGTGCTCACTTGATCGTGGCCCCGGTCGGCTTGACCGCACCGATGACGAACAGGAATTGCCCCCACCAGTTCGCCGGAACTTGATAGAGGTTGGCATTCGTCGGCCAACCCTCCCAGAACGTCGTGTTGAACTGATGTGTGTAGACGCTCTGGACGCTCGCGATCACCGGCAGATCCCGGTAGAAGCTCTGCAGAGCCTTCTCGAACAGTGGCTTGGCCGACTCCGAGGACGGGTCCAAGACGGCGAGTTGGTCGATGTATTTAGTGAACGTCGGATCCTTGAGTCGGACGTTGTTGCCCTCGTTGGAACTCTTGCCGACCGGCACGAAGTAGCTGTCGTTGAACTGGTTGTAAACCTGCCATGGGTCATAGACCTCGCCGCACAGCCACTCCGACCTGATGTCGAACTGACCCTTGCGCGTCTTGGCGTCGTACACAGCCGACGACAGTGTGCGCACGCTCGCGCTGATCCCAACGGCTTGAAGGTCCTTGGCGAGCACCTGACCGATGAGGAACTCCGACCCCGGGTCGGCCACCGGTGTGATGATCTCGATGGTCAACGGCTTTCCGTTGAATGAGCGCTTGCCGCTACTGTCGGCTTTCGCGCCGAGGTCGTCCAGCAGCGCCTTGGCCTTCGCGGGGTCATACGTCTGCACGTACTTGCCGGCGAGGTCGGCGTTGTTCCACTTGTCGTTTCCGGGAAACGCCGGCCACGGATACGTCGCGGGCGTCGTCTTCACGACCCAGATGCTCGTCGCGATCTTCTCCCGGTCGACGAGTGCTGAGATCGCCTGCCGCATCCGCGGATCGTTCAGCGGAGCACGCGACGGGTCACAGTTCATCCAAAGCGCCCGTGGACAGGGGTCGATCACGTCGGTGATCTCGGCGTACTGATAGCCACCATCGATGGCCGCCTTGACGAGGGTGTAGCTGTTCGCCGCACCGGTCGTGTCACACGCCCCGTCTTTGAACTGTTGGATCTCGGCGTCGGCGGCAGGTGCTGAGCGGTAGACGACGTACTCCGGCTTCGGATCGAGAGTTGCTTTGTTCCAGTAGTTCGGGTCCTTCTCCCAGACGTACATCTTGAGGTTGGGCTTGGTTTGTTTGAGCGTGTACGGGCCGGTGTAAACTGGTGGGTTGTTTTTGAACGAGTCCGCCTTCTTCCCCGACCAGATGTGCTCCGGCACGACGACGAAGGACGAGACGATTCCGCAGATCCAGTTGTAGTGATAGCGCGGGTCGCGCTTGGTGAGTTTGATGAGCACCGTGTGCGGATCCGGTGCGCTGATCGTCTTGACCTCGTCGGTCGCGGGGCCGCGGAGGAGAAGCGCGGCGTTCTTGCGGAGCAGGTTGACCGTGAACACGACATCTTTGCTGGTGAATGGCTTTCCGTCGTTCCAGTGGGCGGCCGGATTCAGGTGCATCGTGAACGTCTTGTAGTCGTCCGCATATTCCCACTTGGTCGCCAGCCATGGCACGGTCTCGCCGGTCGCCATGTTGAAGTACCACAGGTACTCGCGGCACACCTGACCGAGCCCGCCGTTGTACTGCTCGCCGTTCGGGATGAACGGGTTGAAGCTGCTGAAGACCGTGAACACAGCCTGGTCGACCACGACGGTTTGTTCCCGAGGCGTCGGGGAAACACTACCGGCGCGACTGCTGACCTTGGTGTTCTTGCTCGCACTCGAGGTGGCGCTGCTGGTGGGTTTGTTGTTGGATTGCCCGGCGAATTGACCACCATTGCCCCCACCCCCGCATGCGGCCAGCAGGGCCGCAGCTGCGGCGGTGCCGGTGAGCGCGGCGCCGGCTTTGAGGGCACCACGTCGACTGAGCGTCGTGTACCGGAGGAAATCTGCTGGATCGACCTGCTGGTTGTCAGGCATACAAAACAACTCCTGTCGGTGGGTCGGGGCTTAGCGTGTGGTTCGAATCCGATCGCAGAAGCGCGAGACGGTCGTGGCACCAGCCGATCGGCAGGTCGACCCTCAGACTCGCCCGATGTTATGCCCGCACGTTGGTCAGCAGAAGGGATCGCAACGCCTTCTCGCGCTTATCGCCGTCCGGTGTAGGACGTGGCCCACGATTCGATGCCTGACTGTGATGAATTCGTGACGTGGCTTCCGCTGTTCACTGACGGCGCGCGCGGTATGGGGCTGCCCAGAGTCTGCCTGATAGCTGACCAGTGCCGATTCGTCCGCTCTCCAAGGAGGTTGGCTCTACCGAAGCGGTATCTCCAGGAGTCCCGCGGCCATGCGCTGGCAGCGGCCCGTCAGCGTCGGGCTCCGTTGAGGTTGATCGCTGAAGGACTATCGCCCGCCTGAGCAGGGGAACGACGCTCTGCGCCGGTTCAGCCGAGTAGCGAGCGCCCCGCGGCAATTTCGGTCAGCTGCCGCGTGGACCATGGCACGAGCCCGTCGTCCATCGCGTAGTACAGCGCGTAGAAGACGCGGTACGTCTCCATGACCGCGGCCAGCCGATCACCGACGAGCGAAGCGGCCTCATGCGCCAACTGCCGTTGTTCGACGGGCGTCACGTCGGTGAGCATGTCGGCCATCAGCACCGCGCCGGTCACGTCGAGCAGCGGATCTCCGAACAGCGAATGGCTGGCGAAGTCCAGCACGCCGCTGACGCGGTAGCCGTCGTCGGAGCCGAGCGCCATCACGTTGCCGGGAAAGTAGTCGCCGTGAACGAGCCGCGCCGGCCCGTCGTAGAGCCCGTCGAGGTCGGCATCGAACCGCGCGACGACGTTATCGAAATCGGCGACGGTGGCGGCGAGCAGGGCGCGCAACACCGGCGACGGAACCGTCAGGCGATCGCGTAGGCAGTCGGCCCAGCTGTCATAGCTACGCCCACCGAGGAGGGTGCCGTAGGTCGGAGCGACGTCGATGGCCGCCACCTCCGTGCTGCCGCGCAGGTAGGCGGACAGCAGCCGGCCCCGATCCGGGGGGGTCGTGTGGGTGAGCAGATGTCCGACCTCGGTACCCGGTATCCGACGGAGGACCTGCCAGTGCAGCTCGTGGCTGAACCCGTCGTCGAGGACCGTCGGGAGCTCGAACGCACGCGTACCGACGTCGGCCGACGGAGACGCCCAGCGCCGGTAGATCTCCGCCAGCTCCGCGCCCTCCGGGCCGGGATCGGCACGGAAGACTCGCACGACGCGCTGACGGTCGAGCGAGTAGACGGTGGCCTCGCCGCCGGAGCCGAGCCGGACGCCGTCGGCACCGAGCGACGCGAGCAGCCGGGCATGGTCGTGCACGACGTCGGAGTCGGAGTCGGGATTCTGATCGGTCATCGCTCCGACGTCACCGCGTCTCGCCAGCGGGCCGCCCAGCGCTCGAGCGCGGCCAGGATCGTCCCGTCCACTTGACCCGAGCG
>JAABUK010013166.1_pt1 | contig 10375 bp, 9 predicted proteins | sample 5559141 | NCBI WGS metagenome assembly JAABUK01 (sample SAMN10711869, study PRJNA513367) | rock metagenome | isolation source: Antarctica rocks | place: Antarctica: Victoria Land, Pudding Butte nord | collected 2016-01-03 | reverse complement strand
CAGGATGTATGATAACGCCCAAGCAACCCATGGTGAAAAAGTAAAAAATATTGATTGGATTAAGATCTACAGAAATACACAAATTAAAAAAATAAAAGAATCAAAGATTTGCTGTTTCTCAAGTATAAACGATCATCCCTTGCTATGGGCACACTACGGTGATAAGCATTTAGGCGCCTGTTTAATTTTTGATAATGCCTTGGCAAAGAGATTTATAAATGAAGAAAATTTAAAACTGGGTATTGAAGGGCCAGTTGACTATAAGCAATTCGAGCAGGTTAACTATTGCGAGAGCAGGTTAAATGGGTTACAACATCTTTTTGGAGTGAAAGGCCTGGACTGGGCTTATGAAAAAGAATTCAGAATAATTGGTTTTAATATTATTGAAGACTTGGTTGAATTTGAACCAAATTTTCTAAAGGGAATTATTTTTGGAATGAAGGTTAGTAATTCTGCAATTGAAGCGTTCAAAAAGGATATCAAAAAAACTTCATTGAATATTGAGTTTAAATTAGCCCTTAAAAACAATGAATCTCTTGACATCATAGACTGGGATTTCGCTATGAGTTTCAATAAACAAATAAAAGTGTCTGCTCTTAGTAATGACCCAAGGATTAGAGGCTTGTTTGAAAGACTAAACAGTGAGTGAATGCGCACAACAGCGGTATTGCCAAAATGCAGGCTGACGGAAGCCGTGTTTCAGCTGCTGTAATTCTGGCGGGCGTCATATCCAGCTTGACGTTCTCTATTTAGCTATGTGCATGTCATCAACTTTTTATCTTTACTCAGCAGCGGTCAGCCAGGCGGACAGAATTCTATTTCCTGCACTTCGGCAATACCTGTCCGTTGGGCGTCACCCTAAACAGCATCCTACTCAAATTCAAGTTTGCATGACTTTGCCACCCGACCCCACGCTATTTTTAGCACATTTGCAAGGTACACAAAACCCCGACACAAAGCCAACCTTGCAAAAGAGCTAAAAATGCCAACGCACAACCCACCACCCCGGCTGACGGAATTCTACTTAACTTCATCTTAAACATCAACAAAACAGTATCCATCAACAAACCAAAATTTTTAAACCTCTTTTACGATAAAGACTTCTAATTGTTTTCAACATAAGGTGTACAATTCCTTTTCATTCCCTTTAGATGAAAAAAAAATCTGCATTATTTAAGGTATCACTTGCTAATTGCATTTTGTTTTCTGTCAGCAGGTGCTGTAAATATTAGCAACTTAAATTCACAAGCTAAATGCTGTTAACAAGTAATTAATTTCCTTTTTAGGATTTTTAATTACATTTGTCCGGAACTTTAGGGGTGCCAATAAGGCTGAGATTATACCCTGCGAACCTGATGCAGATAATGCTGCCGAAGGGAAAAGTAGAAACATACTCCACATTCTGCCATTCCTGAAGTTTTATCTAATCTATTAAAGGAATGGAAATCATTTTAAACAATCAAACACATCAAATTGATGAAAAAGCTTCTATTCAAATTGCTTTAAACAATTGGATAGGAGAAAAGCAAAAAGGCATTGCCGTGGCTGTTAATGAAACCATTGTTCCTAAAGCACAATGGGATAGCTATGAACTTCAGCACAACGACAAAGTGTTGGTTATAAAAGCCACACAGGGCGGTTAATGCCATTTACTGCATTATGGTTAAAAAAGTATCCTTATGGGTATTGGTATATTATGCATCTGGCTTCAATTAATATTTTAAAAAAGTAAACATAAATTATATCTTCAAAACTATAGTTGTATGAAAAAAACAGATAAAGCACCCGGGCAGGAAACTATTTCATGTAAACCCTTCACCGCATCTAAAAAAATATATGTAGATGGAAAACTGCATCCTATTAAAGTGGCCATGCGTGAAATAATGCTTTCGCCTACAAAATTATCTACCGGTAAAATGGAAGAGAATCCATCGGTGATAGTGTATGATACCAGTGGGCCTTACACCGATGAAGCTGCAACGATTGACATAAAAAAAGGATTGCCCCGCCTGCGTGAGCAATGGATTTTAGACAGGGGTGATGTGGAGCAGTTGCCCAATGTTTCTTCAGATTATGGTAAAGAGCGTAAAGATGATGCTACATTAGACCATCTGCGTTTTGAACATATCAAAGCACCGCTGCGTGCCAACATCGGTGGCAATGTTTCTCAATTGCATTATGCAAAAAAAGGCATCATCACACCCGAAATGGAATACATCGCCATTCGTGAAAACCAGCATATTGATGAATTAAAATATAAACTGAATGGGCAGTATGAATTGCTGACACAACAACATGCAGGCAACAGTTTTGGAGCTAATACACCCAAAGGCATCATCACACCGGAATTTGTAAGGGAGGAAGTTGCTGCCGGACATGCAATTATCCCTGCTAACATCAATCATCCTGAATCAGAGCCGATGATTATCGGTAGAAATTTCCTGGTAAAAATAAATGCCAATATTGGTAACAGTGCAGTAAGCAGCAGTATTGAGGAAGAAGTGGAAAAGGCTGTGTGGGCTTGTCGTTGGGGCGCTGATAATATAATGGATTTATCTACCGGAAAAAATATTCACGAAACAAGAGAGTGGATTATCCGTAACTCACCCGTGCCAATTGGTACAGTTCCTATTTACCAGGCGTTGGAAAAAGTGGATGGCAAACCCGAAGACCTTACCTGGGAAATTTACCGGGATACATTGATTGAACAAGCCGAGCAGGGCGTTGATTATTTTACTATTCATGCCGGTGTGTTGCTGCGATATATTCCCTTGACAGCAAAACGATTAACAGGCATTGTTTCACGTGGCGGTTCCATTATGGCCAAATGGTGTTTAGCCCATCACAAAGAGAATTTTTTATACACACATTTTGATGAGATATGCCAGATAATGAAACAGTACGATGTATCATTTTCTTTGGGTGATGGCTTGCGTCCGGGCAGTATTGCTGATGCCAATGATGAAGCACAGTTTGCTGAATTAAAAACACAGGGTGAACTTAACCGGATTGCATGGAAGCATGATGTACAGGTAATGAATGAAGGCCCTGGTCACATACCGATGCATTTGATTAAGGAAAATATGGAAAAGCAATTGGAATATTGCAAAGAGGCACCCTTTTATACATTAGGCCCATTAACCACTGACATCGCACCGGGTTACGACCATATTACTTCGGCTATTGGTGCTGCCATGATTGGCTGGTATGGAACTGCCATGCTTTGTTATGTAACCCCCAAAGAACATTTAGGATTACCCAATAAAAAAGATGTAAAACACGGAGTAATCACCTACAAACTTGCAGCACATGCCGCCGACCTTGCAAAAGGTCATCCCGGTGCTCAATACAGAGATAATGCGCTAAGTAAAGCAAGATTTGAATTTAGATGGGAAGACCAGTTTAATTTATCGCTTGACCCGGATACAGCCCGTGAATTTCACGATGAAACCTTGCCTGCCGATGGTGCAAAGGTTGCCCACTTCTGTTCCATGTGCGGCCCAAAATTTTGCTCGATGCAAATCACCCAGGAGATAAGGGATTTTGCAGAAAAAGGAATGCAGGAAAAATCAGAAGAGTTCATAGAAAGCGGTAAAGAAATTTATAAATAAATGTTAGTTGTAATTTCTTATCCAACAGGCATAGCTGATGAAGCAACTATCATGAATAACTTATTTGACGAAGGTTTGGGAATATTACATATAAGAAAACCAGGCGTTGCGATTGATGAAATAAGATGGTTGATACATAAAATTAGACCGCAATACCATCACAGGATTTCTTTACATCCGTATCATGAATTGGCCCGTGATTTTGGAATAAAGCGTTTGCATTATACAGAAACAAACAGAAAAGAAATGAGTGCTGAAGTGTTTATAAAATTAAAAGCTGAAAATTATATTTTGTCCACTTCTATTCACCAGGTGCAGGATTACAATAGTTTGCCCACTGTATTTGACTACACTTTTTTCGGCCCCGTGTTTAACAGTATTTCCAAGCCGGGATATACCGCCGTAATTGCCGATGATTTTATTTTTCCTGTTCGGGCAAATCATTCAAAGGCTATTGCCATTGGCGGTATCAATGCAACAAATATTCTAAAGGTAAAAGAAATGCGATTCAACGGTGCAGCAGTTTTAGGTATGATTTGGCAAAAACCCGGTGAAAGTATTTTACAATTTAAAGCATTGCAGAAAGCATGGAAGCAAACAGGCCATTAGTAATAAGTATTGCTGGTTTCGACCCTTGCGGTGGTGCAGGGATATTGGCAGATATTAAAACATTTGAACAGCATAAAGTGTATGGCTTTGCTGTTAATACCGCACAGACCTTACAAACAGAAAATCATTTTATTTCTATCAAATGGGAGACTGAAGATGATATTTTAACAGCCTTGGAAACATTGTTGAACCAATATGACGTAACAACAGTAAAGATTGGCATTGTAGAAAATATAAGACAATTAAAAAATATTGTTTCATTTATTCATCAAAAAAAAGCAGCTATAAAAATTGTAGTAGATACTGTTATCAAATCAAGCAGTGGTTTTATTTTTTGGAACGAACAGATAAATGAAGAAGTATTAATGGAGATGCTGGCTAAAGTATTTTTAATCACCCCCAATTATAATGAAATTTTGCAACTGATGCCCTCCGCTAATGCCAAAGAAGCAGCACAAAGAATCTCCGCACATTGTAATGTATTATTGAAAGGTGGCCATAACAATGAAGAAAAAGGGGTTGATTATTTATACACTAAAAGCAGCGTAGCAAAATTTGCTTCAGACAACCCTGATGTATCTGCCAAACATGGCTCTGGCTGTGTATTGTGTGCCGCCATCACAGCAAATCTTGCATTAGGTTTTGACTTGCAAATAGCTTGTGCCAATGCAAAAAAATACATCGAACAATTCTTATCAAGCAACAAAACATTATTAGGATACCACCATGTTCAGTAAACTACAATACATATCGCAAGGGGTAACTGCACAACAGCAATTATATAACATTCAACAGGCTTTGGATGCCGGTTGTAACTGGATACAATTACGTTTTAAGAATGCAACCACCGATGAAATAATGGCATTGGCAGAACAGGTTAAAAGGCACTGTACGGAATATGCAGCAACCTTTATCATCAACGACCATCCGCATATTGCCAGGGCAATAAATGCTGATGGGGTGCATTTGGGTTTAAACGATATGAACATTACAGCAGCCAAAAACATAGCAGAAGATAATAAAATTATCGGGGGCACTGCAAATACCTTAGAACAGGTGCTGCAACGGGTTGAGGAAGGTGGTAGTTACATTGGCCTGGGCCCTTTTCGTTTTACAACAACCAAAGAAAAGCTCAGTCCAATAGTAGGTTTGCAAGGCTATAAAAAAATAATGGACGAGTTGGCAGAACGGCAAATTCAAATGCCAGTGTATGCTATTGGTGGTATTGTGCTGGAAGATATAGCGGCCATTATGCAAACAGGAGTGTATGGAGTGGCCGTGGCCGGCGTCATCACCAATCATTCGGATAAAAAATTATTAGTGCAACAATTCAATACATTTTTATATGAAACAGTTAACCATAGCGGGTAAAGTATTTCAATCACGTTTGTTTTTGGGAACAGGTAAATTTGGTTCTTCACTACAAATGGAAGAAGCCATATTAGCATCTGAATCAGAGATGGTAACAGTAGCGCTGAAACGGGTAGATTTAGAAACAGACACAGATACTTTGTTATCACATCTCCGGCATCCCCACATTAATCTATTGCCAAATACATCAGGGGTTCGTAATGCTAATGAAGCAGTGCTAGCTGCACAATTGGCAAGGGAAGCGTTAGAAACAAACTGGGTGAAATTGGAAATTCATCCTGATCCCAAATATTTAATGCCCGACCCTATTGAGACCTTAAAAGCTACCGAAGAATTGGCAAAACTTGGTTTTATTGTATTGCCTTATATTCATGCCGACCCTGTTTTGTGTAAAAGGTTGGAAGATGCAGGAACGGCAGCCGTAATGCCTTTAGGTTCACCAATAGGCAGCAATAAAGGGTTGAAAACGTTTGACTTTTTACAAATCATCATCGAACAGGCTAATGTGCCGGTAATTATTGATGCAGGTATTGGCTCGCCTTCTGATGCGGCATTGGCAATTGAAATGGGTGCAGATGCAGTGCTGGTGAACACAGCCATTGCCATTGCAGGCAACCCAGCACAAATGGCAGTTGCTTTCAAACTTGCTGTACAGGCAGGTCGTATAGCTTTTGAAAGCAAGCTGGCAGGAAAAGCAAATCATGCAATTGCATCAAGTCCTTTAACTCAATTTTTACATGAAACAGTTTAAAGATATTTACGATAAATACCAGTGGGATGAAGTCCAGGAATCTATTCAAACAAAAACTTCAGGTGATGTAGAAGCTGCACTGGTCAATAAACACAGAACACTGGAAGATTTTAAAGCATTGATATCGCCTGCGGCTTCGCCCTATTTGGAACAGATGGCACAGCTTAGTAATCAGCTAACACAACAACGTTTTGGAAAAACAATCCAGTTGTTTGCACCCATGTATTTAAGCAATGAGTGCAATAACATTTGTACCTATTGTGGCTTTAGCTTAGATAATGAAATAAAAAGGAAAACATTAACGGCTGCCGAAATTTTACAGGAAATCAACGTCATCAAACAAAATGGCTTTAACCATATTTTATTGGTAACAGGCGAATCAAATCATACAGTGCATGTTGATTATTTTCTTAATGCAATTGAAATTATCAAGCCGCATTTTGCCAATATCTCTCTTGAGGTACAACCTTTGTCGCAGGATGAATATGCACAGTTACAAGTTGCCGGTATACACTCTGTTTTAGTGTACCAGGAAACCTATCACAAAGAAAAATACAAGGACTACCATGTCAAAGGCAAGAAATCAAATTTTTATTATCGCCTTGAAACCCCCGACAGAATTGGGCTTGCAGGAATGCATAAAATAGGGTTAGCCGTTTTATTAGGATTGGAAGACTGGCGTACCGATTCTTTTTTTTGTGCATTGCATTTAGATTATTTACAAAAAAGATATTGGCAAACAAAATACTCTATTGCATTTCCACGCATTCGTCCGGCAGAAGGTGTTGATATAAGTAACTACCATATCAATGATAAAGAACTGGTTCAATTATTATGTGCTTACCGCTTATTAAATGAAGAGATAGAAATTTCAATTTCTACAAGAGAATCGGCATTATTCAGAAACCATTTAATTAAACTCGGTACTACTACTATGAGTGCTGGTTCCAAAACAAACCCCGGTGGGTACAGCGTTGATGAAGATTCGTTAGAGCAATTTGAAATAAGCGATGAACGTACACCGGGAGAATTTGCATCTGTTATTACAGCCAATGGTTACGAACCGGTTTGGAAAGATTGGGATAAAATATTTTAAACATGGCAAATTTTTCTATTGAAGAAATAGCCCGGTACAGCCGTCAGTTTATGTTGGAAGAGATTGGTGTTGAAGGGCAAATAAAAATCAAACAGGCAAAAATTTTGGTAGTAGGTGCAGGCGGTTTGGGCTGTCCGGTATTGCAATATTTAGGAGCAGCAGGTGTTGGTACAATCGGTATTATTGACTTTGATAAAGTAGAGATACATAACCTTCACCGGCAGGTTATATTTACTGCTGATGATATTGGTAAGCCTAAAGCACCCACAGCAGCACAAAAAATAAATGCAGCTAATCCAAATGTAAGCTGCATTGTTTTTAATGAACTTTTACAGGAATCAAATGCCGGAAATATTATTTCGCAATTTGATATTGTGGTAGATGGCTCAGATAATTTTTTAACCCGTTACCTTGTAAATGATGTTTGTGTGCAGTTGAACAAGCCTTTGGTATACGGCAGTATCTTAAAATTTGAAGGACAATTAGCGGTATTCAATTATAAGGGCAGCAAAAACCTGCGAGATATTTATCCAGAGCCTCCCAACCCCGAAGATGTACCGAGTTGCAGCGACAATGGTGTAATGGGTTTCGTCCCTGGTATTATAGGCGTTTATATGGCTGGTGCCGTTATTCAAATTATATTAGACAGGCACAATAATGACAGTTTATCACTTTTTAACTTCAATGAGTTTAGTATTTTAAACCTGAAAATATAGATTGGCTTTATCTTCCAGGCCAAAAAGTTTTGGAAGACAAAGTAAAAGAAATCATTGAAGTGAAAAAAAGCCAACGCACCAAGTCAGGCACATTTGCAAGGCACACAAAACCCCGACACAAAGCCAACCTTGCAAAAGAGCCTGCCTTGTTCCCTCGCTTCAGGGACACACCCTGCTTCGTTGGATACAGTATTAAGTTTTACACCCAAGACGAAGGGCGAACGTACAACATTGGGTTTGCCAAAATACGGGCTGACACTTGTAATCTTCGGCATTTGTAATTCTACTGTACTTCATATCCAGCTCGACATTATCTATTTAGCTTTTTGTTGTTATCTTCATCATCAGTTTTTCAATCATCATTGGTTCCGGGCGGACGGAATACTAATTCCCCCACTTCGGCAAGCCCTGAACGTTGTACGATAGCTTATGACTCAAATCAAAAAATGTTTATTAACAGGTCTGCCTTTAACCGAAGATGAATGGACAAATCGTGACAATTTTAGAATTTATTGGTATTTTATTAATGTAAATAGTGAAGAAATAACTGTCTCAATATGTGAGTCTTTAGTTAATCAACTTACTAGGGTTGAAAGTGATATTTCAAAAATTCTAAACGAGAATAGAACACTTTTGATTGGAGAGTTTGCAAAAGACGATTTTAAATCATTAAGGGGAAAGATTTTTCATGCATCATGTGACACTAAGGGAAAACCTAACCACTTTAGATTGAAAGATTTTATTGATAACATTATTTCAAAAGACGACTACCCAAAAAATAGAAAAGAAAAATATGATAACCTTTTAAGATTTCTTCATCAATCTCAAGCATTTGAAGGTGGAGAAGTAAGTATACGGAAGACGGTTGATTATTATGGAAAACTGTACTTTCAATCATTCGAAGAACTACAATTTTTCTTACGCGAAATGCAGCGTAAAGAACTGGTTGAATATAATGAAGTAAAAGATACGATACAGCTTACTTTTTTTGGACTCGAATATTTTGATACTATTACAAAATCAGAACAATTAAATATTGGAACTTTTTCGAAACTTAAATATGATATTGGATTGTCGTTCGCAGGAGAAGATAGAGAGTACGTCGAAAAAGTAGCTGAAAAATTAAAAGACTTGGGTGTAAGCGTCTTTTATGACAATTATGAACAAGTAAATCTCTGGGGCAAAGACCTTTATCACCATCTGAATGACGTTTACAAAAACAAGTGCCAATACTGTATAATTTTCATTTCAGAGCATTATGCAAAAAAACTTTGGACAAAACACGAATTAAAAAGTGCACAAACGAGAGCTTTCAACGAAAATAAAGAATACATATTACCTGCAAGATTTGATAGTACAGAAGTTCCCGGAATTAATTCAACTGTTGGTTATTTGGACTGTTTAAAAGTATCGCCACAAGACATTGCTGTACTAGCAGCCGAAAAATTGAAGCAAGAATGAAAGCCATCGTACAACATTAAGAACAATAGCCGCAAGCCCCCAAAAATAAACCCCCATTAAAAATTTTGAATGGGGGCTTGCGGTTATTGTTTGTTGACCGACGCCTTATTAGGGTGTCACCCTTTCTATAGTTGATTAGTAGCCCGGATGTAAATTATGCGCGGTTGTTTGAAGGAGATTATTACGGCTGAAGTTTGGTTGAAGATTTTTATTTCGATTCAGAATATATCCTCCCCTACCCATCAGCGTTAGGTGATATGGATGTTTGTTGTTCATTAATTATTCTCATTCATTGTATAAGGCTGAATTAATTTTTTAAGGTGGCACTTTGTTGGAAAACGTTGGTTTGTCTTTGCTGCCGACATAATTTGCAAGGCTTACCCGCATTAGTTTTGGATATGCAATAGCAATCAGCACCAGGGTTCCCTTATGACATTTTGGGCACAGGCTAATGTCTTTGCCGTATTGCTCCAGCATCCGCTGCCAAACAGGTATCTTTACGACAGGAGGCAGCGGCTGCAAACCCATGGTTTTTCTCACTGCATTAAGCCGGGTAGTTTTACCATGATTCTGCAAAAAACCATAGTGTCTTATTTTTACAAAACCCCGTGGCAAAAAATGAAGCTCGAACAGGCGTAAGAATTCAACCGTACTTAAGGACATCTTCTTTTGCCGGCTGTTATCTGTGTAATCCTTGTAGTTAAATGTGACACTGTGTTCGGTGACACTTACAATCCGGTGTTTTGTAATGGCTGTCTTG
>JAABUK010013165.1_pt1 | contig 10375 bp, 9 predicted proteins | sample 5559141 | NCBI WGS metagenome assembly JAABUK01 (sample SAMN10711869, study PRJNA513367) | rock metagenome | isolation source: Antarctica rocks | place: Antarctica: Victoria Land, Pudding Butte nord | collected 2016-01-03 | reverse complement strand
TCAGCATCTGGCACTGGATGATCGTGTTGCTGGTCGTCCTGCTGCTGTTCGGCAGCGGCAAGGTCAGCAACCTGATGGGCGACTTCGCCAAGGGCATCAAGTCGTTCAAGAAGAACATGGCCGAGGATGAGTCGATGGAAGCCAGCGCCGACCGCCCGGCCGGCACGCTGCCCGGCACCATCCCCGGGCCGCACGCGGCCACCACCACCACCACCACGCCAACGCGCGAGACCACCCGCGCGTTGTAAGGCCCGCGCGTTGTAAGGTCGGATCCGACCAAGGCGCTTGACCCGCGCCGCCGTGTGCGGAGGATCTCCGGATACTTTCGGAGTTCCCCGCATGGCCACAAACCGCGTCGACGCCAGCCCCGATACGATCCACTGGGGCATTTTTAGCGCCGAGATCCCCTCTGTCCTGACAATCGAGAGCGGCGAGACTGTCGTGCTCGAGTGCGTCTCCGGCGCACCGGACGTCATGCCGCTGCCGGGCTCCGGCTTGCATGTGCCGGAGGCGCTGGCAGCGGTCCATCGCGCCAACATCCCCCGTCTCGGCCCGCATATGCTGACGGGCCCGGTTGCCGTGCGCGGCGCCGAACCCGGCGATATGCTCGAGGTGCGCATCGACGCCATCGAGTTCGGCGCCGATTGGGGCTTCTGCGGGCATCGCCCCTTGGCCGGCACCCTGCCGGAAGATTTCCCCAACCGCTTCCTCAGCCATATTCCGGTCGACCGCGCCGCCAAGACCTGCACGCTGCCCTGGGGCACCGTGCTTCCGTTGCAGCCGTTCTTCGGCGTGATGGGCGTGGCGCCAAAGCCGGAATACGGCGCGCTGTCGACCAAGGAGCCGCGCGAGCACGGCGGCAACCTGGACAACAAGGAGCTCGGCGCCGGCAGTACCTTATATCTACCGGTGTTCGTCGAGGGCGCGCGATTCTCGGCCGGCGACGGACATGGCGTGCAGGGCGACGGCGAGGTCTGCATCAACGCGCTCGAGATGTGCCTGACCGGCACGTTCACGCTCACTTTGCACAAGGGCGGCGGAACACGGGCGCCGGCCCTGCGCTATCCGCGCGGGGAATCGTCGACGCACTTCATCTCGATGGGCATGCACGAGGATCTGGACGTCGCCATGAAGACCGCCCTGAGGGAGATGATCGCGTTCATCTGCGCCCGGACCAACCTGTCCCGCGACCAGGCCTATCAGTTCTGCTCGTTGGCGGTCGACTTCCACGTGACGCAGACGGTCAACGGCGAGAAGGGCGTGCACGGCATGCTGAAGAAGGGATTGCTGTTCTAAGCGAAACACGCCGGCAGCTTGGGGCTGCCGGCGTGTTTCGTGAAGGGCTTTTGCACTCTGCCCCGGGACGTCGGCCCGGGGTGATCCCGATCGGAGCTTAGTTCTTGCGGCGCAGGCGGACGAAGCCGAGGCCGGCCAGCCCGGCGCCGAGCAGGGAGAGGGACATCGGCTCCGGCACGGCGGCCTTCTCGATGATGGTCGCGTCCACCTGGCCGGCGCCGGTGAAGTGGATGGTATAGATCTCGGTGAGCGAATACGGGCCTTGCGGCGCACCGACGGTCGAGATGACGGTTTCCTTGCCGCTGGGGTTTAGCGCCGCGGTGCCGAGCAGGGTGTCGAGACCGTATTTGGTGTTGCTGGCGGAGAGATAGCTGCTCTCGGTGACGGTGACGTCCGAGCCGCCGTTGTTGGAGAAGAAGGTGCTGAAGCTCGGCACCTGCGTGGTCAGGCCGGTGATCGAGGCATAGAGCGTGATGGTGCCGGCGCCGGTGGCGCGCACGGTCAGCGTGTTGCTGGAGAAGTTCGGCGACGGCAGCATGGGCGCGCCGGTGGCGGACAGGTTGAGATAGTAGATCGTGGCATCGGTGGCGTTGGTGATGGCGTAGCCGGTGATCCCGGCGGCGCCGTAGCCGCTGGCAACCGTCTGCACGGTGGTGTCGGCGCCTTTGGTGTAGCCGACGAAGACGTTCGGCGTGGTGATCACGGCGGCCTGGCTGGCCTGGATGCCGGCGAAGGCGGCGGCGGCGAAGGCGGCGGCGGCGAGAAGATTCTGCTTGATGGACATGGTTTGGTCTCCGGGGAGAAACGGTGGCGTGCCCTCCACGCTCCGGTTGTCTCTGCGACCATGTTTGCAACCGGCGTGCCGTCTCAAAAAATACAACCTTTTCAAGCGCCGCGATCACATGGAGCCGGGCTGCTCCGTCCCACCTGTAAAAAATCGTGACAAAATCGTCCCGCAAACGAGGGAGCTGCCGGAACGCGTTGCGCGGCCCGGTTGTAGGGCGCCGGTTCGCCGCCCCTGATGCGCGTGGTGGCGATCCGCCGCCCCTGATGCGCGTGGTGGCGATCCGCCGCCCCTGATGCGCGTGGTGGCGATCCGCCGCCCCTGATGCGCGTGGTGGCGATCCGCCGCCACCATTGGCTTCACTGCTTCTGCGCCAAACGCAGAGCGGCGAGTCTGGCCAGACCCGCCGCTCTTTTATCGCCGCTGCTCCTCGGGTTAGAACCCGAGGATCAGGTCCGCCGCCAGGGTGAACCGGCCGCGGTGGCGGCCATCGCCGAACGGTGTGGAATCGTTGAGCGTGTGGTCGTAGCGCACTTCGGGGCGGAACATGGCTGTGGTGAACCGATCCGGCAGGCCGGCGACCTTGTAGGTCAGCCCGGCGGTCAGTTCGCCGTAGGTGGTGGGCTTGGAGGCGGTGATCAGCGTCGAGTAGGTCCCGCGCTGGGCGGCGACGTAGTCGAGATGGCTGGCCGGGTTGGACACGAAGAAGTTGTTGTTGTCGCGGAAGGCCTCGGCGCGGCCGTTCAACGTCACAGAGTCGGTGAGCGCGTAGCTCGCATAGCCGGTCACGCCGTAGGCCTCGGCGCGGAAGCCGTCATCGCGGATATAGTTCAGCTCGGCGGTGAGCGTCAGCTTCTCGGTCGCCTTCCAGACCACGGCGACGTCGTTGAGGTAGCGGAGCGCGCTGTTGGCGAACGGGGTCAGCGGCTTGGGGTCCTCGGGGCCGATATGGGTGAGTGCGAGGACGGTCAGCTTGCCGTCGAGCAAGTTGAGGCCGACGCCGGCGATGCCGCCGGGCCGCTGGTTGTTGTCGCCGGCGCCATAGGCGACGAAGGTGTTCACGCCGGAATCGATGCCGAGATAGAGGTCGACCAGGTCGCTGACATGGGCGGTGCCGAGCACGCCGGTGTGCTTGAAGGGCAGGCCGTAGTTGAAGATGTAGGAGTGCGAATAGAACGGGTTCGCCTTGGGGTCGATCACCTCGACGCCGAGCGGGGTCGGGAAGATGCCGGCCTTGACGTCGAGCCCGCCGGCGAACAGCTGCGGCAGGTGGATGCTGACGTCGGCCTCGACGATGTCGAGCTGGTTGCGGTCATGGATCAACTGGTCGAACACGCCGAGCGTGTGGATGATGCGGGCGTCGGAGCCGTACATCATCTGGAACTTGAAACCGAAATCGGTGGTGGTGGCCTTCGGGTCGATGTCGCGGCTGATGGTGCCGACGATCTGGTTCAGCACGGGGCGGTTCGACAAGTCGTTGAACAGCATGCCGAAGTTGCGGTTGTTGTTGGGCGAGAGGGTGTTGACGGTGATGCCGCCTTCGACCTGGACGCCGTATTTGATGCCACTGGCCCAGTCGGCCGAGAAGGCGGCCGGGGCCGGGCCGGGCGCGGGGGGTTCGGGCGCGCTCGGCGTCGGCGCGCCGGCGGGTGCGACCGGATTGCTGACGATGGGCGGCGCCGCGTTCTGGTTGACGATGCCCTGGGCGGCGGCCCCGGACGTCAGGCCGAAGGCACAGGCAACGGCTGGCAGGCCAGCGATGGCGGAAAGGCCGGCCACAAGGCCAGCCCGGCGGGGAGCTTGTGTGTTCTTGCGCATCTGTAAAGTTGTGCCCCGTTGCGATGCTGGATTCAAGCATTCCAGCGCCGTAATTCGCATCATCTGATCTGGTGTTGCTCAATAACGACTCACCTCCGCCGCGGCCTGATGAAAACTTAGGCTGGCGCTGTAGCGTGTTGGTCTCAAACGAAAACGCCCCGGCCTCGAGGGCCGGGGCGCCTGCGTCGTCGCGTCGGATCAGGCCGAGTAATACATCTCGAACTCGACCGGGTGCGGCGTGTGCTCGAACTTGTAGACCTCGGTCCACTTCAGCTCGATGTAGCTCTTGATCTGCTCGGCATTGAATACGTCGCCGGCGAGCAGGAACTCGTGGTCGGCCTCGAGCGCGCCGAGGGCCTCGCGCAAGCTGCCGCACACGGTCGGGATGTCCTTCAGCTCCTCCGGCGGCAGGTCGTAGAGGTCCTTGTCCATCGGATCGCCCGGATGGATCTTGTTCTTGATCCCGTCCAGGCCCGCCATCAGAAGCGCGGAATACGCGAGATAAGGGTTGGCGGTCGCGTCGGGGAAGCGGATCTCGACGCGCTTGGCCTTCGGGCTGGTGGTGTAGGGAATGCGGCAGGACGCCGAGCGGTTGCGGGCCGAGTAGGCCAGCAGTACCGGGGCCTCGAAGCCCGGGATCAGCCGCTTGTAGCTGTTGGTGCTCGGGTTGGTGAAGGCGTTGCAGGCCTTGGCGTGCTTGATGATGCCGCCGATGAAGTGCAGGCACATCTCCGACAGGTCGGCATAGCCGGAGCCGGCGAACATCGGCTTGCCGTCTTTCCAGATGCTCTGGTGGGTGTGCATGCCGGAGCCGTTGTCGCCGTAGATCGGCTTGGGCATGAACGTCGCCGTCTTGCCGTAGCTGTGGGCGACGTTGTGCACGCAGTACTTATAGATCTGCATCTGGTCGGCCATGCTGACCAGCGTGCTGAAGCGCGTGCCGAGCTCGTGCTGGCTCTGGGCGACCTCGTGGTGGTGCTTCTCGATGACAAGGCCCATTTCGCCCATCGAGGAGAGCATCTCGGCGCGCAGGTCGCTCTCGCTGTCGACTGGGGGGACGGGGAAGTAGCCGCCCTTGACCGCGGGGCGGTGGCCCATGTTGCCCTCGGGGTACTCGCGCAGGTTGGCGCCGGGTCCCTCGATGCTGGTGATCTCGTACTTGCCGTAGTTGGGCCCGGTGCCGAAGCGGATGTCGTCGAACACGAAGAACTCGGCCTCGGCGCCGACCATGACGGTGTCGCCGATGCCGCTGCTCTTGACGTAGGCCTCGGCCTTCTTGGCGGTGCTGCGCGGGTCGCGCGTGTAGGGCTGGCCGGTGCTGGGCTCGAAGATGTCGCAGAAGATGATCATGCTGGGCTTGGCCGCGAACGGGTCCATCACCGCCGTGCTGGCGTCGAGCATGAGGATCATGTCGCTCTCGTTGATCGCCTTCCAACCGGCGATCGAGGAACCGTCGAACATGATCCCGTCGCGGAACGCGGCCTCGTCGATGGTGGAGACGTGCTGCGCCGTGTGCTGCCATTTCCCGCGCGGATCGGTGAAGCGCAGGTCGACATACTCGACCGAGTTCTCCTGCATCAATTCGAGGACCTTGCCGACGCCGCCGTCGTGTTTGTCCTTGTCCTTTGCCATCCCTTGCACAAGTCCTTCGTCATGCCAGCCCAAATCGGGCCGGTCTGGTGATGGGCGACCGGAGCCGCCCGTACAAAAGCGATCGACTTAGATCGCGTCGTTGCCCCGTTCGCCGGTCCGAATACGGACCGCGTCTTCGACCGGGATGATGAAGATCTTGCCATCGCCGATGCGGCCAGTGCGGGCCGCGTTGGTAATGGCCTCGACCGCGCGCTCGACCATGTCGTCGTCGCAGATCACCTCGATCTTCACCTTCGGCAGGAAATCCACCACGTACTCGGCGCCGCGATAAAGCTCGGTGTGGCCCTTCTGGCGCCCGAAGCCCTTCGCCTCGACGACCGTTATGCCCTGCAGCCCCACTTCGTGCAGCGCCTCCTTTACCTCGTCCAGCTTGAAGGGTTTGATCACCGCTTCGATCTTCTTCATGCACCCTTCGCCGGGCGTGTGCGGCCCGGCGTCCTCCCATTTTCAAAAGGCCGTCCTATATCGGGAGGACGGCGGAAGAGGTTTGCACGCAGCGTGCCAGCCCGCAACAGAGTGCGTCCGCGCCCCTTACCCTCGGCGGATTGGGCAGAGCTGCCGTGTTTTTGGGCAGTTGCTGGTGCCTGACCGGCGACGCATAGTCACTGGCCGTCTTTCATGACGGCCGCTCGAGGAGTTGGGTACAGTGAAGCCGACCAACGCGTTGCTATCGGGACTGGGCACCACGGTGTTCAGCGTCATGTCGGCCCTGGCGACCGAGCATGGCGCAATCAATCTCGGGCAGGGCTTCCCCGACACGGATGGGCCGCAGGACGTGCTGCGCGCGGCGGCCGACGCGTTGTTCGACGGCCGCAATCAATACCCGCCGATGACCGGCCTGCTCGAGTTGCGCGAGGCGGTGGCCGCGGCCAACCGGCGCTTCTACGGGCTCGAGATCGATCCGAACACCGAGGTGGTGGTCACCTCCGGCGCGACCGAGGCGATCACCGCGTGCCTCATGGCGGTGCTCAACCCCGGTGACGAAGTGGTGCTGTTCGAGCCGCTCTACGACACCTATCTGCCAGTGATCCGGATGCTCGGCGCGGTGCCCAGGCTGGTGCGGCTGGCGCCGCCGCGCTGGGAGCTGCCGCGGGCGGCGCTGGCGGCCGCGTTCGGGCCGCGTACCAAGGCGATCCTGATCAACACGCCGATGAACCCGTGCGGCAAGGTGTTCACCGCCGCCGAGCTCGCCTTCATCGCCGACCTCGTCCACAAGCACGACGCCTACGCCGTATGCGACGAGGTCTATGAGCATCTGACCTTCGATGGCTGGCGCCACATCCCGCTGATGACGCTGCCGGGGCTGCGGGATCGGTGCATGCGGGTGGGCAGCGCGGGCAAGACGTTCAGCCTGACGGGCTGGAAGATCGGCTACGTCTCGGCGCCAGCCGCGCTGGCCGCCGTGGTGGCCAAGGCGCACCAAAACCTGACGTTCACGACGGCCCCGAACCTGCAGCGCGCGGTGGCACTCGGCTTGGCCAAGGACCAGGCCTATTTCGACGGGCTCGCGTCCGCCCTGGCCGCCAAGCGGGACCTGCTGTCGGCCGGGCTGGCGCGGCTCGGCTTCGACGTGCTGGAGACGCGGGGCAGCTATTTCGTCACCGCGGATTTCGGCCCGCTCGGCTTCGCCGGCGACGACGTCGCCTTCTGCCGGCACATCACCGAGACGGCCGGCGTCACGGCGATCCCGGTCTCCGCCTTCTATGAAACCCAGGCGCCGTCGCACTACGCGCGCTTCGCGTTCTGCAAGCGCGAGGCCGTGCTCGAGGAGGCAGTGGCCCGGCTCGAGCGCGGCCTGACGCGGACCGAGCGGCACGACGCAGCACCTGCGCGATTGACGCGGGCGTCCTAGCCGCTCTACACCGCGCACCTGCTGTGGCGGATGTAGCTCAGTTGGTAGAGCGCCAGGTTGTGGTCTTGGATGTCGCGGGTTCGAGCCCCGTCGTTCGCCCCAGCATTTTCATCAACTCAATCGGAACGCCATGGCGACCGTGGTCAGCCGAGCCGCCAGCGTGAAGCGTTCCGTGGTGAAGATCGCGGTCCTGCTCGCTTGCGCGGTCGTCGCGGCTCCGGCGCATGCGGCTGAGGACGTCGTCATCGGCGCGATCTACCCGCCCGGTGCGGCCCGGCAAGCGATCGAGACGGCGCTCGAGATCATCAACGGGCAGCACGATCCGCTCGACGTGCTGATGGGCAAGGGCGGCGGGCTGGACCGGCTCGGCGGGGCCCATCTGCGGGTGGTGTTCGCCGACGATTCCGGCAATCCGGCCCAGGCCGCCGCCGAGGCCGAGCGGCTGATCAGCGCCGAGCACGTCATCGCCCTGATCGGCGGCGCGGAGGACGCGACGGCCGACTCGATCAGCGCCGTCGCCGACCGCCATACCATTCCCCATCTGTCGTTCGACGCCGCCGCCACTGGGCTGAGCCAGCGCAAACTGACCTGGTTCTTCCGCATCGGTCCGAGCCGGAGCATGACCGCCGAGGCGCTGCTCCGCTTCCTCGCCGAGCGGCAGGTGCACACGCTGGCGCTCGTGTCCGACGACAGCCCGGCCGCGCGCGACACCATGGCCGCCGCCCGCAAGGCGGCCGAGGCTGCCTCGATGGCGATCGTGGCGGACCTCAAGGTCGCGCCCGCGGCGACACTGGCCGCCGAAGCGCTGGTCATCGCCGGCGCCAAGCCGGACGCGGTGGTGACGAGCCTGGCCGTCGGCGATGCGATGATGCTGGTGCGTCGCTTGGCCGAGCAGCAGGTCAAGACGCTGCTGGCCGGGTCCGGCGCGGGGATGACGGCGCCGGAGTTCTTGATCGGCCTGGGTACGGCCGCCCAGGGCGCGTTCATCACCGACGGGTTCGCGGCCGACGCGGTCAAGGCCCGGCCGATGATCCCGCAGGTCAACGCCGCTTTCAAGGCGCGCAGCGGACGCGATCTGGACGCGGCCACCGCGCGCGAGCTGACCGGCACGCTGCTGCTGGCCGACGTGATTGACCGCGCCGGCTCGACCAAGCCGATCGACCTGCGGACCGCGCTGATGGCGACCAACGCGGCGGGCGCGCAGACCGTCATGGCCTGGCAGGGCGTGCGCTTCGACACGACCGGGCAGAATGTGCTGGCCACACCGGCGGTGCAGCAGGTGCAGGGCGGGGCGTGGGCGACGGTCTATCCGGAGGCGCTGGCGATGGCGCCTGTGCTCACGACGGCGAAGTGAACCGCTTGACGTAGAAGATCCGGTCGTGACCCGGCGGATAGTCCTTGATGCGGCCGCATTCGACGAAGCCGAGCTTGGGGTAGAAATCGGGCGCCTGAAAGGTCCAGGTATCGAGCCAGATCCCGTCCAACCCCGCTGCGCGCGCCTCCGCCTCGGCCATCGCCATCGCCCGCCGCCCGAACCCCTGGCCGCGCGCCGTCCCCATCGACAGCAGCTCGATGAACAGGAAGTCATAGCCCATCCGGCCGTAGAGCCCGCCGACCACCGCGCCGCTCTCGTCGCGCAGCGTGATGGCGAGCAGGCGCGAGTGGCCGGGTCCGCCCTGCTCTTCGTTGTAGCGGATCAGCGGCGCCAGGATCTGCTCGCGCAGCGCCGGCGTCGCCTCGGGTTCGAGGCGGAGGGTGTAGGCATCGCTCATGCGCGCGGCAGAAGTTGCTCTGCGAGCGTCGCCCAGTAGCTTGCGCCGATGGGCAGGATGTCGTCGTTGAAGTCGTACCGTGGGTGATGGACCATGGCGTCGTCCGGCCCGCGCCCGGCGCCGAGCATCACGTAGGAGCCCTGCTTGGCGTTCAGCATGAAGCTGAAATCCTCGCCGGCCATGGTCGGGTGCAGCAGGGGTTCGACCCGGCTCTCGCCGACGATCGTGGCGGCAGCGCGGCGGGCCATGACGTTGGCGGCCGGGTCGTTGACGGTGGCGGGGTAGATGCGGTCGAACTTGGCCATCACGGTGGCGCCGAACCCGTCGGCGATGGCGTGCGCCAGGCGCAGCACGCCGCGCTCGAGCGCGTTGCCCACTTCGGGGTCGAACCAGCGGGCGGTGCCGAGCATGCGGACGGTCTCGGGGATGACGTTGTGGGTGTGACCGCCCTGGATGCTGCCGATGGTGACGACGCCGCCCAGCGCCGGGTGGATGGTGCGCGCGACGATGCTCTGGAACGCCTGAACGATGGCCGAGGCGATGACGATCGGATCGGTGCCGAGATGCGGCTGGGCGCCATGGGTGCCCTTGCCGGTGATCTCGATCTCGATCTGCGCCACGGCCGCCATCATCGGCCCGTCGCGCCAGAGGAATGTGCCGGCCGGCGTGGCGGGCCAGTTGTGCATGCCGAACACCTGCCGCATCGGGAAGCGCTCGAACAGACCCTCGTCGACCATCATCCGGCCGCCGCCCTCGTTCTCCTCGGCGGGCTGGAAGATGGCATAGACGGTGCCGTCGAACTTGCGGGTCTCGGCGAGATAGCGGGCGGCGCCGAGCAGCATGGCGGTGTGGCCATCATGGCCGCAGGCATGCATCACGCCCGGGGTCTGGCTGGCGTAGGGTTTGCCGGTCTCCTCGAGGATCGGCAGCGCGTCCATGTCGGCGCGCAAGCCGATCGCGTCGCCGCTGCCGCCCTTCTGCCCGCGGATCACGGCGACCACGCCGGTCTGCGCGATGCCGGTATGCACCTCGTCGACGCCGAAGCCGCGCAGCAGCGTGGCCACGCGCTCGGCGGTGCGGTGTTCCTGCAGGCCGATCTCCGGATGCTGGTGCAGGTCGCGCCGCCACGCCGTCATGTCGGCGTGGAAATCGGCGATGCGGTTGATGACTGGCATCTAGCGGCGTCCAAATGTGAGGGCG
>JAABUK010013164.1_pt1 | contig 10376 bp, 9 predicted proteins | sample 5559141 | NCBI WGS metagenome assembly JAABUK01 (sample SAMN10711869, study PRJNA513367) | rock metagenome | isolation source: Antarctica rocks | place: Antarctica: Victoria Land, Pudding Butte nord | collected 2016-01-03 | reverse complement strand
CTCAGGACTCTAGCCAGGGCGCGCGCGCAGGGGCGCACGACAGCCCGGATCGGCCACAACAAAGGAGCGAGCGTGCCGCAGAAAGTGACGATCCCCACCGTGCCAAGCGAAAAGGCCGCGATGGTCGAGGCGATGTTCGACCGGATCGCCGGGCGCTACGACACCATGAACGACGTGATGACCTTCGGGATGCACCGCCTCTGGAAGGCCGCGACCCTGCGCGCGCTCGGCGGGCGACGCCATGCCCAGGTGCTCGATGTCGCCACCGGCACCGGCGATCTGGCCCTCGCGCTCGCCACCCATTCGCGCACCGCGCGCGTCGTCGGGCTCGATTTCAGCGCGCAGATGCTCGCCCAGGCGGCCGTACGCGGGCGCTCGGCCCCGGCAATGGCGACGGAACGCCTGACCTGGCTGCGCGGCGACGCCCTCGCACTCCCGTTTGCGGACAGCGCCTTCTCGGCCGCGACCTCCGCGTTCGCCCTCCGCAACGTGGCCGACCTCGGGCAGATGTTCCGTGAGTTGGCGCGCGTCCTCGGGCCGGGCGGGCGCGTCGCCCTGCTCGATCTCGTCCCGATCCCCGATCCGCCACTCTGGACCCGCCTGGCCCAGTTCCACCTGCAAGAGATCGTCCCGCGCGCGGGGCGATTCCTGGCCGGGGATACGGCGGCCTACATCTATCTCCCCACGTCGATCGGCACGATCCCGCCCCTCCCCGAGATCACCCGGATGGTCGCCGACGCCGGTTTCACCGATGTGCGGCAGCGCCTCTTCGGGGCCGGCACCGTCGCGCTGATCACCGGGACGCGCCGCTGAGCCCACATGGATTGTGGGCATGATCGCGGCGAGGTCAAAACAGGCGAGGGGCGCTGATGGCGGTGTGGAGGCGAAAAGCATTGGCAGCGTTCCCCGACTTACGTCAGGAACTCAACCGCCGCGACTATTCTATCTATGATCTTTTCAGCGATCTCCGTACCATGCTCTGGGAAGCGCACGAAGAAGAGGATATTGAGACGCTCCGTCAGATCTACGGCTTCGCCGAGTGGTGCATGACCCGACGTGCGAAAACACTCTGGAATCCTGCCGGTGTCTCGTTCTACGAGCACATCTTTGATCGTCGGCTCTTCTGGGAGCGGGTCATGCCCTGGCTCACACCACAAGTCGTCTACATGGTGCAGGGTCTTTGGAAAATCCGGCGCACGCCCGATGAACTCGAAGGGATTCGTACGCTGCTCGTCGCGGATGGGCGCTTTCGATCGGTCGGCTTCGGTCGGCTTCGGTCGGCTTCGGTCGGCTTCGGTCGGCTTCGGTCGGCTTCGGTCGGCTTCGGTCGGCTTCGGTCGGCTTCAGTCGGCTTCAGTCGGCTTCAGTCGGCTTCAGTCGGCTTCAGTCGGCTTCAGTCGGCTTCAGTCGGCTTCAGTCGGCTTCAGTCGGCTATTGAAGTAAAACTTACCCAAGTGAGCAATAGAATCGAACAAGATGCGTTTCTGGGGATTGCAGCTAGCACCCAGTCCGCGAGCGCAGAGGTGCTCCAAAGCCGGGCCGTGGGGCTTCGTGGCCGCAGCCTTCAGCCGGGGACTTCAGTCCCTCGGCTATGACGCCTATGTCTCCTGCTCGGCCATCCAGCGCCGGGCCGCAATCGTCGCGCCTGTGACGTCGTCGTGCGCGAGGAGGCCATCGATCACCAGACCACGGAGATGATCCTTCAACGGGCGGATCCAGGGGCCGGGGCGGCGGGCGAAGAGGGTCATCAGCGCATTGCCATCGAGCGGGCTCTGCAACTTCGCCAACTCCTGCTCCGCGAGGAGGCGCGCGCAGTGGGCCTCCAGGCCGTCGATCCGCTCCTGCGCGAGGCGACGGACCCACGGGCGGGCGCTCGTCACATCGGCGCGCGCGAGGTCGAGCAGGTCGGCGCGCCAGGGGCCAGTGTCGAGCATCAGGCGCCGCACCGCCCCATCGGACCAGTCGGGGCCGTATTGGCTCGGTCGCCCGTGCAGCTCGACCAGGATCCGCACCGCCTCCACGAGTTCGCGCTCCAGCCGCAGGCGCGACAGGAGACCCTGCGCGATCCGCCCGCCGATCGTCTCGTGCCCGAAGAAGTGGATCTCCCCGCCCTGCACCCCGTAGGTCTGTGGTTTGGCGATGTCGTGCAGCAGCGCGGCCCAGCGCACCGTTTTGCTGCGCGCGGTGGCCGCGACGACGCGGCGCGTATGCATCCAGAGATCCTTCGACCCTGCGGCATCGAACCGGACGAGGGTCGAGACCTCCGGCATGGTCGCGTCGAGGAGCCCGCAGCGTTCCAACTCTTGCAGGGCGGTCATCACGTCGGCGGACAGCAGTATGCGCGTCAGTTCCGCGCCGACCCGCTCGCGACTGATCCGCCCCAACGTCGCGCCGTGCGCCAGGATCGCGGCGCGCGTCTCCGGCTCGATGACCGCTTCGCAATCCGCCGCGAAGCGGACCGCGCGCAGGGCGCGCAACGGATCGGCGGCGATGCGCGCGTGGGGGTCGGCGACGCCACGGATCGTCCGGCGGAGCAGATCGCCCCGCCCGTCGAAGGGGTCGATCAGGGTGCCCTGTGGCTCGTCCGGCCCGCCGACGACCGCGACCGCCATCGCATTGATCGTGAAATCGCGCCCCGCGAGGTCGGCGTGGAGATCGCCGTCCGGCGCACCCCGAAAGGTGGTGATCTCGATCGCCACCCCTTCGAGACTCAGGCCGACCGTCGCGAAACGCTCGTTGGCGGAGTGGATGGCGCTCGCCCCGGCCAGCCCCGCCGCAGCGCGGATCGCGCCGGGCGCGGCGTCGGTGGTGAAGTCGAGATCGGGTATGGGGCGTCCGAGCAGGAGGTCGCGCACCGCCCCGCCGACGAGGTAGAGCCGCGCACCCTCGCGGGCGAACGCCGCTGCCAGCCGCGCCAGCGCACGTCGTTGGCCCTCGCCCAATTGCCCGAGCAGCGTCTCGCCCGTCACCCTGCGTGATACCCCGTTCGATCGTCCCCATAGCACGCGCTATGGCACGCAGGATGGTACCATAGGGACCGCCAGAGACGCCCCATTGCGAGCCGGTGACGCGCCGCTCGCTCGCATAGCTGTAGCAGCGTGGCGGCACTGTCAGCGTAGGCGCTTATGGAGGACCGATGAGCGATACAGGGCACTTTTCCCCGGCGGAACGCGCGCTCGTGGCGGCGGTCTCCCGCGAGTCGCTGATGACTGCTACCACGACGATCGCCCAATGGCTACGCCTCTCCGGCAGCGAGGAGGAGGCCCAGGCGTTCGATTGGGTCGCCGAGACCTGTCGCGGCTACGGGATGCGCGTCGAGCGGCACGCCGCCGACGTTTTGGTCAGCTGGCCGGGACAGGCCACGCTGGAACTGCTCGGGCCGGAGGGGCGCAGCTTCCCCTGCATCACCCACGCCTTCGCCGGGGTCACCCCGCCGGAAGGGATCACCGGCGACCTGATCGAAGGCTCCGCCGAGGCCAGCGCGCAACGCGGCAAGATCGTGATCAGCGACGGGCTGGCGAACCCGAACAAGACGATCGCGGCGCAGGAGGCGGGCGTCCTGGCGCAGATCAACATCAACGACGACTTCGTCCACGAGATGATCATCTCCCCGGTCTGGGGCTCGCCCACCCCGCAGACCGCCCCGCTCCTGCCGCACCTGATCAGCATCTCGGTCAACGCGGCCGATGGCGCGGAGCTGCGCCGCTTATGCGCGGCGGGCGCGTTCCAGGCGCGGATCGTGACCGCGGTCGACACCCGCTGGCGGAAGATCCCGATCCTGACGGCCGAGGTCGGCGGGCGGGAGGATCGCTACGTCCTCTTCAGCGGCCACATCGATTCTTGGCACTACGGCGCGATGGATAACGGCACCGCGAACGCGACGATGTTGGAGGTGGGCCGACTGCTGAGCGCGCGCGGGGGCGACCTGCGCCGGGGGCTACGTCTCGCCTTCTGGTCGGGGCACTCGCACGCGCGCTACGCCGGTTCGACCTGGTACGCCGATCACTTCTGGCCCGACCTCAACGAGCGCTGTGTCGCGCACGTCTACGTCGATTCGGTCGGCGGCAGGGGCGCGACGATCCTCAGCGAGGCCAACGCGATGGCCGAGACGGTCGGCTTCGGCGGCGGCGCGATCTGCGAGATCGCCGGGCAGGAACTGGACTACAAGCGCTTCGGGCGGGCCGGGGATCAGTCGTTCAACGGCATCGGCATCCCCGCGCTCTTCATGTCCCTCTCCGGCCAACCGGCCACCGGGGGGGCCGTGGAAGAGCAGATGGCCCGCCTGCTCGGCGGCGGTGGCGGGAAGAGCGGCGGCCTCGGCTGGTGGTGGCACACGACCGAAGATACGATCGACAAGATCGATCCCGCGTTCCTGGTCCGCGACGCCACGATCTACGCGCTGACCCTCTGGCGGCTCTGTACGCTGCCGCTCCTCCCCTTCGACTATGCGGCGGCGGTCGCGGAGATGCGCGGCGTCCTGGGCGAGCTGGCGGCGGTCGCCGGGGAGCGCTTCGACCTCGCGCCGGTGCTAGCCGAGGCCGACGCCCTACACGCCGCCGCCCGACGTTTCACCACCGCCAGCGCCGCCGCGACCGATGAGGCGACGATCGCGCGCTGCAACGCGACGATCATGGCGTTGGGGCGTATCCTGACCCCGATCAACTACACCGTCACCGGGGCCTACGAGCACGATCTGGCGCTCGGCGTGGCCCCGGTGCCCGCATTGCAGCCGCTACGCCAACTCGCCACGCTCGACCCCGCGAGCGATGCAGCGCACTACCTCGACACGCAACTCGTCCGCGCCCGCAATCGCATCTGGCACGCCTTCCGCGAGGCGCGGCAGGTGATTGAGAAGTCGTGAGTCGTGAGTGAGACGATAAGTCCGGAGTCCGGAGTCCGTAGTCCGTAGTCCGGAGTCCGTAGTCCGTAGGGGGTAGGGAATAGTCCGTGGGGATAGCTCACAGCGTTGCGAAGGCGCTAGCTTCAGCCAGCGTGCCCCTCTCCCAGATTGGCGGGTGCCCTCTGGGCGGCGGGTGGCGCGCCGGGTGCCCTCTGGGCGGACGCGACGGGGTGAGGGCTTAATCCGCCCGAGAGAGCCGTTGGGCTAAAGCACCCATGAGGGGCACAATGCCCCGGCTGAAGGCGGCTATCGCCGCCACGAAGTCCGCCTCTGCGGACTGGAAATACCCCGCCCCGCTCCTCGGATGGGGAGCGGGGTGGCGCGTGAGCGCCAGGGGGAGGGTGTAGGCAACGCCACTCCCCCCTACTGCGATATTCCCGCCAGCGCTTAAACACGCAAGAGGCGGGGCAATTGCCCCACCTCTTGCGTTTGTTCGTCGTATCGGAGGAAGGAGTTTAGATCTCCTCGCGGCGCAGCGTCGCGGTCTCGCGCACAGCGGCGAGCGGCTCCGGCTTGATCACGACCGCCTCGGTCTTCACCGCGACCGGCACAGCCTTGACCGTGGTCTTAGTCGCGGCGAGCTGCGTAGCCTGCTCTTCGGCGGCCTTGCGCGCCTCTTCCTCGGGGTCGTTTACGTTCGACTTGAATTCCTTGATGCTCTGCCCTAGCGCGCCGCCGACCTGACTGAGTTTACCAGCCCCGAAGACGACGAGGACGATCGCCAGGATGAGCAACAGGTGAAGCGGCTGGATCGCACCAAGAAAAGGCATCTCGACCTCCTTTGAACTTCTCTCCCACCCTCTGGGATGCTGCCGCTGCTGAACATACCGGCGAATGATGCCTTGCTGGCAGATACTGCTAGTATACCATAGCCACCATCGTGGTAGCCGCTCTGTAAGCTAGTACGCAATGCCGGTGAGTATCGATTAAACGAGCAGCTTCTTATAAACGTTCCCCTTCCTATTTATTTGATCGACCTCTTACTTAGGAGTACAACAAAGGCAATGACGATGGCAAAGAATACAGCGAGGATAAACATTATGAAAAGAATCAGTAGCAGATGAATCGGTTGGATCGCACCAAGAAAAGGCATGTTACTCTCCTTGCTCTTTTATCTCATGGTATACAGATTGGTAGCTTAGTGCTGCGTTTCAGAAATACTTGTCGGGATGGCGCCCCCCCTCCCCAAGCAGGGGAGGGGGGGCGACCGCAGGCGACGGGGTGAGGTTCGCCCCCCGACCCGACAAGCAATTGTGAAATAGACCACTTAGCGTATCACACTATACAAAGCAAGCGTGATAATTTCGCAGCCTTTCCTTGCTATTCAGCGGCGCACCAACGCCCCGAGCGCGGCGAAATCGGCCTGTTGGGTCGCAAAGGGGCGGTGCAACTGCGCGCGCGGTCCCGGATGGTAGAGCGGCACCAGCGTCCGCCCTTGCCACGCGGTCGGCTGCCCCACCGCCTCGCGCAGGCGCAGCCGGTGGGTCGCGAGCGCGGCGGTCGCGGCGAGCGCCACCGCGCCGAGCGTCACGATAAAGGGCGCAGCGATCGTCGCCAGTTGTCGCGCCAGCAAAGGCTGGCACGCCGCCAGCTCCTCGCGCGACGGGCCACGATTGCGCCCGCCCGCGTCGCGCGGATTGCAGAGGATCGCATTGGTGATGAAGATGTCGGCGCGCGCCAGCCCGGCGGCTTCGAGCAGGCGCTCGAAGTTCTGCCCCGTGCGGTCGCCGCTGAACGGGACGCCGGTGCGCTCGCCGCCGAACCGCCCGGGAGCCTCGCCGATGAAGATCACGCGCGCGCCAGGATGCCCATTCGCCGGGGTGAGCACGCGCCGCCGCCCGACCATTGTCGCGCAGCGCTGGCAGGCGGCGGCATCCGCGCAGAGGGTCGCGAAGGGGATAGCGGCGGCGGTCACATCGAGCCCTTGTACACGCCGCCATCGACCAGCAGATTCGTCCCGGTGATGTAGCTGGCACGCGCGGAGGCGAGGAACACAGCGGCGGCCGCATACTCCTCCACGCGCCCGTAGCGCCCCATCGGGATCTGTGCCTCGGCGGCACGACGCACCTCCGCGACCGGCTGTCCGGTGCGGTGGGCGGTCGCCGTGGTGTTCTGGATCACGCGGTCGGTGTAGATCGAACCGGGCAGGAGGTTGTTCACGGTGATCCCCTCGGCGGCAACCTCGTTGGAAAGGCTTTTTGCCAGGCCGATCACCGCCGTGCGGACGGCGTTGGAGAGGAGGAGATTGCCGATCGGCTGCTTCACCGCGACCGAGGTCGAATTGATGATCCGTCCCCACCGGCGCTCGCGCATCCCCGGCAGCACGCCGCGAATCAGCCGCACGCTGCTGAGGAGGAGGAGATCGACCGCGCGCTGCCAGTGGCTGTCATCGAACTCGTCGAAGTAGCCGGGGGGCGGTCCGCCGGTATTGTTGACCAGGATATCGATCCGCCCGTAATGCTCCAGTGCCGTCGCGATCAGGCGCTCGATGTCCGCGCTCTGCGTCAGGTCCGCCGCGATGATCAGCGGCTCGTGGCTGGTCGCTGCGCCGATCTCCGTCGCCGCGCGCCGCAACTCCGCCTTGGAGCGCGAAGAGATCGCCACGAGCGCCCCTTCGCGCGCGAGTTCGAGCGCGATCCCCTTGCCGAGGCCCTTGCTCCCCGCCGTCACCAGCGCCACTTTGCCCTGTAGGCCGAGATCCATCGCCGTGCCGCTCCTTCCCGCCGTGTCGCGCGCCAATGGAGCGCGCAAGCAACGAATCAGCATATCCAGTCATCCGAACAAGACACTACCAGAACGCAGGCGTACTCCCCCGCGCCAGTCTGCTTACCGGCGGCAAACGCAGCGGGGCGGCGACCACTATGTTTGGTCGCCGCCCCCTTTGTCGCGCTGCTTGTGGCCCCTTACGCGGGCTGCGGGCGGAAGATCCCACCTACGGGCGGGGCATCCGGCTCCTGCCGCTCCGGGCGCTGCAACTGCGCCTGTGCCTGATCCTGCTTCACCCGATTCGCCATCGCGGCGGCGACCAGGGCCGGCTCGGTGATCGGCGGGCCGACCAGCTGCGGCTTCGGCTTCGGCTCGGCGAAGAAGCGATCGATCTCGGTGCCATCGATCGTCTCCTTCTCCATCAGCACCGCGACGATATTGACCATCGGATCCATGTACTTGGTCAGCAACTCGGTCGCGCGACCGTACGCCTCATCGATGATCGCCTTGACCTCGTTGTCGATCTTGACGGCCACGTCCTCGCTGTAGTTGCGCTGCTCGCTGATCTCCCGGCCCAGGAAGACCATCTCTTCCTTCTTGCCGTAGGCGATCGTGCCCATCTTCTCGCTCATCCCGAACTCGGTCACCATGCGGCGAGCCAGTCCGGTCGCGCGCTCGATGTCGCTCGATGCGCCGGTGGAGAGTTCGGCGAAGACCAGCCGCTCCGCGACGTGACCGCCGAGCATGTAGACCAGCATGTCGCGGAACTGCGAACGGGTGTGATAGAAGCGATCCTCCTCGGGGAGGTAGCGGGTGTAGCCGCCCATCATGCCGCGCGCCACGATGGAGATCTTCGCGACCGGGTCGGCGTGCGCCAGTACTCGTGCCGTCACCGCGTGGCCTGCCTCGTGATAGGCGGTCATGATCTTCTCGCGCTGGCTGATCACCCGACTCTTGCGCTCCGGGCCGGCCTGCACGCGGTCGATCGCCTCCTCCATCTCGGATTTGCCGATCGTCTTCTTGTTACGACGCGCGGCGAGGATCGCGGCCTCGTTGACCAGATTCTCCAGGTCCGCACCGGAGAAGCCGGGGGTCTGCTTCGCCAAGGACTCGGGGTCGCAGCCATCTTCCAGCGGCTTCCCGCGGGTGTGGACATCGAGGATCGCCTGCCGCCCCTTGATGTCCGGGCGATCGAGGACCACCTGTCGGTCGAAACGACCGGGGCGGAGGAGCGCCGGGTCGAGCACGTCCGGGCGGTTCGTCGCGGCGATGATGATGATGTTGACGCTCGAATCGAAGCCATCCATCTCGACGAGGATCTGGTTCAGCGTCTGCTCGCGCTCATCGTGCGAGCCGCCGAGGCCCGCGCCGCGCTGCCGACCGACCGCGTCGATCTCGTCGATGAAGATGATGCACGGCGAATTACGCTTCGCCTGATCGAAGAGATCGCGGACGCGGGACGCGCCGACGCCGACGAACATCTCCACGAACTCGGAACCGCTGATGCTGAAGAACGGCACCCCGGCCTCGCCCGCCACCGCACGCGAGAGGAGGGTCTTGCCGGTCCCTGGCGGGCCGACGAGCAGCACGCCACGGGGGATCCGCGCGCCGAGCGCGGCGAACTTATCCGGGTATTTGAGGAACTCGACGACTTCCTGAAGCTCCTGCTTCGCCTCCTCGACACCGGCCACATCGGCGAAGGTGACGGTCGGACGATTGCCGGTGAACATCCGGGCGCGGCTCTTCCCGAAGGACATCGCCTGATTGTTCGAGCCCTGCGCCTGTCGCATCATGAAGACGAAGATACCGACCAGGAAGAGTGTTGGCAGCAGGAAGGTGAGCGTACTCAGCAATCCGCCCCACTGGCTCGCCGGTTTGGTCTCGATCTTCACCGGATACTGCGAGAGATCGGTGATGCCATACGAGCGCAGCGCGTCGTAGATGCTCACCCCATCGGCGAGCCGCCCCGGCTTCGCCACGCGATTGTCGGCGGTGTAGTAGACATTGATGTCGTTCGAGCCGGTCATGGTCTCGATCCGATCGACCTGCTTCGCCTTGATCGACTGGGCGAGCGTGCCGACATCGAGCGATTCCGGCGTGTTGCGGTTACCGACGACCGTGAACCAGATAAAGATCGACGCCAACACCAGCAACACCCAGACAAAGGTGTGGCGCGCCCATTTGTTAGACCCCATGTATTCCTCCGTCATGTCCGCGCGCGAGACAGTTCGCCGGATCGGGCTCCCGGCCTGGCGACGTAGGCAAGGCCGCTACCGCCCTGGTGGGATGCGGTATCGACGCCGACTGCGTACACCGATTACTACCGCTAGTATACCAGACGAGCGCGAGCGACTTCATCGCTCGGCGTTAGGAAAAATGTCCGCATTTTGCTGTGCCAGTTCGACTCCTGCCGCCGCTCGCGCCGAGACGCAAGTACCGCTCTACCCACCACGGGCGTATGGTGGGCACATCGGGATATCTTCCCCCGAATCCACTCATTTAACCCGCCTCGCGCGCAGAATGTGACAGGGCGCGGGCTCCCCGCGCATTGCGGGGGGGGCGCGGTTCAGTCCGCCACGGGCGCGAGGTTCAGCACCCCGAGATAGGGGAGATTCCGATAGCGCCCGGCATAGTCGAGGCCATAACCGATCACGAACTCGTCTGGGATGGTGAAGCCGACGTAATCGATCGTTGGGAGCGCCGCCTCGCGCGGGCGATCCTTGAGCAGGAAGGTGCAGACGCGGAGACTGGCCGGGTTGCGGCGCTGGAG
>JAABUK010013163.1_pt1 | contig 10376 bp, 6 predicted proteins | sample 5559141 | NCBI WGS metagenome assembly JAABUK01 (sample SAMN10711869, study PRJNA513367) | rock metagenome | isolation source: Antarctica rocks | place: Antarctica: Victoria Land, Pudding Butte nord | collected 2016-01-03 | reverse complement strand
GTGGGACACCGCCTCGATGTAGAAGGCCAGGAACATGGTGAGAAAGCCCGCTAGCCAGCGCAGCGTCGACTCGCCCTGCAGGGCCAGGATGACCGGTGGCGCGAAGCCGCGCTTGGTCCAGTCGGCCAGCCGGTGGAACAGGCCGCTGCGCCGGGCGGCCCGGTTGAGCCGGGCCTCCCGCAGATCGCCCTTGATCCTGACCGAGGCCGGCAGCGCGTCGACGATCCTGGGCAGCCGCAGCGCCGAGACGCCGGTCCAGGTGAACGCGGCGGCGGTGATCCAGAGCCCGAACGGGTACGAGCCGGTGAGCTTGACCGCCACCCCCACCAGGGCGCCGCCGAGCACCGCCGCGGCCAGGCCGAACATCGACAGCCGGGCGTTGGCCTCGACCAGGGTCAGGGTGGTCGGCACCAGCCGGGGCGCGGCCGAGGACCGGATCACCGCGTAGGCCTTGGACAGCACCAGCGAGCCGAGCGCGGCCGGAAACAGCAGCAGCAGATCGGTGAAGTTCATCGCCATCACGACCGCCAGGACGGCGCGGCCGAACGCGGTGCCGGCCATCACCCAGCGCCGGCCGTGCTGCACGCGGTCCAGTGCCGGACCTATGATCGGGGCGACCAGCGAGAACGGCGCCATCGTCATCAGCAGGTACAGCAGGACGTTGCCGCGCTGGGCCTCCGACGGAGCGGAGAAGAACACCGTGCCGGCCAGCGCGACGGTCACCATCGCGTCCGCCGCGTAGGACATCACCTGGTTCCAGATCAGCGCGGTCAGGCCCGACTCGCGGGCGCCGTCTGCTTCACTGGCCGAGATCACCTTGTGCGCCACCAGCTTGGACAGGTAGCGGCTGCGCACCAGTACCGCGCGGGTGACCGTGACGTTGCCGGTGCCCGCCGGACGCACCGAGGTTCGCGGCTGGGCGCCCGACAACGGCTGCTCCGAGCTGCCGTCGCCGGTATGGGTTGCCGGCGTCCAGGCGTCGCAGGCCGACTGCGTCCGGGCACCGGCGTCCGACGGCGTCCGGACGTCGGAGTAGGTCGGGACCGAGAAGCCTTCCGGGGCCGCCTCCCCGGCCCATGCCGAGCCGTCTCCTGCCGTCACGGTTCTATCCTGCCCCACTGCGCGGGTCGGTGCCCCGGCAATGGTCTGCCCGGTCGACGTGGTGCGACAATAAACCCGTGACAGCCCCGACCTCGTCTCCATTCGGAATCGATTTGCAGACCGTCGACCCGGCCAATGCCGCCGCCGTCGACCTTGCCCGGACCGCCGCCGTCGAGATGGCGGGCACCGAGGTCGGCGAGCACCTCGGGGTCCGTGCCGAGGGCGAGCTGGCCGCCACCCATGCCTTCGCAGCGTCGCTGCCGGGCTACACCGGCTGGTACTGGGCGGTGACCGTGGTGCGCGCGCCGACATCGGAGCCGACGGTCGCCGAGGTGGTGCTGCTCCCGGGGGAGAAGTCGCTGCAGGCACCGGCCTGGGTGCCGTGGAGCCAGCGGCTGCAGCCGGGTGACCTCAGCCCCGGCGATCTGCTGCCGACCGCTCCGGACGACCCGCGGCTGGCGCCGGCCTACCTGCTCTCCGACGATCCGCAGGTCGAGGAGTTGGCCTTCGAACTGGGCCTGGGCCGGGTGCGGGTGCTGTCCCGGCTCGGCCGGCTCGACGCCGCGGACCGGTGGTTGGCCGGAAACCACGGACCCGACAGCCCGATGGCCAAGCAGGCACCCGGAAACTGCGGCACCTGCGGCTTCTACCTGCCCCTGGGCGGCTCGCTACGGGCCGGTTTCGGCGTCTGCGGCAACGAGGTCGTCGAGGCTGACGGGCAGGTGGTGTCGGTCGAGTTCGGCTGCGGCGCGCACTCCGAGGTGGTGGTCGAACCAGCGGCCGAGGAGTCCGGCGACGTCTTCGAGGACGATCTGGTCGATCTGGTGCCACGCGGCTCCCAGGACGAGCCCGATTTCTCAGCCAGCCCCGATTTCTCAGGCGAGGCCGGGCCCTTGGACGAGCCAGCCGCCGATCTCAGCGAGCAGGCCGGGGTCGTTGTGAAGCCGGACACCGTCGAGACTGTCGACGGCAGCGACGCCTCGCAGGCTGGACAGGCTCAGCACCAGGCGGGCGAGGTGCAGATCGGCGACTCGGACCGGCCCGAGCTCGACGCGCCGGCCCCGGTCGAAGGCGGCATCGAGCAGCCGCCGCCGGGTGATGCCGGGCAGCACGCTCTCTCCTAGCTCAGGCGTCCGCAGCACGCCGTCGGCGTCCACCACGGCGACATTGCCGCGGCTGGTCTCCAGCACCAGTTCGGTGCCGTCCGGCCCGGCCTCGGTGAACAGCGGCCAGCCGCCGCCCTGTTCTTGGGCTGTGAGCCACTCGCGATCGGCCCACTTGTGCCGCCAGCTGCCGGTACGGCCGAGCCGGCGGATCAGCGCGATCGGGTCCGCGTCGTGCGGGGCCGGCGCCACCTCGATGGTGACCGGCCGGCCGGGGCCGGCGCGCAGCCGCACCCGTTGCCGACCGGTGGTGGCCGTCACCGCCTCGGACAGCCGCCGAGGCAAGTCCGACGGCAGGTCGAGCCGGTACAGCTCCAGGCAGGACGCCGCCATCCGAGCGAGGTGATCGGCCCGCGCAACGATCCGGCCGTCCACGGCCAGCATCGTCTCGATCAGCCCGTCGCCGACCCGGACGACGGCCGGTGGCGGCACCGGTCGGCCGGCGCCGTCTGAACCACCCGTGTCGTCCGGGCCGTCTGAACCGTGCGGGCCGTCTGAACCGTGCAGGCCGTCTGAACGGTCTCGGCCGTCTGAACCGTGCGGGCCGTCTGAACGTTGCGTGCCGAGCGCGAGCAGCGGCGCGACCTTGACCAGGCATTCCTGCCACTCCTGCATCGGCACCGAGTCGGCGGTGATGCCGCCACCGACGCCGAGCTCGAACCGGTCGCCGGTGACCTCGAAGGTCCGGATAGCGACGCTGAACTCTGCCCGGCCGGACTGGACGGCCGGCGAACCGGCCGGTGCACTCGCCGGTCCGGGCAGCGGACTGAGGTAGCCGATCGCGCCGGTGAACACGCCGCGGGGCACGGTTTCGAGCTCCTCGATCAGCTGCTGCGCCCGGATCTTGGGGGCCCCGGTCACCGATCCGGGCGGAAAGCAGGCCGCCAGCAGCTGCCCGGTAGTGGCGTCGGAAAGCAACCGGCCGGTCACCTGCGACACCAGGTGCCAGACGCCGGGAGCCGGCCGCACGTCCAGCAGCCGCGGGGTGCCGATGCTGCCGATCCGGCAGACCCTGGATAGGTCGTTGCGCATCAGGTCGACGATCATCACGTTCTCCGCCCGGTCCTTGGCCGAGTGCCGCAGTTCAGCGGCCATTGCCCGGTCCGTCTCACTGTCGGGTCCGTCCGAGGCGGCGGCCGAGCCGTCGAAGCTGGCGGCCGAGCCGTCCCAGGTGGCGGCTCCGAGACGGCGCCGGGTGCCCTTGACCGGTGCCGTCAGCACCTGCTCACCGTCGCGGCGCAGAAAGAGTTCGGGCGAGAAGCTGACCACGGTCCGGTCCGGCGTCCGGACGAAGGCGGCGTAGTCCGGCGCCAACCGTCGCAGGCCGGCCGCGAACAGCTCGACGGGCGAGCCGGCGAGGGTGCCGCTGAACCGGGCGCAGACGTTGACCTGAAACAGCTGGCCGGCTCGGATCGCGGTGATCGCCCGCTCGACGGCAGCCAGCTGGCTCGCCCGCGAGGTGCCGCTCAGGCCGGTGATCCGTACCGTCGGGGGCGGTGTCGCCCGCTGGCCGGCGGCCAGCCGCTCGATCGCGCCGGCCTGCTCGCCGAGGTGCCAGGACGGTCGGTCCGCGATGGATTCCAACCACCAGTCGCCATCCGGGCCGCGGCGCAGCACCTGCTCGAAGAGGCCGAACCAGGACGGTCCGGAGTAGCTCGACCAGCCGAACCAGCCGCCGCCGACGGCGCCCGCGACGTGGCCGGTCACCGCCGGCAGATCGGCGATCAGGCGCGGGTCGGTGACGGTCCGCACGGGGTTCCAGCAGATCAGCGGTGAGCTGCCCGCCCAGCGCCCGGCCAGGCACAGCAGCACGCTGGTGTCCAACCCGGTAGCGGACGCCATGGCCCGCAGCAGGTCACCCGGTTCGAGCCGCACCCGTAGCCGGCGGACCGCCAGGTCAGCCAAGCCGGCCTTCGCCGGTGTGCTTGCCGACCAGTGGCAGCGCGAGCACGCCGAGCACGGCACCGGCCAGCGCCGTCCACAACCACACCCGGTGCTGGTGCTCACCGAGCCACGACCAGCACGCCAGCAGGACGAGGAACGCCAGCAGGAAGGCGGCGGTACCGATCAGGATCACCGTGCGGGCATCCACGGACAGCATCTGGACGCCGTCCGGCCCGGCTGCCGCGTCGGGGCGCGCCGGATCGCCCGGCGCGTCGGGGTTGCCAGTGCTGCTCACAGTTCGGCAGGCTACGCCCATCAGCACCGTGTTCCGGCTCTGCCGTGGGTCGGAAACAACCCCGTCATCCCGGCCTGATATCTGGAGCAACATGTCAATCGATACCTCGCGCCGCAGCACCGGGCTGGACCGTTACTTCGCCATCACCGAACGCGGCTCCACGGTCGCACGCGAGGTGCGGGGTGGCCTGGTCACCTTCGTGACAATGGTCTACATCGTGGTGCTGAATCCCCTCATCATCGGCACGGTGAAGGACGCCAACGGCAACTATCTCGGTGGTGGCCACGCCCCGGCGCTGGCCGCCGTGGCCGCCGTGACGGCGCTGGTGGCCTGCGTCCTGACCATCGCGATGGGCGTGATTGGCCGGTACCCGTTCGCGCTGGCCACCGGGCTGGGACTCAACGCCTTCGTGGCTTTCCAGGTGGCCACCCGGATGTCGTGGCCGGCCGCGATGGGCATGGTCGTGCTCGAGGGCCTGGTGATCACCGTGCTGGTGCTGACCGGCTTCCGGGTCGCGGTGTTCCGGGCCATCCCGGCGCAGCTCAAGAGCGCGATCGCCGTCGGCATCGGGCTGTTCATCGCGCTGATCGGGCTGGTGGACGCCGGGTTCGTCCGGGCCGGCGCGGGCACCGTGGTTGACATCGGGGTCAGCGGCCACCTCAACGGCTGGCCGACGCTGGTGTTCGTGATCGGCGTCCTGCTGATCGCGGTGCTGATGGCCCGCAAGGTCCGCGGCGCGATCCTGATCGGCATCGTCGTCTCGACGGTGCTGGCCGTGATCATCGAGGCGGTCGGCAACATCGGGTCACAGACCGATGCGACCGGCAAGGTGGTCAATCCCAAGGGCTGGGCGCTGAACGTCCCGTCGTTCTCCGGCAAGCACTTCGGCGCGCCGGACCTGGGGCTGCTCGGGCACTTCTCGCTCGGCGGCGGCTTCTCGGCGGTCGGCATCGTCTCCGGCATCGTGATCGTCTTCTCGCTGGTGCTCAGCGACTTCTTCGACGTGATGGGCACCACGATCGGCCTGGCGCAGGAGGCCGACCTGCTGGACGCCGATGGCCAGCTGCCCAACATCCAGCAGGTGCTGCTGATCGACGGCCTGGCCGCGGTGGCCGGTGGCGCGGCCGGGGCGTCGTCGGCGACCACCTACGTGGAGTCGGCTTCGGGCATCGGCGACGGCGCCCGCACGGGGCTCGCGTCCGTCGTCACCGGGCTGCTGTTCCTGGTGACCGTGTTCCTCTCGCCGCTGGCCCAGTTCGTGCCGTCGGAGGCGGCCGCGCCGGCGCTGGTGGTGGTCGGCGTGCTGATGATGCGCCAAGTCCGCAACATCGACTTCAACGCCTTGGAGATGGCGCTGCCGGCATTTCTCACGATCGTCCTGATGCCCTTCACCTACTCCATCACCAACGGCGTCGGTGCCGGTTTCGTCAGCTACGTGGTGCTGCAGGTGGCCGTCGGCAAGGCCCGCGTCGTGCACCCGCTGATGTGGGCGGTGTCGACGTTCTTCGCCCTCTACTTCGCCATCGAGCCGCTGAAGACCCTGTTCGGCATCAGCTGAGAGCGGCCGGGGGCGGTGGCCGCCCGCGCCACATTATTAGCTAAACTAATCATGTGAGTGAGCAGCCGTCCCATGCCGAACTGGTCTCCACGCTGCGGCTATCGCTGTTGCGAGCCGCCCGCCGGATCCGCTCGCAGCGGGTGAACACCACCGCGACGCTGTCGCAGCTCTCCGCGCTGGCCACCGTCTGCAAGGCCGGCCCGCTGAGTGCCGGCGAGATCGCGGCGGTGGAGCGGGTGCAGCCGCCGTCGATGACCAAGATCCTGGCCGCCCTGGAGAGCTCCGGCTGGGTGCAGCGATCCTCGCATCCCGAGGACCGGCGGCAGTCCATCATCTCGATCACCCCGGCCGGCCAGCAGCTGCTGGCCGAGGAGACCCGGGCCCGCGACGAGTGGCTGGCCAAGCGGCTGGTCGAGTTCTCCACCGAGGACCTACGCAAGTTGGGCGAGGCGGTCGACGTCCTGGACAGGCTGGGCTCTGAATGACGGCAGTACGCGTTCCCGGCTCCGCTGCCGAGGAGCCGGTTGGCGGCCTCGCTCCGGCTCCCTCGCCGGCCGACGCAGGCGCCGCCGGTGCGGGTGCTGCCGCGGCCGCCGCCAACGCCGGTGCCGTCGTGGGTGTGGTCGGCAAGCGAGCGAATCCGCTGCGGTCATTGAAGATCCGCAACTATCGCTTGTACTTCTCCGGCCAGCTCATCTCGCTCACCGGCACCTGGGCACAGCGGGTCGCGCAGGACTGGCTGGTTCTGCAGCTCACCAACTCCGGCTCGGCGCTCGGCATCGTCACCGCGTGCCAGTTCGCGCCGGCCCTGCTGCTGTCGCTCTACGGCGGCGCGCTGGCCGACCGCGGCGACAAGCGCAAGCTGCTGCTCACCACCCAGGCCGGCATGGGCTTGGCCGCGCTCGCCCTGGGACTGCTCGACGTCACCGGCGTGGTCGCGCTCTGGCACGTCCTGGTGCTGGCCGCGGTGCTGGGGGTGATCTCGGCCATCGACACCCCGATCCGGCAGTCGTTCGCGGTCGAGATGGTCGGTGCCGACGATCTGCCCAACGCCGTCGCGCTGAACGCCACCACGTTCAACCTCGCGAGGATCGTCGGTCCCGCGATCGCCGGCCTGGTGATCACCGCGTACGGCACCGGCTGGGCCTTTCTGGGCAACGCGGTGTCGAGCATCGCGGTGCTCGGCGGCCTGGTGTTGATGCGCTCGTCCGAGCTGTTCCCGTCCCAGCCGGTCGACCGCCAACCCGGCCAGTACTGGGCGGCGCTGCGCTACGTTCGCAAGCGGTCGGATCTGATGTTGCCGATGCTGCTGATGTTCATCATCGGCACCTTCGGCATGAACTACCAGATCACCATCGCGTTGGTTGCCAAGCAGGTCTTTCACCGGGGCGCCGGCTCGTTCGGGCTGCTGTCGACGACGCTGGCCGTCGGTGCCACGATCGGCGCCCTGGCCTCGACCTTCCGGCGCACCCGACCGACCAGGCTGTTCCTGATCGGCGCGGCACTGGCGTTCAGCGTCGCCGAACTGGTGGCCGGCCTGATGCCGAGCTTCGGCTTGACCGCGCTGGCCCTGGTGCCGGCCGGCCTGACGATGATCACCCTGGCCCAGTCGGCAAATGCGACCGTGCAGCTCGCTGTCGAGCCGACCATGCGAGGCCGGGTGATGGGCCTCTACATCCTGTGCTTCATGGGCGGGACGCCGATCGGCGCGCCGATCGTGGGCTGGGTCGCCGAGGTGTTCGGGCCGCGCTGGGGAATGCTAGGCGGCGGCTCGATCTGCCTGCTGGCAACCGTGGTGCTGGCCGGTTACCTGTCCCGCCACCGGCATGTCGGATCGGCCGAGCTGAAGGGTCGGCTGCGCTCCTCGCACCCCTTCTCCGGGTGAGCGGCGTTTCGTCGGTCGGCCCGGGCAGGTCGGCCGGCCCCGAGCTGATCCAGGACGCCGCCGACCCGAGGCTGGCTGACTTTCGCGACCTGATGCGGGCCGATGGCCTGCCTGAGCGGCGCGGCGTGGTGATTGCCGAGGGTGTCAACGTGGTGCAGCGGCTGGCCCGTTCGCGCTACCGGGTTCGCGCCGTGGTCGGCGTCGCGGCGAAGCTCGCGGTGCTGGCCCCACTGCTGGAGCAGCTGCCGGCGCCGGTCTATCAGGTCGACAAGTGGACGCTGTCGGACGTGGTCGGCTTCCGGGTCACCCGGGGCGTGCTGGCCGCCGGCGACCGGCCCGAGCCGGTGGCTGCCGAGTCGCTGATCGCCGCCGGACGGCGGTTCGTGGTGCTGGAATCGATCAACGACTTCGAGAACCTCGGGGCGATCTTTCGCAACTGTGCCGCCTTCGGGGTCGAGGCGGTGCTGCTCCATCCGCGGTGCGCCGATCCGCTGTACCGCCGCAGCGTCCGGGTGTCGATGGGCCATGTCTTCGGCGTTGGCTTCGCCGTGCTGCCCGAGCCCTGGCCGCGGTCGCTGGACCTATTGCGCTCGTCCGGCGTCCGGTTGCTGGCCATGACGCCGCGGCCGGCGGCGGTGCCGCTGGCTACGGTGCGCCCGGCACCGGGCTGGGCGCTGCTACTCGGTGCCGAAGGTCCAGGACTGTCCGAGGCGGCGCTGGCCTGCGCCGACGAGTGGGTGCGCATCCCGATGGCCGACGGGGTCGACTCGCTCAATGTCGCGACCGCCGGCGCTGTCGCGCTGGCGCACCTCTGCGGCTGACCGGAAACGGCACCCGGCTGGCCCGACCCGACAGGTCGGATCAGCCGGGCCTTCTGCCGTTGCCAGAGCCAGTGAGCCGGCTCAGACCAGCGAGTCAAGCCATGCCGTGTGCAACGCGGCGAAGCGACCATCGCCAGTGCCGATCAGGTCGCCGGGGGTGCCGTCCTCCACCACCCGGCCGGCGTCGAGCACCAGCACCCGGTCGGCAATCTCCACGGTCGAGAGCCGGTGCGCGATGATCAGCGCAGTCCGCCCGTGCAGCACCGTGCGCAGTGCCCGCTGCACCGCCCGCTCGGTAGGAATGTCCAGGCTCGAGGTCGCCTCGTCGAGGATCAGCACCGCCGGGTCCGCCAGGAACGCCCGGGCGAACGCGATCAGCTGCCGCTGGCCGGCCGACAGCCGCCCCCCGCGCTTGCGGACGTCGGTGTCGTAACCGGCCGGCAGCTTTCCGATGAACTGGTCCGCTCCGACCGCGCGGGCGGCCTCTTCGATATCGGCCCGGGGCGCGCCCGGCCGGCCGAAGGCGATGTTGTCGGCCACCGAGCCCGAGAACAGGAATCCGTCCTGGGTGATCATCACTACGGCGGTACGCAGGTCGGTGTCTGAGAGCTGTTGCAGCGGGACGCCGTCCAGGCGAACCTGACCCTCGGTCGGGTCGTAGAATCGGCTGATCAGCTTGGCGATGGTGGTCTTGCCGGCCCCGGTTGCCCCGACGAGGGCGACCGTCTGGCCGCTCGGGATGCTCAGGTTCAGCTGGTGCAGCACCGTGCGTGGCCGCTCGGCCGTGACGTCGTAGCTGAATTCCACCGAGTCGAATCCGAGCTCGCCGGCAGTGGGGTGCGGCAGCGGTACCGGGTGCTGCGGCTCGGGCACCGACGGCTGCTCGGCCAGCACCAGGGCCAGCTTCTCCAGTGCGGCGGTCGCCGACTGCAGCGAGTTGAAGAAGATCGCCACGTCTTCCATCGGGCCGTAGAACTCGCGAAGGTACAGCAGAAAGGCCGTCAGCACACCTAGCGCCAGGCCGCCCTCGGCCACCCGATAGCCACCGACGAACAGAACCGTCACGGTGGCGACGTTGCCGATCAGGGTGACGCCGGGAATGAAGATGGTGTGCAGCTTGAACACCGACCGGTTCGCGTCCCGGTAGTCGTTGTTCAGGCCTTGGAAGATCGCGTCGTTGCGTGGTTCACGGCGAAACGCCTGGACGGCGCGGATGCCGTTGAAGGTTTCGACGAACTGCACGATAAGCAGCGCCACCGTCTCCCGGGTCTGGCGAAAGGCCACCGTCGAGCGCTCGGAGAACCACCGGAACAGCAGGAACAGCGGGATCATCGCGGCCAGTGCGATCAGGGCCAGCCACGGATCGAGTACCAGCATCAGCACCGTGATCACCGCGATGTTCAGCACCGCCAGCAGTAGGCCGTCCAGCGCGGAATCCAGCAGCTCGCGCAGGGTGTCGACATCGGAGGTGAGCCTGCTGATCACCCGGCCGGAGGTGAACCGCTCGTGCCAGGAGACGCTCAACCGCTGGGTGTGGTCGAAGACCCGGCGGCGCAGGTCGAACAGGATCGCCTGGCCGATCACCCCGGTCCGGCGCAGAAAGGCCCACTGCAGGGCACCGGCGACGACGGCCGCCGTGACCAGTGCCGCGGTCAGCTGCAGCAGCGTG
>JAABUK010013161.1_pt1 | contig 10377 bp, 11 predicted proteins | sample 5559141 | NCBI WGS metagenome assembly JAABUK01 (sample SAMN10711869, study PRJNA513367) | rock metagenome | isolation source: Antarctica rocks | place: Antarctica: Victoria Land, Pudding Butte nord | collected 2016-01-03 | reverse complement strand
AAGTGACGGGAAGCGTAAAAACTTCCCTCATTTCTAAATCAAACCCAATGTCACTTTTTAAAAACAAAAAAAAGAGTTTCCACTTTTTTCACAAAAAAAAGGTCAACCAATTTCAGGGAAAGACACACCTTTGATTATAAATTTTTGGGCAAGCTGGTGTGGCCCCTGCATTAGAGAAATTCCCTGGTTTGACAGTATTATTTCAATAAAAAATTTACCTGTAAAACTGTTGCTGGTTAATCTCGATTTACCGTCTGCCTACCCCAAACAATTAACTGCTTTTGTAAAAAAGCAAGGCTATAAAGGAGAAATTGTTTTCCTGGATGAAACAAACGCAACTTATTTTATTCCTGTAATCGAGAAAAAATGGAAAGGAGAAATTCCTGCCTCTATATTCATAAATAACTCAAAAAAGTATTACCAGGTGTTTAACCAGCAATTGCCGCCAAAAAGGTTTGAACTGGAACTGGATAAATTAGTCAATTAGTCAATAAGTTATTAGGGCAATTGGCAATTAGTTCAGAACTAAATTATTTTCACAATTTCCCCCTTCTCCTTTAGAGAAGGGCCGGGGATGAGGTCATGTTGATTTTCCTTTCAATTCCCAATGGTCTTTAAAAATTTTGCCTTCTTTGTCTTTCTTTAAAGTACGTGCGTAACGTTCGCCTTTTATAGTTCCTTGTTCTGTTTTTTTACCTATAAAAAGTTGAATAGCGTTTCCTTCATCATCTGTTTTAAAAGCAAGTTCATATCCTTTATATTTCATTTCAATCATCGCGGAGGATTCGTAGACTTTGGCAAGTTTTTTTTGTAAGTCTTCGCTTAATGCCATTGTTTTAATTTTAGAGACCAGCTTTTATTGTAATCACTTATCGGCCGCTTTTTTAATACTGTCTTTTATTAATTTGATGGCGGCATCAGGCCCATCATTACCAAGAGGCTTAAATACATCTTCACTTGCATTGTTATATGAGGAGAAAAAATTGATAATCTCATTTACCAGCCCTTCGGGCAAATCATCAATATTATTTGCAGCAGAATATAACCGGGAGTCTAACTGAACAGCTATTACTCTGTCATTACGAACTTTTTCGCCATGTTTTTCCTGTTCAACTTTAATTATGCCCAGCACCTTGCTCTCCACCAGGCAACCGGGAAAAGTGGAAGCGTCGGTAAGAACCAATATATCCATCGGGTCGCCATCTTGGGCAATGGTAGAAGGGATAAATCCGAAATCAAACGGAAAAACCATTCCTGCCGGCAAAGCCTTTTTTAATTTAATAATATCAGATTCCTCATCATAAACGTATTTGTTTCGACTTCCTTTTGGCGTTTCTACAATTGCATTAATGTTATCAGTTCCTTCAATAAAGGGTTGGGGTAGTTTCATAATAGCAACTATTCAAAATTTATACCTCTGCCAAATAATGGATAAGTTAAGAAAGTGGAGCAGATAAAAACAAATTTACTTTATCATCTGCAAACACACTGGCATGGATACTTCAATTTGTTTGCCTGTTGCCTTCAGCAAACCTGTTTGTTTATTTCTTTTAAAAATAACAATATTATCAGTGTTTTGATTGGCGGCAAGCAGATAATTTCCGGTAGGGTCAATGATAAAATTACGCGGAGTTTTACCCATTACAGACTGGTAGCCTTTTAGTGTAAGCCTGCCTGTAGCAGGGTTTACTGAAAAAATAGTGATCGTATTTTCGTCTCCGCGGTTAGATGCGTATAAAAACTTTCCATCAGGTGATACATGAATGTCCGCGCTGCCAATATCGCCTTTATAACCGGCTGGATGAGTGGCTGCTTCCTGCAGTAAAGTAAGTTTTCCATTACTATATTTATACACACCCACTGTACCGCTTAATTCCTGGATTAAATAAGCAAACTTTTGGTTGGGATGAAAAGTAAAATGCCTGGGACCATTGCCTGCCGCAACAGATAAAAAAGGCGTAGCAGCAGCAGTCAGGGGCTTTTGTAAAGCAGGATTAAATTTATAAATCATCACTTTATCAATGCCAAGGTCAGGAGTGAATAAATAATCCTGCGCAGGACTGAAAACGGTTGAATGCACATGTGCTTTTTCCTGGCGTTTGGCATTGGCTCCGCTGCCGGAGTCCTGCAGCAATTGACTTCGGGGCTGCAAAGAACCATCTGTATTTGCAGCAAATGCAGCAGCACTGCCACCGCTGTAGTTGGCAACAATTACCCATTTGTTATTCCGGCTTACTGTTACATAACACGGGTCATCGCCGCCTGTTGATTGCTGATTTATAAAATTTAATTTGCCTGTATTTTTATCAAACGTATAAGCGCTCACATTACCGCCGTTTTCGCCGTGTGTTTCATTTACGGCATAAACATATTTTTCATTAGGTGCAACGGCAAGGTAAGAAGGGTTGGCAGCGCTATCGGTATTACTTACTAATTCAGCAGTACCGTTTGCACTGTTAAAGCGATAGACATAAATACCTCTGCTGCCTTTATTAGTATACGTTCCTACAAACAAATAAAATTTTTGCGCTGAGGCGCAAAAAGAAATTAACAAAATCAGGGATAGAATGGTTATTCGCATGAGTTATAAGGGTTATTTGGTGCAATGTACTCATTAGAACTATAAACAAGGAAAGGGCTTTTCCTCTGATTTTATAAAAAATCCGGATAACACCAATTATTTTTTACCTTATTAAAACTACCGTGCCGCTTTTTCTTACAATAGTATTTGTGCCAGATTTTTTATATTGCAATTGATAAATGTAAGTTCCGCTGTCAAGTGGTTTATCTTTTATATTTCCTTCCCAGCCCTGGGTTACTTCTTTGGTTTCAAATATTTTTTGCCCCCATCTATTGTATACCTGCAGGTCGAACTTGTTTATTAAGAAACATGAAGTCAGCACCTTGAATACATCATTTTTTCCGTCGTTATTTGGCGTAAAGGCAGTAGGTATCTCTATAGCACAATCAGTGCATTGTTTAAACTTAACGTCTATAGTATCACTGAAGCTGCAATTGTCTGCATTGGTTACTTTTACCATGTACCTACCAGGTTGTTGAACAGAAAAATTAGAATCAGTACTTCCGTTTTGCCACAGGTATTGTACATTTTTTACATTGGCTTTCAGCAACAATTTTTCACCAGTACAAAGGGTAGTGTCTTTTCCTATATTAAGAGAAGCAATGTCTGAAAGATTGATTAGAAAAGGTGAAGAAACAATACAAGTGTTTGGAAACACTAAACGCACATTATAATTGCTTGATGCACCAGGTTTATTGGGAACGGTATAAAAAGAGTCTGTTGCGCCAACAACAGCTATGCTGTCTTTATACCATTGATAAGTTGCATTAACAGCAGGAGGCGCTTTTAGTTTTATGCCCTCTGCACAATTATTGTTTTCAATAGTGATGGTTTTGAAAGCAAAATTTTTTTCTTCTGATAAAGAAAGTTTATCAGCATAAAAAAAAGTCTCATGACCCAGGCCATGATTTATACAGTCAGGGCCCAACAGAAAAGCATTGATATTTACCGGAGGCTCAAAATCTATTCTTGCTTTTACCCAGCTTGCTTTACCATTCACATGTAAAGTACCTAACTCTACCCAACCATTATTGGCATTTAAAGGGCATCCCGAAGCAGCAACAAAAGCAAAGGGATAAGCGCTGCAATCAGGATGACCATAAATACCAATTTCCGCAGGTGATTTAAAAAAAGCATTATTCTCATCATCCGGGCTAAAACCAATAAAACATTCAAAACTGTACTTAACGCCAGCCTGTAGAGGATTAACTAAACAGGCAGCTGCATATACTTTTTCACCAAAACCATCATCACCACCATTCGATATTCCAATATATCCATCTCCGTCGGGCAACGGTAAGGGCGGTTTTAAAGGCTTCCTGCCAAAGTCATCATAATATTTAAATTCACAATTCATATTATAATAAGCCACCGCATTGCCATTATTGTATCCATCCCCCCAGAAAGGCACACGATAAAATTCGTAAGGATAACCAACAGGGCATAAATGATCTTCAAATGAAGCATTTCTGAAATAATTCTGGTTAGGGACTGTGTCATAGCATGAGCAGTCAGAGTCTTTCAAGTCAATCAATCCGTCGTTATCATCGTCTTTTCCGTTGTTGCAAATTTCCTGTGAATAAAGAAAGAGGTTTAAGAAGATAAATATTATAAGAAACAGGTATCTCATCTGCAAAAAAGAATTAAAAAGAATCCACTCGAAATTTTAGTTCGGTGACCAGGAATAGTGAGTTTGGGAACTTGTCGTATTATCTGTACAATGAGCGGTTGTTGTTATAGTACCTCCTTCATTCCTGTCTTGAAATTGCACCGATGTACTATATGTAGTGCCTGAAACTGAACCACCTGTAAGTGTTGAATAAGCAACATAGGTATAATAGGCATTAGCTGGACCTTGCCATGAAATTGTAACATAACCTCCGGACCGAGTTTTTGTAAAATTATATGCAGGCGAACAGGTAAAAAATTTATTTTTACTTTTAATACTCGCTTTATTATAATCAGTAAAAGAAAATAAACAAATTGTTGTTATTAACATTAATATGGTTAAAAGAAATTTCGATTTCATAATTTTAAATTTTAAAATAAGAAAAAAGATTTTTCGATGTTATTACAAGTGGATTCTTTTAAAGAATATTAAATATAAGTAAAAATATCTTTATGAAAATTATTTCATACTTTAATTCTATAATATCTTTTGAAATTTTGACTGCAAAATATTTCAGGTAATATTCTTTTCAGAACTAATAGTTTTACTTTTTAAACCACAGTTGTCCAAGATTAGTAATATAAAACAATGAAAGGGATTTTTGAAGTCTTCTTATCAACCAAATAAAATTGCATTAAAAGATATTTATCTTAACAGTACTACAGTTCCGCTTCTTCTTACAATATTGTTCGTCCCATATTTTTTATATTGAAGCTGATAAATGTAAGTTCCGCTGTCAAGTGGTTTATCTTTTATATTTCCTTCCCAGCCCTGGGTTACTTCTTTGGTTTCAAATATTTTTTGCCCCCACCGGTTATATACCTGCAGATCGAACTTATCTATTAACAGACACGAACTAAGCACTTTGAATACATCATTTTTTCCATCGCCGTTTGGTGTAAAGGCAGTAGGGATCTCTATAGCACAATCTGTGCATTGTTTGTACTGAATATTTATGGTATCACTAAAGCTGCAATTGTTTGCATTGGTTACTTTTACCGAATAATTTCCTGATTGCTGGACTAAAAAATTAGAATCAGTACTATTGTTCTGCCATTGGTATTGTACATTTTTTACATTGGCTTTCAGCAACAATTTTTCCCCGCTGCAAAGGGTGGTATCTTTTCCTAAATTAAGAGAAGAAATGTCTGAAAGATTGATTAGAAAAGGTGAAGAAACAATACAGGCATTTGGAAACACTAAACGCACATTATAATAGCCTGATGCACCGGGTTTATTAGGAACGGTATAAAAAGAGTCTGTTGCACCAACAACAGCTATGCTGTCTTTGTACCATTGATAGGTTGCGTTAACAGCAGGAGGCGCTTTTAGTTTTATACCATTTGCACAATTATTATTTTCAACAGTGATGTTTTTGAAATAAAAATTTTCTTCTTCAGATAAAGAAAAGTTATCAGCAAAAAAATAAGACTCATAACCATTGCCGTAATTGAAGCAGTTAGTACCAACGAGAAAAGCTTTTATATTTGCAGGCGCTGTAAAATCTATTCTTGCTTTTACCCAGTTGCCTTTGCCAAACACTTTAAGAGTGCCTAACTGTACCCAGTCATGGTTAGGATTTACAGGGTCTATAACTAAAGGACACCCCCGGCTGATATAAGTCGTAAAAGGATAAGCGAGGCAATCGGGATTGCCAAATAAGGTAAGATCAACCGGTGACTTAAAAAATGTCTTATTAGTATCATCAGGACTAAAACCTATATAACATTCAAAGCTGTATTTTAAACCGGATAGCAGTGGATTTTCCAAACAGGTTGCTGCATAGCCCTTTGAACCTTTTTCAAAATCACCATTGTTTGTTAACCCGATATACCCACTTCCAGCAGGTAATGGCAGGGGTGGCTTAAAGACCCCAAGATTAGTATAATAATATTTGAATTCACATTTCAAGTTATAAAAATCAGGCCCATAGTAATAAGTACCTCCACCCCAATAAGGTATATAATTTAATCCTCCTCCCGGAATTTCGGGACAGGAAGGATTATCTTCAAATGAAGCATTACGAAGGTAACTAAGTGGAGGTAAGGAATCCTTACAGGCGCAAGCAGCGTCTTGTAAATCTATTAACCCGTTGTGATCATCGTCTATACCGTTATTACATATTTCCTGTGCAGAAGAAAGGTAATTAGAAGTAATAAATAAAATAATTATCAAATATCTCATCTTATACTATAGAAAAATAAAAAAATCCACTTTCAAAGGTATTAATTGGCCGGCCACAAACCACGGGAAGCCCCGCTGGAAGTACTATCGCTGCAGTGAGCTGTAACTGTCATAGTACCTCCTTCATTGTGATCATCTACTGTTACTTGCGTACTGTAGGTCTTTCCGGAAAAGGACCTGCCTGTGGTTGCACTATATCCATAATAAGTAAAATAGGCATTTGGGGATGAAGAAGTCCATGCAACTGAAACATAATAACCTCCTCTTCCTACTTTTCCAGGCGAGCTTGTAGGCGCACAGGAAAAGAATTTTGCATTTTTGCTTTTTGATTTTTCTTTATTTATAAAAAAAAATAAACACACAGTTGTTATTAACAACAAAATGGTTAAAAGGAATTTTGATTTTATAAATTTAAATTTTAAAATGAGAGAAATGATTTAAATAGTTATTGAAAATGGATTCTTTGAAAATGTAAGATAGTATAAATTTTAATACTAAATTTCATTATAACCCCTATTAAAAGGTTTGTATTACAATACATTTACTTCCCTTTCTAATATAATCCCGAACTTAGACTCTGCACTGTGCATGATTTCTACAGATAAATCATAAATGTCAATACCATTGGCGTTGCCATAATTAACCAAAACCAAAGCCTGATTTTTGTGGCAGCCTGCATCACCTTTGCGGTAGCCTTTCCATCCGCATTGCTCTATCAGCCAGCCCGCTGCGACTTTTATATTGTCATCTGCCGCAGCAAAACCAACTATTCCTGGAAATTCCTGCCTTAGCCTTTCAAACTGTTGTTTTGGTATTAGCGGGTTTTTGAAAAAGCTGCCGGCATTACCTGTCACTTTAGGGTCAGGCAATTTGCTTTGCCGAATGTTTATCACCGCTTGTGAAACGGCTGCAACCGTCAATGCCTTTACACCCATTTTATCAAGCTCCTGCCGCAAACCTCCATAGCTGGTATTGAAGACAGGAATTTTATTTAGTTTAAAAGTGACGTTTGTAATTACAAATTTCCCTTTGTCTTTTCTTTTAAATACACTGTCGCGGTATCCGAATTCGCAATCTTTTGCCGAGAACTTTTGCAGCTTTTTTTCTTTTATGTTGTACGCGTCCAATTCATAAAAAACATCTTTAATCTCGGCTCCGTATGCCCCGATATTTTGCATGGGCCCCGCTCCTACGCTTCCCCATATTAAACTTAAATTTTCAACTCCTGCATAAGTATTTTCTACGCAATACATTACAAAGCGATGCCAGTTTTCCCCCGCAGCAGCCTTTACATATATGTGTTGCATATCCTCATTTACCACTTCTATTCCCTGCATTTCGTTTATTGCAATCAGCCCATTATAATCTTGAGTCAGCAGTATATTGCTGCCTCCGCCAAGTATGAGCGTTGTTACTTCTGTATGTAAAGAGTCAAAATTATAAAGCTCATTAAGCTCAGCTAAAGAAGTGAATTTGGCTAAATATCTTGCAGTTGCATTTATACCGAAGGTATTATAGGGCTTAAGTGAAATGTTTTCCTGAATTTGCATGAATTAGGTCTTAAATAATAATTATGAAAACAATGACTGCTGCAGTGCTCGGTGCAACCGGGCTCATTGGTGAAAATCTTGTGCAACAATTATTGAATGATCCTGCTTTTTCAAAAGTAAGAATAGTTGTAAGAAGGCAGGTAAAATTATCTCACCAAAAGCTTGAAGTGCAGGTAGTAAATTTTGATAACCTTGCAGAATACAGGAGTAAGCTCGAAAAAGGAGATTGCATTTTTTGCTGTATTGGAACAACGCAAAAAAAGGTAAATGGCGATAAAAACAAATACCGCAGCATTGATCTCAATATTCCTGTAAATGCTGCTGAAATGGGCAAAGATGCAGGTTTTATAAAATACTTACTCGTTTCATCAGTTGGCGCAAATGCGCATGCCGCCAATTTTTATTTACAATTAAAAGGAGAAATAGAAAACGAAATCGCAGCAATAAATTTTGATAGTTTCCACGTTTTTCGTCCGGGTTTTTTGTTGGGTAAAAGAAAAGAATTTCGTTTAGTTGAAATAATCGCAAAGGGTGTAATGCCAATAATTTCAGGATTATTTTTTGGTAAATCAGAAAAATATAAAGCAATTGAAGCGTCAGATGTTGCCAAAGCAATGGTTGCTGCTGCCAAATCTGATGGAAAAGGAATGTTTGTGCACCATTACCAGGATATGATGAAAATCAAATAGCAGTCTCCTTATTTTTGAAAATGACATTTCATTTGTTAATTCATTTGAATGACTAATAAGCAGTTGCATCCGGTATACTTCTTGAAAAGAATAGTGTAACAAAAACAATACATTATGAAAAAAGTCTTGGTTATGATTATGCTGTTTAGCAGCATAGCCGCAGGAGTTTCTGCCCGGCAAACTACTTTGAAAAAAGAAAAGGTAAAAAAGACATCTACCATTCCTCAAAAAGTTCACAACACTTTTAGTAAACATAAAAAGTACAGTGGCGTAAAGGTTAAGCGTAAAGTAGAGAAGCCATCATCAACAAAGTAGAAAAGAAAATAAAAAGTGTAAAAAACCCGTACTTTGGTATGGGTTTTTTGTTTTATAAATAAGCCCGGGGTCATCGAATTAATATGTAAACGTATGGGTTTTAAATTATCAATTACAATATAATGATCAAACCATTTTTATTTTTCCTGTTATTTATTTCAGCCATTACCATAAAAGCACAAATACCTGTTGATCTTTCTCATTATGCACAAAAGGCAAAAACAGCCTTAAAACATTCTTTACTAACTATCACCTGGCCTGCCGGCAAAACAGAGCAAGGAAAAATAATTTTAGACCTGGAAAATAAAAAGCCACTATTCAAAAGCATTCAATTAAGCTCGAACAGCATATATAAAGAAATAGCATCAGAACTTGATCCCGCATTTATACTGACTATTGGAAAAAGAGATTTAGTCTCCCAAAACGGATGGAACATTTTTTTTGATACTACGAATCGTGCCCCTCACAAATCTTTTAATGCTGTCTTAAATAAGCAAAGTGTAAGCGTTTCGAGTGAAGGAACGAGAACGGTTATCAAGGTTTCAGAGATCACGGCGGCTTCATTTTCAGGTGCTGTAGAAATTACTTTGTATAGCGGAAGCCCGTTATTTAACGTGGCAGCAGTCATGTCAACAAAAATAGACTCAACGGCAATATTATATGACGCCGGTTTGGTAAGCAGATCCAATCTTTGGAGTAAAATAGCCTGGTCAGATACAGAGAATCATTTACAATCTTCAGCGGCAGTTTCAGCAGATACAAGTAAAAATCAGGCGGTCAAATACAGAACGATAATAGGTCAAGGTAATGAAGGAAGTCTTGCTTTGTTTCCCCCGCCGCACCAGTATTTCTATCCGCTTGATGAAGCTTTTAACCTGAAATTTACCTGGTATGGCAGCAATTACCGAACTATGATTCCTGACTATGGAATAGGCATTCGCCAGGATTTGATGGGCGACAACCGATGGGTTCCCTGGTTCAATGCTCCGCCTGATACCAAACAGCGTTTAAACTTTTTTTGCCTGTTAAGTACCAATAATCCGGAAGCAGCATTAGAAGAAGTGAAGAAATTTACACATGGAGATTCTTATCTTCCGCTTCCGGGGTATAAAACTATGTCAAGTCATTTTCATAATGAATATGTGATGAAAGTGCTGTTGGCAAATAAGCCTGTTCCGGCTGTACCTAACTTCATAAATGTTTTTAAAAATACGGGTGTCAATATTGTCCACCTTGCCGAATTTCATTATACCGCTCACCCAAAAGGACCGGACGATCAAAGGTTGCCGGAGCTGAAGACTTTATTTGACATGTGCAAAAAGTATTCTTCAAAAGATTTTTTACTATTGCCGGGCGAAGAACCAAACGAATTCTTCGGCGGCCACTGGT
>JAABUK010013160.1_pt1 | contig 10377 bp, 5 predicted proteins | sample 5559141 | NCBI WGS metagenome assembly JAABUK01 (sample SAMN10711869, study PRJNA513367) | rock metagenome | isolation source: Antarctica rocks | place: Antarctica: Victoria Land, Pudding Butte nord | collected 2016-01-03 | reverse complement strand
GCGTTTTCCTCGCGCGAAAGGGCGCGCACGTGCGGGATTTCGGGCGAGTTCGAGAGCGCGAGGAGCCACGCGATCTCGACGCGCACACGGAATTTAATCAGCGCGGCCTCGGAGAAAAAGGGCGACAGCGGAGCGGCCTGGGCCTGGTAGCGCCCGTCGAGCGGCGAGAGAGCGGAAAGCGACATGGAAGTACTTGAGGAAGCCGAACTGAGGCGAGCCGAGGTGTCTCGAAGCCGCAGAGATTGTAGCCGCTGCGCGCGCACGCTTCAAACTGGCGCCTGTGAACTTCGCGCGCGCGGCACCGTCACGCGCGCGAAGAAGATGATGTTGCGCCTCAAGTACTTGAGGCGCAGCGCCCGGCGCTTCGAGCGCAAGAGGCAGCAAGAGGCAACACGAATGAACAAGCGAATGTTAGGGAAAATTGGGGCGCGCGCGGGCCTCGCTGCTGCCGTGATGCTCAGCGCGAGCAGCGGGGCGCCAGCCCAAGCGCAAGCCCAGGCCCAAGCCCAGGCGCAAGGCAGCGACTACGCGGCTGAGGGCGCGCGGGCGTGGACGATCGACCGCACCACGCTCGTGGGCGGGCGCGGCGAGGACGTGCCGGTGGCGGTGGCTCTGGGGCGCGACGGCTCGGCGGTGGCGGCGTTCGTGGTGCAGAGCGGGCGCGTCACCGGTGAGAACACGGGCTTCAGCGGCGGCTTCGAGGACGGCTTCGGCGATGGCGTGCGGGGAGCCACGCTGCGCGACCTGCGCGCAGGCAAGGACGTGGACGCGCAGGGCCACGCGATGCGGCGCGGCGCGGACGAGGAGCGCGCGGCCTCGGATCGCGACGTGTTGCTGTGCAAGTACTTGCCCGGTGGCGGCAGCCGCATCTGGAGCGTTTTGCTGGGCGGCGGCGGCGATGACATCGCGCGCGCGCTGGCTCTGGACGCCGCAGGCAACGTTTTCCTGGCGGGCTCAACCGATTCGGCTGCGCTCTTCGAGGGCGACAGCGCCAACCGGCGCGGGCATCGCGATGGCTGGGTGCTCAAGCTGCTGGCTGACGGCTCGCGCGTCGGGTGGAGCCAGCGCATCGGCGGCGGCGGCGACGACTTCGCGCGCGCGGTCGCCGTGGACGATGAGGGCCAGGTCGCGGTGCTGGGCGACTCGAACTCGGACTCGCTCAGCCTGGATCAGGCCGGAGTGCGCTCGCAGAACCTGGGCGCGCGCGGGCGCATCGACACTTGGCTGGCCCGCTTCGATGCGCGCGGCCAGATGCGCAGCGTGCTCGCTCTGGGCGGGCGCGGCGATGATTTCGGGCGCGCCCTGGCCTTCGACCGCAGAGGCGCGCTGTGGGCCGCAGGCGAAACCGACTCGCCCGATTTTCCAGCGGCTACTTCCTTCGATCGTCAGGCTCTAAGCGGCAACAACCCGGCTTTGCAGATGTGGCTGGCCCGCTTCACCTTCGATTCCAACGCAAGCCGCAGCCAGGCCGAGCGCAGCCAGGCCGAGCGCAGCAGCGGGGCCGAAGCGGTTGAGAAGTTGGCCTGGGTTCGCTTGTGGGGCGGCTCGCGCGACGAGTCGGTGCGTGGGCTGAGCGTGCGCAACGGGCGGGCGACGGTGGTTGGCTTCACGTCCTCGCCCGACTTTTTGATTCGCAACGCGCGCTCAGCCGGGCCGCGCGGCGGCTGGGACGCGGCGGCGGCTCGCTTCGATGAGGACGGGCACGCGCTGTGGTCCACGGCTTGGGGCGGCAGCGGCGACGACTTCGCGGTCGCGGCTGGAGTGGACGCGCGCGGCACGACCTACATCGCAGGCCACACTACTTCGCCCGATTTCCCGCGCGTCAACGAGGCGCAGTGGCCGCTGAGCGGAGCCAGTGCTTCCGCAGCGAACCCGCAGGCCTGGCTCTGCTCGTGGCAGAATATTCAGCCCGACGACGCAACTTCCTCCGCCAACGAGGGCAGCGGGAGCAGCAACGGCGCGGGCGGTGAGGCGGCCCGGCTGAGCTTCTGCGCGGTGTGGGGCGGGCGGCGCGACGACCGCGCTTTTGGCCTGGCTCTGGGGCGCAATGGCATGGTCTCGATCGGGCGCACCGACTCGCCGGACTTTCCCTTGCTGCAGCGCGCCCAGAACCCCGCTGCCTTCGACCCCAACGCCTCGGCTGGCGACGACTACGCCCGCGAGCGCCCAACTGCGGCGCGCGACGCCTTCCACGGCGGCGTCGATGGCTGGCTGCTGTGGGCGCGCTGGCCCCGCCAAGACGAGACCCCGCTCAACACGCCCGTGAGCGACGCTGCGGGCGATGATCCCGGCTCGGCTCCGCTGGCGGGCGATGGCGGAGGCGGCTCGGACTCGCTGCCTGCTTACGGAGACGGCGCGGCGGGCGTGCCCTTCGAGCGCGACCCTTACGATCAGAACCCGGTCGGCCAGCCCGCGCTTGATCCGGGCGCAAGTACTTACTACCCCGATCCCTATCAAGGCGCTTACTACCCCGACCCCTACGCTTACCCCTCGCCCGGCTACTATCCCGGCGGCTACCCGAGCTACCCGAGCTCAGCTCAGCCGGGCGAGCCCGGAGGCCCGCGCCCCACGCTGACGCTGCGTGTCGAGCGCGAGGCGGTGGCCGAAAACGCCGGGCCGCGCGCGATTCTGGCCGAGGTGTTCCGCAACACGCGCACCGATGAGGAGCTCAACCTGTCGCTGATTTCAAGCGATCCGGCACGACTGCGCGTCCCCCAGCTCCTGACAATCCCCTACGGTACGCGCTCGGCGACCTTCTGGATCGAGGCCGTGGACAACAACCGCCGCGACGGGGACGAGCTGGTCTCCATCGAAGTGAGGCGTGGCCTGGCTCCCTACCGCTTCCGCGCCGACCGCGTCAAGGTGCGCGTCCTCGACGATGAGCAGGGCGGCCCTATCCGCCCCGGCTTCGGCTCGGGCTCGGGGCGGGGGCGCGTTGCGCTGAGCCTGTCCTTCGTGAGCCAGGCGGCGCGCATCGGGACGCGCGGCGTGCGCGGCGTGCTGGCTCGCGAAGGCACCTCCTCGCGCCCGACGCGCGTTGGGCTTTCGTCCTCGGCTCCCGAACTGGCTGCGGTTCCGGCTGAGGTCACGATCCCGCCCGAGGGCCGCGAGGTGTTCTTCAACGTCGCGGTGGCTCCCCAGCGCGCTCAGGGGCGCCAGGAAGTCACGATCACCGCGCGCGCCGAAGACGGCTCGGAGGCCGCTGGAACCTTCGCGCTCGTCGGTGCCAACGGGAGCCGCCCGCCCTTAAGCCCCATCGCGCCGGGCAAGAGAAATCCCGGACTGGGAAATCCCGGACTTGGAAATCCCGGAGCGAATGACCCCGGCGACGGTGCCGCGCCGCCTCTGCGTCCCGGCGAGCGCCAGGCGCTGCGCCTGTTCGTGTTCGCGCCGCAGACGGCCCGGCCCGGCTCGCGCGTGGCCGTCGTGATCGAGCGCCAGGGCGGAGGGCGCGGCGCTCAGGAGGTCGCGCTGGCTTCGAGCGACGCCCAGGCGCTGAACCTGCCCACGAGCGTCACGATCGGAGCCGGCCAGCCGCGCGCGAACGTCTATGCCGTGGCCGGGCGCCCGCGCGAGGCGCGCACCGTGCGCGTCACGGCTCAGGCGACCGGCCCGGACGGGCGCGCCCACAGCAGCGAGGCCACCCTGCAAGTACTTGCCGACGCCCAGGCTCCCGACGCCCAGCCCGCGCCGCCTTCCAAGCCGCAGCCCAGGCCCGAACCAAAGCCTGAACCCAGGCCCGAACCAAAGCCACAGCCGCGTCCGGCACCACAGCCCCAGCCACAGCCCTTGCCGATTCAGCCGCCGTCTCAGCCTGCGCCGCGCCCGCGCCTGCCGCTGCAGCCGCCGCTTCAGCCGCCGCCGTTCGAGCCGCCGCTCAAGGGCAAGAAGAACCGACGCCCCGAGCCTGAGCCCGCGCCTGCTCCTCCCGCTCCGCTGCCCGCTCCGCCGCGCCCCGCTCCGCTTCCGCCGCCGGAGCCGCCGCGTCCGCTTCCCGCGCCTGAGCCCAGGCCAGAGCCACGTCCGGCGCCGAGGCCAGCACTACGGCCTGAGCCCAAGCCCGAGCCACGCCCGGCGCCCAAGCCTGCGCCTGTGCCTGCGCCCGATCCGGCTCCAGCCCCTCAACCCGCGCCCAAAGCGGGCAAGAAGGGCAAGGGTTAGCCCAAGCCAAAACGCCACGCTCGGTTGAGCGTGGCGTTTTGGCTGCCTTTGTTCTGCCTGTGGGCTCAGGCCCTCTGCAAGTACTTGAGGAGCTAAGGGTTTTCAGATGAACCGATAGGCCGCCGGACGCCCGGTTGTGGCCTGTAGGGGCGAGGCCCTCGCGCCCGTGTTGAGCTTCAGGAGCGGCTATTGAATGAGAGAGCCACGCCACGACTTCGGTCGCTCCATGAAGCCTGCTTTAAAGCGGGCGCGGCCCGATGTCGCGCCGCCAGTGCGCGCCCTCGAAGCGAATTTTGCCGACAGCTTGCAGCGCCTTGTCGCGCGCCTGGCTCAGCCCGGCTCCCAGGGCCGTGACGCCCAGCACGCGCCCGCCGCTCGTCACGATGCGCGCGCCCTCGCGCTTGGTCCCGGCGTGGAAAACCAGCGCGCCGTCCCGCTGAGCTTCTTCTAAACCGAATATCTCGTCGCCCCGGCGCGGCGTGGCGGGGTAGTCCTGAGCCGCCATCACGATCGTGACCGCAGCTTCGTCAGACCAGCTCAGCTCAACATCGCTCAGCCGAAAGTCGCGGCCCGCGCAGGCCAGCAGCAAAGGCAGCAAGTCGCTCTGCAGGCGCGGCAAGAGCGCCTGCGTTTCCGGGTCTCCGAAGCGGCAGTTGAACTCCAGCACCTTCGGCCCGGCTGCAGTCAGCATCAGCCCGGCGTATAACACGCCGCGATAGGTGATGCCTTCGCTCTTGAGCGCGCGCACGGTGGGCTTGAGGATGTGCTCGACCGCGTGCTCGACCGCTGCGGGGCCAAAGATCGGCACCGGCGAGTAGCAGCCCATGCCGCCGGTGTTGGGGCCGGTGTCGCCCTCGCCGAGGCGCTTGTGATCCTGAGCCGGAGCCAAAGGCAGCACATCGTGGCCATCGGTTAAAGCCAGCAGCGAGACTTCCGGCCCGCTCAGGCACTCCTCGACCAGCACTTGCCCGCGCCCGCGCGCCGCCTGCACAACCGTCTCGACGGCTTCGATCGCTTCGGCTCGGCTCGCGGCCACCACGACGCCCTTGCCCAGCGCGAGCCCATCGGCCTTGACCACGCGCGGGCCTTCGGGCACGCCCTGCAAGTACTTGCGGGCCGCCTCGGGTTCGTCGAAGGACTCGAAGCCGCCGCTGGGAATGTTGTATTTGCGCAGCAGATTCTTGCAAAAAATCTTGCTGGCCTCGATTTGCGCGCCGTCCCGCGTCGGCCCGAAGGCCGCGAAGCCCGCCTCGTTGAGCCGGTTCACCACGCCCTCCGCCAGGGGATCGTCCGGCCCGACGACGACGAAATTCGCCTGCACGCGACGCGCCACCTCGACAGGCTCGCCTTCCAAACACTCCGCGACCTGAGCGATGCCCGCGTTGCCCGGCGAGCAGAACAGAGCCGAGGCCAGGGGCGAGCGCGCCAGCTTCCAGCACAGCGCGTGCTCGCGCCCGCCGCCGCCGATGACAAGTACTTTCATGGGATTTCGAGCAGCACAATGCCCGCCGCAAGTACTTGCGGCGGGCACCGGGCGAGCTTAGTAATCGCGACCGTTGGGGTCGGCGGCCAGGTTGGTGAAGCGCGCGAAGTCGGGCTGGAAGCCCAGGCGAACCGTGCCCGTGGGCCCGTTGCGCTGCTTGCCGATGATGATCTCGGCGATGCCCTCGTCGGGGTCCGGCTCGTCCGGCATCCCGCCGCGAGTGTCGATGGGGCGCCCGTCGCGGCCCTTGTCCTTCTTGTATATCTTGTTCTTGTAATACGAAGGCCGGTAGATGAAGGCGACGACATCGGCTTCGGCCTCGATGGAGCCCGACTCGCGCAGGTCGGACAGGATGGGCCGCTTGTCCTCGCGCGACTCGACGGCGCGCGAGAGCTGCGACAGCGCGATCAGCGGGCACTTCAGCTCGCGTGCCATCGACTTGAAGCTCCGCGCGATCTCGGAAATTTCCTGCACACGGTTCTCGTTCTTGCCCGCGTGGTGCGCGAGCTGGAGGTAATCGACCACGATCAGGCCCAGCGGCCCGTGCTCGGCGATGAGGCGGCGGGCTTTGGCTCGCATCTCGAAGGTGCTCTGGCCGGGCTGGTCGTCGATGAAAATGGGCGCTTGATACAGGTTGTTGACCGCGTTGGTGACGCGGTGCCAGTCCTGATCCTGCAAGAAGCCGCGCCGCAAGTCGCGCGAGTTGATCTCGGCCTCGGAGCAAATCAGGCGCTGCACCAGCTGATCCTTGCTCATTTCGAGCGAGAAGATGGCCACAGGCAGCTTGTCGTGCAGCGCGATGCGGTGCGCGATGTTGAGGCACAGCGCGGTTTTGCCCATCGAAGGCCGGGCCGCGACGATGATCAGGTCGGTTGGCTGCAGGCCGCTGGTGATCTCGTCCAGGTCGTAGAAACCTGTCGAGACGCCGGTCGCCTCGCCCTTGTGCTGGAACTGGCGCTCGATCTGGTCATAGGCCTGCATTAACAAGGGCTTGATGTGCGAGAAGCCGTCGCGGATGCGGCGCGCGCCGACATCGAACATCAACCTCTCGGCGGTGTCGATGGTGGCTGAGACATCCTCGACATCGCCGTAGGCGGTCTTGGTGATCTGGTCGCAGGTGTGGATGAGGCGGCGCAGCAGGCTTTTTTCGGAGACGACGCGGGCGTAGGCGTCGATGTTGGCCGAGGAGGGGCAGGCTTCGATCAGGACGCCAATGTAAGGGATGCCGCCGGCCTGGTCGAGTTGGCCTCGCTTGCGGAGGTCTTCGGAGACGGTGACGACATCGACGGGCTCGCCCTTGTCGAAGAGGCCGGTGATGGCGGTGAAGATGAGGCGGTGGTTCTCGCGGTAGAAGTCGTCGCGGCCCAGCAGCTCGACGCCGCGCGCGATGGCGTCGCGCTCCAGCAGCATCGCGCCCAGCGTGCTCTGCTCGGCTTCGAGCGACTGCGGCGTCAGGCGCTCCTTGGCGAAGGGCCTGTCGTTTTCGTCCCGCTGCGGGAACTGGATGATCGACGATGTGTTCACAACCAATTTCCTCTTGCTGCGACTCTGGCTTCAGCTTCAGCTTCAATCACGCCCGTTGCGGCGCTCTCTAAGATTGATTCCCCGAACCGCCGATTTCAAGGCCTTGACAACCGGCTTGGAATGAGCAACCGGCGGCCCGCAACCTAACTCAAACCGCCTCGCAACGAACGCCAGCCGCGTCGCAGCGCGGATTTACGCTCGAAAATCCGGCTTTGCAAGTACTTGATGCCACCTCGAAATCCTCAAAAGAAATCTGCGGAAAGCCTCGCCCCGCCCCCGCTTGGCCGTGGCCCGAGCGCGTGTTTGCCTGGCCGCAAGCCCTGGATGCCACTCCTCGCGGAGGCTACAAATGCGGCGTTGAAGCTGAGGAAGCGCACTCAAGCGCCGCACCTTGATGCTGCGCCAGGGGTCGCCGGCTGCCCCGCTTGTTGCTGTCTGCGGACCCGCAAAAGTCAGGCTCCCTAACCCGTTAGGCATCGTTGCCCTCAGCAGAAACGAAAAAGCGCGCCGCAGCGATGGCTGCAGCGCGCTTTCTGGTGCAAGTACTTGCTAAGCCGCGACTCAGGCCGCGACTTCAGCCGGGGCCTGCGAGCCCAGCTCGATGGCGCGCGCGGCCTGAGCTTCCTGCTGAGCGGCCTGGATCGCAGCCGCGTCGCCGACCTGAACCGTGAGCGTGACCTTCACGTCGCGGTGCAGAGCCACGGGGACTTGATACACGCCGACCTCGCGGATGGCCTCGGGAATCTGCACCAGCCTGCGGTCCACCTCGATGCCCAGCTGAGCCTTGAGCTGCTCGGCGATGTCGTGCGCGCCGATGGAGCCATACAAGCGCCCGCCGGTGCCCACATTGGCGGGCATCACGATGGTCTTGCCCTCGATTTTCTGCGACAATTCCTGAGCCGCGCCGCGCGCGCGGTTCTGGCGCCTGTCCTCGACGCGCTTCATGTTTTCGAGCTGCGACATCGCGCTCTTGCCGGCGCCCATCGCCAGGCCGCGCGGCAGCAAGAAGTTGCGCGCGAAGCCGTCCGCGACCTCGACCACATCGTGCGAAGCGCCCAGTTTTTCCACGTCCTGCAAAAGAATCACTTTCATTTTTATGCCTTCCAGTTCAAGCCAACAAAAAGCCGTGCCCGTACTTTCCACAAGTACTTGCACGGCCTTGTTCGATTAGCGCGACAGTCTAACCCCAACCGAAGCGCCGCGCACGCCGCGAGCCCGGTTGTCCTCGCCTCCCACCAGCACCTCGACCTGCGGCGTCAGCCTGTAGCCGCCATACACGGCGTACGAGCGCCGGTTCGGGTCATACAAGTTGCCCTCGAAGCGCAGCCTGCCCAGCTGATAATCGAGCCCCACGCCGACCTTGGAGCGGAACGCGCCGAGCCGAACCGCGCCGTTCCTGCCGATGAACTGGCCGGTCTGCAGCGTCACGCCGGTCTGCTCGCCGATGTCTGAGAGCCCCGCGCGCAGCGGCGAGCCGAACAGCTCGCCCCGAAAATCCACGTCGCCAAAGGTGTCGTTGCCGCGCGAATCTTTGTCGCTCAGGTGGCGCAGCGTGAACGAGAAGCCGCCGTCCTGCGAGCTCAAGTTCGCGGGCGCGGCCTGAGTTGCGCCCGCAGCGCCGTTGCGGTTGCGCCTGCCGCCCAACAGTCCGTTGATGCGCTCAGCCGTGGCGCGCGTGGCCTGCAGCGTGCCCAGCAGCTCGCTGGGAATCGCCTTGATGTTGCTCTGCACCTGCGGGTCGGAGGCGATGTTCTTGAGGCCCTCGGTGGTGGCGAGCAGGTTCTGCGTGGTGGCCTGCAGCGTGGTCGCGGTGGCGGCGAAGGTGCTCAGCGTGGCCTTGAGCTGAGCTTGCGTGGTCTTGTCTCCAACCAGGTTCTGGATGCTGGCGGCTGTCACCGAGAGCGACTCGGTCGAGGTGCGCAGCGAGGCCAGCGTAGAGCGCAGCGAAGCCGCCAGCGTGGGGTCGTCGCTCAGCTTGCGCAGGCTGGCCGAGGTGGCCTCGGCGTTCTCAGCGGTGCGCCGCAGCGAGCCGAAGATGATCTGCGAGTTCTCGGTCAGCTTGCTGTCGCGCACCAAGTACGTGAGCTGCTGCGTCAGGCCGGCGGCGTTGGCCGCAGTCGAACGGAACGAGGCCAGCAGCTGCTTCAGCTCGCCCTTGTTCTCCGAGATGATGCCTCCGGCTTGGTTAACCAGCCCGCCGACCTGCGTGAAAAGCCCCGAAGCCTGGCGCGAAAGCCCGTTGACGGTGCCCCCGGCCTGCCCCGTGAGCACGCGCAGGTTGCGCGCGGCCACGACGCCCTCGGCTGAAGCCTGGCTGGTGTTGGACAAAGTCTGCTGCAGCAGGCGCTGCGTCTGTGGCCCGAAGGCCTGCCTCGCGCTCGCCGAGAGCTTGGAAACCGCGTCCAGCGTGCGCGTCAGCTTGACCTGGTTGTCGTAAGACAGTAGCCCTTTGTTAACGCGATCCAACGTGACGTTGACTTTTTGAAGCGTCTTGCCCAGCTGCCCCGAAATCTGCGAGGCCGACTCGGTGAGGCCCGCGATGCCAGGAGAAGCCACGCCCGGAATCTGCTGGCTGGTGTCGTTGGCCGCGTACAGCGGCGTCGCGGGGTCGAAGGCGCCGCGGATGTCGACGTAGTTCTCGCCGATCAAGCCCGAAGGCTGCACGGTGTAGCGGTAGCTCTTGAGCAGCTTGAAGGGCGGGCTGGCCTTCTGGATGGCGATTGTCACCAGCGGCCTCTGCGTCGTAGCGTCGAGCCCGACCTCGCGCACGGTGCCGACCTTGATGCCCTGCAGCAGCACGTCGTTGCCCTTGGCGATGGCCCCGGCTCCGCTGAGGCGAATGGTGTATAAATCAGCGCCCGGCCCGATGCCGCGCAGGAAAAAGTAGCCCACCAGGGCCGTCGCGAGCGCCAGCACCACCACGAACCCCACCCGCGCCTCGTTGCCAAATCGCATAATGCCGCCTCAAGTACTTGCACTCACAGATTAACCACAGATGCCCACGGAGCACCACAGATAGTCACAGAGAATCTCAAGAGAAGCAGCAGCTTGACACAGCCTCCTTTCCGATTTTCTCCGTGGCCATCCGTGGTGAATTCGGATTCGCTTAGCTAAGCCGCCTAAGCCGCCTAAGCCGCCTAAGCCGCCTAAGCCGCCTAAGCCGCCTAAGCCGCCTAAGCCGCCTAAGCCGCCTAAGCCGCCTAAGCCGC
>JAABUK010013159.1_pt1 | contig 10377 bp, 16 predicted proteins | sample 5559141 | NCBI WGS metagenome assembly JAABUK01 (sample SAMN10711869, study PRJNA513367) | rock metagenome | isolation source: Antarctica rocks | place: Antarctica: Victoria Land, Pudding Butte nord | collected 2016-01-03 | reverse complement strand
ATCAATGCTATATAGACTATGACATTGCATGCCGTACAATGAGTGCAAGCTCACCATCATGACATACAGGAACTTTGGCTGAAGGCTCTCTACTGGCTGGTAAAGTTGCTTCTGTGCACAACATTCAGTATTGACATTCTTGGACTTGGTGCTGCTGACAATGTGGAGGGGCTCGTAGCATGTCTGCAAAAGTGTCGATGCACAGCTAGGGAACAAGGGTAGGTGCCACAGCTTGTCCCATCTCTTGAGCAGCTGCAGTTCCTCCTTTCTGCGCTGGTGGACTTCCCGGCAAGTTGCGTTGGTTGTCCTCGTCAGCAGCCTCTAATGATCTGCAAGCAAGGCAAGGTATTAGTACTGAGCAAATCTGCCCTAGGTGTGTCTGAGAAGTATGCTATGCTTGAGTACAACAATCGCCAACCTCCTCTGCATCAAGCCCAAGATCATCATCAGCATCCAACCGTTCTGTGGCCTCCTTTGACAAAGCATGCTCAGCACTGAAGCCTGCATGGCATCCACAAGCATTCACAATTGTAAGCATAGCATGCCATAAACATCAGGCAGCTTGTCCATCAGCACCAGCTCAGCTTGTCCATCAGCACCAGCTCAGCTTTGGCATACCTTCAGCAAATTTGGGCGGCTCCTGATCTTGTAGGTCCTGCATGAGCTGCATGTGCATATGCAGGTCATCAGGAGCTGGTGCAGCAGCATCAACGACATTATCCATCTGCATTTCTGGCTGCCAGGAGGCAATGTTGTCAGGCTGCAGCTGATCAACTCCCACATCAATGTCAGAGATCATGGACTAGCTGGGATGGCAAAGGCAAAATAGTACTTCTGCAATATTCAGAGTACACGAAGCACCCGAGGCATGTTTTCTATGCCGCATAGCGCTTTGTAGAACTCTGCCTGAATCAGATGCAAGTCAGCTGCGTCTGCCATCTTACTAGCAAACATCATGGCAAAGAAACGGCAGTCATCGAAGTTGCAAACAAACCGTGGCCTGCAAATGGAGCAAGACGCTGTTGACAGCTGAGCAAGTTGGAAACATGCTACACAATATCACAGCCCTGCAAAATTACAAGCCTTGATGAGTGCACAGATCGTTTGCCTGATTGCCCTATCACACGCTGGCTTGAGGGAAATATGGCTGCAATCACCATGCCTTGCATCTCATTTTGCAGCCAAGTCTTGACGTTCTCAATGAGTCTATCTGTTGTTGGAAAAGCCACTTACAGGTGAGCTTTGCACAGGCTGTTGCTAGCAAAGAAAACCAAAACTGACAGCCAGAACCATGAGACTGCACATGCCCATGACTAATAAACACATATGTGGTGCAGGCAAAGGTATCTTCTTGGAACAAAACGCGCTCAAGGAATTTAGATACATGATGACAAAATCTGTCTGGTCGAGCCCAACACAGACCCGTTAATTGCCATTGACATTGGTGACAAACACAATTTTGTCTTGATCTCAGCAGCACCTGTTGCAGCCAGTGTATGAGGATAGCTTTGCTGGAGCCAGCATTTATTCAAATAATTTAGCATCTGATCCAGAACCCGAAAGTGCAGTGTGTGCAGGTGGGTGCATATAGCCTGAAATCGAGGTATTTGGGTACAGGACTCTCAAGCAAGGCGCTCCAGTCCGCTCAATGGCTCATTGTCTCGTGTTCAGGTGCTGGATGAACTTAGCAATGGAATCGCCACTCACTGATCGCAGCTGCTGCAGTGGCTATGATGACAACGCAGCATAAATGACTCGGGGTGAGCTATTTGAGAACATAGCCCGTGGCGTGAGTTGTTGAGAACGCAAGAACATTGTGGAGTTACACATAGACAAGTTTCCTTTTGGAAGTTTGGGACAACCTGTTGTTGTTTGCTGTCTGGATGTGTGTATATGGGATAACCTGCAGTTGTACAAACATGCAATCGACTAGCCACTCATCTGTCTTTGTACCTTTCAGCTCAGGTACTGCACAGCAACAAACGACATGCATATGCAACGCGCCTGTTCTATATGGCGCAAATAGGATGTGCCAACACTGCTGACAAGAGGAGTGAAGCCATAGTAGGTTTCAACTTTGTATTTTGTCCTGAGTCTGCTGAGACACAGTTGAGTGCGGCAGACTGCAAGCAACAGCAAATGTACTGTCATGCTGTACAGTAATTTACATTTATAACGGGCCCACAAGGCATGTGCAAGCACAGTCAGCGTTGTTGCATAGTGCTTACAGGTAGTTGGGGTGAGAATGTGCCGCATGGCAGACTGCCACCTGTGCTTTCATGCATAGTACTGCTGTCGCTTGATGGCAGAAGAGGCTTTGCCACTAAGGCTGTCTGCACTGGCAAGAGCGTGATGACACAGTCCGCGAACAACACTTTAGCGCCAACTTTCAACAGCCGTTCGTCGCTGCCTCGTCTGTTCCAGCAGAAGCAAAAGAACAGTATCTGTATTCAGCAAAGCTCGAGCAACAGCTCTCGAAACTACAGCACAAGCATCACAAATTGCGGTGGCGTACACAAGGGCATTGTTGTGGTCAGCGAAACTCACTCTGCTGATATAGGTATAAACACTGCTTCATCCTGTGACGGACCTGTATGCTTTATGCCTGAGCTCGTGGCCGGCAGCGCTTCCATCAGTTTGACCTAAGCTCAGCCCCAGATTTTCTTACAGCCGACAGCTTGCAATGTGTCAGCAGTCAGCCAGCCACTGTTGTAACGCAATACTCCCGACATGCATATGAAATTCATGCATACCTGCCGACATATTTTGCAGTGACACTCCCTATGTACACACTGATCCCGACGGTTCACCGAGCTTTGCTGAAGAGTGCAGTTTCGGGAACTGATCATCGGATTCATACCACTAAGGAAACTCAGGCAGAGCGCAAAGGCGCAAGGGGCGAGAAGGCCTGCTGGGGATTTGTCAATCCGGAAATTGTCGCTGGCACAGCCGAACTTCTCGCTCCTCACTCTGGTCAGCTCACATCCAGTTTCTCAATCCAGCGTATCACTGGATTGCTGATCGCCAGCTTCCCAGCGATGCAAAAAAAAACGAATGTTAGCAGGCCAGACGAAAAAACTGGATCCGTCGGCAGACACTCACTAGTTTCTGCCTTTGCCGGCGCCAGGTGTCCGGCGGAGAGGCAGTGAAGGACCCAAAACGGTTTTTTGTTGCATGTGTCGCTATATGAGTCGTTGGGTTGGCTGAAATGGATCCACAATTGACACGCACAGTTTTGATTACCATGCACAGGTCCTGCTTGAACTAGTCGCAGCGCAGGCAGCTTTTGATTATTTGCACTGAACCATGGGCAGGCATGTACCGACCCCTGTCAGATGCCTCATGCAATCTGGTGCAAATGTAGGACACCTACACCTGTTTGCTCGTGATAGGTTTGGCCAAAACTGTTTAGTGCCACGGCATGGCAAGCTGAAGATTGATGCAAACTCAACAGACCTGCCAATCATGCGGTCTTGAATCAAATTGAGACATTGATTTTAGTCATCTAAGAATCTCGTTTGCAGTATTAGATCAACAATTACATTTGCAGAACCAAATCATGACAGCCGTCAATACACCTTCAGTTTACGTTAACCATTTGCAGTCATACTAAGCAGTGCACCAGTGCATGCATGCTGTACAGCGATGTCAGCAGCCTGAGAGCCGATTCTGCGTAGCACTCTCGTTGACACAATAACAGAGCGCACAAGCATCATGTGAATTCTGTACCATACTTCACCAAGGCATAATTGCACCTACTAAGCAATACGTTGAATGCGTCTTGCACAGTACATAGCACCAAACAAATGAGTCAGCATGCCCAATTGCAGGACCTGCTTCCTCACCTATTGCCCAATCAGCCCCAGCCTCTTGCAGGCCAGGCACCAAAGCAGCCCAGGCTGACTGATCAAACACTCCTTCATCATAAATGAAATGATGTGCTGGCAAGATATTCACAGGCATTCCTGCGTCAACTCCTTCTGGGTCTAGATCTGCTGCAGTGCTGTGCAGTTCAGGTTTCTCTGGACAACCATCCTCCACCCATGATGCAAACTTTGTATGCTTGTGTGAAACCGTCAAATAGCGTGTCTCTGATTTATCAAGGGGTTTTTCAAGGGTACCCTAGAAAAATGTTAGCTTATAAATATACCGCTGACCTTGTCAAGGTTTAATGAGGCAAGCAACAGCGTGCACAGACAGATGCTTCAACATACTGCCAACATCATCACCGACACAGGAGATGAAAAGGAAACGCCTGCGGCTTCTTCTGCATCCCATGTGTGACCGGGTTTGATCCAATATGCCAAGTTGTTGGCATCAAAGTGCAAGCCATCTGGCAACACATGCATTGGTGCTGACAGAGGCGCACAACCTGCAATACGTAAGACAGCAACAGGCACCTGTAGGGCAAGATGCCATGCTAGTGATTGACCAAGTGACTGAAAATCATAGTGTTGTGTGGACTGGCTGTGAACAAATCATGTACGTATAGTATGCAAGTTGCAAAATGCCAAAACTTACAACGACGCGCCAGGCAACAATATTTCTGAAACCACTGCGCCTCAGATGTCTGCAGCAGAGCTGTCACAGTGCCACACTACACCTGTGGATTCAGCAGCATGCAGTGATTGCAACACAGACTGCAATGCGTCCCATGCGCGAGGCCCAAACGCTTTGCGGTTGTGCATCCAGTGCAGCAGAGGTGCAGCCTCTTCCGTCACAAAGCCTGTGTAATCCATGCTCATGTCCGTCCCAAGACTCTGCTTTGGGGGCAGTCCAACACACTGTGCTTCAATGTACATAACATATTTCTCAATCAGGGGTGAGATTGCAAGAAGGCAATACAACAGCATGAAGCTGTGGATCAATGCCAGAGCTGTCTGCCCTGTGGCAGAGTCTGGGCGGGTAGACTCAGTGCCCCTGCTTGTGGCTGCTTGTGGTACCTGCACCTCATGTCCCATATGAGCCAGTGTCAAACAGTTCAGAAATGCATACGCTATGCAACTCACAATGCCTGCTTTAGTGCACTGTTTTGCATTCTGCCATTCACAAATACAGACTATAGAAAAGACAGCATGCAATGCAAGATGCACCAAACAAACAGCCAGCAGCTGTGGCTCTGATACGTTGCGGAGCAGGCAACATGCTTGAGTAATTACCTGCACCGCATGCCTTGCTGGTCTGACTGCATCAAGATTGACACCTTGAGGCAATGGGGCCTGGGCCGAGCTGCCCTGTCTTTTTTGCGCTTCTCCTCTTGCTTCTCACGCTTCTCTTCTTCCTGAACATGCGTTCAAAGTAGATGAGTTTGCCAACATGACTCATCATCACATGTTTTGTAGCCAGTAGCAACGTACATAGCAAGGTTCAGATGTACATAGGGTACAAAGCAGGGAGCAAGTACCATTCGCAGCTTGCTCCTGTCATACAACTCCAGCAGAACAGTTCTCGATGTTTCCGTCTTTGCTGCATTAAGCCCAGCTGGCCCATAGCTGCCCAGAACAGAAGGCCTCCAATCAGGTCCATCCAAATCATAGTAGATGTTAGCCTTCATGCCTCGATCTGCATTGTCCCACCTTGAGGTGCAAGCATGCATAGCAAATTAGTACATGAACAAGGATAACACACATACCAAAGAGGCCATGGTGTGCATTGACCTCAATCACTGCCGCTTCTCTAGTCAATTTGCACAAACTATCCCCTGTCTGCTTCTCTTCACGCTGCGTATTAAGCTATTGATCCTGCAATACATGCATGGCATCAGTGATTACTGCAGAGAATAGGATCTTGCACATTGAAGATGCAGGCTGCATGCATCACTCACTCAGCAACGGCTGAGTCACCGTCCATATCGCTGCAGATTGCAGCCAATGTAGAGCGCTGCAGCTCCCCATCAGATGGAACCAGTAGTGCTTTCAGTGCCGAAGCCAGCTATCATGTGCGGCAGCTGTTTGGTGTTGCACATGACTAGGCACTTCCATCCCGATCATAAAGCTGTACACAGTCAGTGTGAGCCTGTGGATATCCAAAAACTGCAGTCAACACAGCTCCATAAGACATTCACATGACATACTAGCTCCAAGTTCACTGCGCTAGCTGGGAACCTTTCTATCCAGTGTTGATCCTCTGTGAAGAAAGGTTTCTTTGACCTTATCCTCTGCCAATAAGTCTGCCAACTTGCGGTTGACCTCTGCAGCAGGCAACTGCTCATCTGTGTTTTCATCCTGTTCATCTGAGTCTCCAGCAGAGGTGTGATCCTCTGGCTGCCCACTGAGAGCTTGAGATTGCCCAAGCTCAAGGTGGTCCCCGTCTGACAGATCATCTTCACTAGCAGCAGCACGGCCTCCTGGGGGGCTTTGCGGCATAGATCGGTCTGGATGCATGCAAATAATGCGTTGATGGCCATGTACATGCGGTTCGTGGCCTGCAGTATCAACAGCTCGAGGCAGTGCAACATGCCTAACCTGCTGATCAGCTTGCTTATCTGGCTCAAGGACATCCCAACAACCAGTTGCCGTGTTATAGCGCCGGATTGCTTTTTTTTGAGGCATGATGCACTGTGTCAGTCGCTCAACACGGCTGAGAAGCGCAACAAAGATCGTGCTCACGGTCATGCCACCTTAAGCGGTGGTCGACCGACGCGGGACTTCACTTTGCGTCGGCGGTTCTTTCAGAAACAGCATACACCTCTCTGCTGCTATGCGACTAAGTTTGGCAGTCTATAGCGGTCGCCCGCGACCGTTTCTCTGAGAGCAAACGATCTTAGCTGCAGACACTCTGAAAAGACATTTACGTCTTTTTAGAGGTCATAATTGTCTTATATTCGTACTTTCACAAGTACGCATTATACTCATATTCCGCCCTCCTCCTGTTGAAATACGATGGTAAGACGCAATGTACATCACAACGTCATGGTGTACACAGGAAGATATGATTGTCAACATGACCAAATCATCAGATTCATGCATTTCAACCTATCAACTGCCCGGCTGCAGATGTCCTTAACCACAATTGTCAAGTGAGCTTTGATGCATTACATGTGGAAGTACAGGTGCCAGCAACATGGCATCAGCTTGACAGTGCTTTCGACAACACAGCTGATTTATTGGCGCATAAGCCACACATGCTTGAGAGCTTGCTCAGCAGTGAGTGATTTGTTCCTGATGCTGTTGATAAATTCTTCAGCTGCTTGAGAGCCAGTGCGCCGCAGTAGCCTCCTGAGCAACTTGCCTAGCTGGTACATGTCAGATAGATGATCATACTCGCTGTTCTTGCTCAAAGTGAAACTGTCCCAATCTTTAAATGGTTGGATGGCAGGCCATATCTTGACCTGAGCTACATTTTCAAGGTCCAACAGCATATAGTGATCTTCCGGCCCTTGTAACCACACAATGTTTGCCATGCGCACGTCACGGTGAACCAGCTTAGCCTTCCATAGGATGTACAAGGCTTGACAAACAGAGTAAGCCAGTAGCTGCACATCCTGCAAAAAAGCAATAATGCTTAACGAATGGGGCACATGATGACAACCTATACAAGGCAACCTCAACATGTGAGACAGGCTGAGATGTTTACCTGTTCCTCTGCAGGAGTGTGTGAGTAGCCAACAGGATAGGTTTCCACAGCATATGTGCCATGCTCTGAGATCATGGGGGCAGACTTTGCACAAACCAGGAAATACCCTGGATTCTTTGCGCCAGCCTCATAAGCGGTCTGGATGTCCTCCAAAGTGGTGTGAGGTACGCCAGGGCGGGTAGCAAAAGATCCGATACGCTTTGAAACAGTACCAAGAAGCACCTCAATGGTGGTAAGCCCATCTTCACGCAGCTGCTTTACAAACAAGGGCCTTCGTGCATGTGTGGCTGGGGCTTGCCTATGAAATTGTGCACATAGCTCAGTTAGTGCTCTCTTCAGGTAAGAGGCCAAAAGCTGCTTGCACAAGATGGGATGTACAGCCAGCTGACACTTGACCATTGATGTGAATGCATTCAACAAGTGCAGCTTCATCTGCATTAGTACCTAGTAAGCATGAGCTCCAACCTCAGCAGCTGCTTTTTTGTCAGCATGCATACTTTGAATTTGCACCTGGTGCTTACCTGACTATCAAAGCGAGCAGCTGATATACATTGGCGATTGCCAAAATGAGCCTGATACGTTCAGGCCTGCTTTGAGTGGAGAACTTTGCCTGTGGCACTCCATATACCTACGTAGGAAAGGAGGCTCAGTGCAAAGACTGGAGCCGTCAGCTCCATCTGCATGACATGAGTTCCCACTACAGCAGCAAAGGCTACCTGCCCATCCATCCCCACAGCGCAAAATTCCACAGCATGACCAGATGCACATATTGCTGGAATGAAAGATGCTGCCCCGTAGTGACCAGGCGGCAATGCTCCTGTGCACTTATTTACCAAGTCTTGATAGGCACCTTGTACACCATCGGCCGCCTTCTTGTATTCGCAGAGCATGACTGTCAACATGGATGCTGTAATCACCAAGTCTGGTCTTGTCTGCAGTAATCTTGTAAAGTGAGGCCTGTGCAAGTTAGCGTGCACGTACGTTTACTCACAAGAAGGCTACAGGATGCACCTTACCCGGTCTTCAACTATTGATGTGAATGTGCCTTTTTCCACGCAGTTGTCATTTGGATATAGGTGCAGCGGCTGCACCTGCATTGAGTCCAAGACCGAAAGCAATGTAACATACTGACCAACAGACTGGAGAGTGAGTCCTTCATTCCCTGCCACATGGGGGGCTGCGCGGGTCAAGCTGAGCAGAAGCATCGGAGTCCTTTGCAACATGCTGCATCAACCCAGCTGGTTGAAAATCAAACTGCAATGCCTGAAATTCTCTGTGATTCAGCGTCACAACTTGTCCTGCCCTTGGTAACAAGCAATCAGAGAGTTCTTGAAGCGAGGTTGGATAGCTTGAGATTGGTGGGCCCATCAGAGATTGACATATTGTACCAGACGGGTCTTGAGTGATGATGCCCCCTGAACACGGCACATACACGGGCGAGAGTCAGTGCCAACATTCAGCATCCATAAAAGCAGCAAATCCTGAAGCCACAGACAACGCTGAGAGGTTGCGTTGAGACTGCTCACATGCTTTCTGAAGCTCTGAAATCAGAAAGCAAAACCCTCAAGTATTGTCAGGTTGCATTGACTCTATTCAATTGCCATGTGCAATGCAGGCAGAGTATGCACCAAAGTCAGCAGCAATCCCTCATGCCACAGAAGAGGTTCAAAATCTGCATTGGCTCAACTCAGACGCTTTGTGATTTCAACACTCTGGTGTGAGTTGCAACTAATTGTGCAGAGAGGGATCGCACCTGCTGTCAGGCCCTCCAGGTGTTTGGTAAGAGTGAGTGCCAGAAGGCTATCAGGCACTCCTGTGAATATTGGAACAGTTTTATTGGGCTCGGAATTGATGAGCAACAACAGCTCGGCCTTCTGATTGTCATTTAGATCCCCACATCCGAGGACTCTGTATCGAGCATCTTCAGCTGAAAGTGGCATCTCTACAACCACACAAGCACTTCAACAACAAGCATCCGCAACATTCAGCCTTCGAAAAGCTGCAGCCAAGGCTAATCAGAGACAAGTATGTTACTTGTGTATTGCTTGGCAACTAAAGATACTGGTAGCCCGAAGCTTCTGATTTTGACCTGACTTGTTGTTGAGCATATGACACCAGCAATGCCACGGAAGTAGGCGTACTAGGACTAAAACTTTTCGAAATATCCGCTGTTACCACCACATTCGGGTCACTGACAGAACAGTCTGGTCGGAGATGGTAGACTGAAGGGCTAAGACACACCCGTTGAGCTGGCACCCAGGCAAAGTGCACCTCGGGCCGTCCACAAATGCAGCAGGACTTACGTCAAATGCAATAGACAAGGGCGTGAGGCTTAGCCTTTGCAAAACAAGCAACCGCTGAGTCCTGAGATAACTGATGCTCCGTGTAGTCTCCGTCATCCTCCGTGCTCCACGCTCTCCGCTAGAGCTACCCCAGTCATCTTCTTCCTCGAACGATGGCACACCCAGGGTGTGACACCCTGTATGAAGAGCAGATGTTCAGAGGGGATTTTGCATGTCACAACCCTGCAGTCAGCTTGTGTTGCGCAGCAACACTGGGCTGCGAGGCATTCATTTTGCCAGAATGCTGCTGTGCACTGGTGTTGGCCTTGCACTGCTGTATGAAGAGCAGATCTTCAGAGGGCTTTTTGCAGCACACAAGCTTGCAGTCAGCCTGTGCTGCACACAAGAACTGGGCTGTGAGGCAAGCATTTTGCCAGAAGCGATGCTACTGTGCACTGGTGCTGGACCCTTGCACAGCTGTATGAGGAGCAGATCTTCTAGGGGATTTTGCAGGACACAA
>JAABUK010013158.1_pt1 | contig 10377 bp, 6 predicted proteins | sample 5559141 | NCBI WGS metagenome assembly JAABUK01 (sample SAMN10711869, study PRJNA513367) | rock metagenome | isolation source: Antarctica rocks | place: Antarctica: Victoria Land, Pudding Butte nord | collected 2016-01-03 | reverse complement strand
TCGACGTCGAGCACTTTTGCCTCGACGATCTGGCCCTTTTCGTATTTCGTGATCGCCAGCTCGCCCGGATCGTCCCAGGACAGGTCCGACATGTGGACCATGCCGTCGACGTCGGCGGAGATGCCGATGAAGAGGCCGAACTCGGTGATGTTGCGGATCTCTCCTTCGACCGTGCTGCCGACCGGGTGCTCGTCGTGGAATTGGTCCCACGGGTTGCGCTGAACCTGCTTGAGGCCGAGTGAGATGCGGCGCTTGGAGCTGTCGACGTCCAGGACCATGACGTCCACTTCCTGGGAGGTGGAGACGATCTTGCCGGGATGGACGTTCTTTTTGGTCCAACTCATCTCGCTGACGTGGACCAGTCCCTCGACACCGGGCTCGAGTTCCACGAAGGCGCCGTAGTCGGTGATGTTCGTGACGCGACCAGTGTACTTGGCGCCCGGCGGATATTGGGCGGTGACACCATCCCACGGGTCGGCCTCGAGCTGCTTCATGCCGAGGCTGATGCGCTGGGTCTCGCTGTTGAAGCGAATCACCTGGACCCGCACCTGCTGGCCAATCTGCAGCGCTTCGCTCGGGTGGTTGATGCGGCGCCAGGCGATGTCGGTGACGTGCAACAGGCCGTCGACGCCGCCGAGATCGACGAACGCCCCGTAATCGGTGATGTTCTTGACCACGCCGTCGAGGATCATTCCTTCCTTGAGACCTTGAATGAGCTCGCTGCGCTGCTCGGCGCGCGTCTCCTCGAGCACGGCCCGGCGGGAGACGACGATGTTGCCGCGCGCGCGGTCCATCTTGAGGATCTGGAATGGCTGCGGCGTGCCCATGAGCGGCGTGACGTCGCGGACCGGCCGGATATCGACCTGGCTGCCCGGCAGGAAGGCCACGGCGCCGCCGAGATCGACGGTAAAGCCGCCCTTGACCCGGCCGTAGATGGTGCCGTTGACGCGTTGCTGCGCCTCGAATGCCCGCTCGAGGTTGGTCCAGGCCTCCTCGCGGCGCGCCTTCTCGCGCGACAGCACGATGGCGCCGTCCCGGTCCTCGTAGCGCTCGACGTAGAGTTCGATGTTGTCGCCGGGCTTGACCTCGGGTTTCATCCCGGGAGCGGCGAATTCCTTGAGGGCGACGCGGCCCTCGCTCTTCAGGCCGACGTCGACGATGGCGTATTCGTCGGTCAGGCGGATGACGTGGCCGGTTACAACAGAGCCCTCGAAGCCCGTGTCGCGGCCGAGCTGCTCGTCGAGGAGCGAGGCGAAGTCTTCCATCCCGTGATCGCGGGCGGGTTCGAGGAGGGCGGCGGATGATGCCATGTGGTGCAATAATTCCCGTGATGGAACCGGCGGTTCAGCACCGGCGACATGGATGTGCGCGGCGCGCGTTCAAGCGGCAGCGGCTACCCGCGGTGGCGGGCGTTTGAACGACAAACCGCCCTTGCCGAGAGGCAGGGCGGCCTGGCCGCGATCGCGACGCGAGACAGATACGCTTCGCGTCGCTAGAGTCAAGGAAGACAATGACGCATGGTGGGCGGTGACGGTTTCGAACCGCCGACCCTCTCGGTGTAAACGAGACGCTCTACCGCTGAGCTAACCGCCCGCCAACCGGTTTTGCCGCACCTTGCGCCTCCGGATCAAGTCCGGAGGGCACGAACGGCTCAGTGCGGGAGGGAGACCTCGGGTTGCACGGTCGGGACCACCGGCTCCGGCGGCTCCGTCCACTCGATCGCCACGGGTTTGCGGGCGAGCGCCTGATGGATCACCTCGTCGACGTGAGCGACCGGGATGATCTTGATGTTCTTCTTCACCCCATCTTCGATTTCGGCGAGGTCCTTCTCGTTGTCCTTCGGGATGAAAACAGTCGTGATCCCGGCCCGCAACGCCGCCAGCAGCTTCTCCTTCAAGCCGCCGATCGGCAGCACACGCCCACGCAGCGTGATCTCGCCGGTCATCGCCACGTCGCGCCGCACCGGGATACCGGTCATAACCGACACGATGCTGGTTGCCATGGCGATTCCCGCCGACGGGCCATCCTTGGGCGTCGCGCCTTCGGGCACGTGCACGTGGATGTCACGCTTCTCGAAGATCGTCGGCTTGATGCCGAACGAGGTGCCACGGCTGCGCACGTAGCTCAGAGCTGCAGACACACTCTCCTGCATGACATCGCCGAGTTTGCCAGTGTGCTTGACCTGCCCCTTACCCGGCAGCAGCACGCTCTCGATGGTCAAGATCTCGCCGCCGACCTCAGTCCAAGCCAAGCCGGTCACCACACCGACCATGTCCTCGGCCTCTGTCTCGCCATAACGGAACCGGCGGACGCCCGCGTATTTCTCGAGGTTCTTGCGGGTGATGGCGACGCGCTTGACCTTCTTGGTGACGATCTCCTTGACGACCTTGCGCGCCACATTCGCAACCTCTCGCTCGAGGCTGCGGACGCCGGCCTCACGCGTGTAGTAGCGCACGAGATCACGGACGGCATCGTCGGCGAGGGACCACTCTTCTTTCTTAAGGCCGTTAGCTTCGGCCTGCTTGCTGATCAGGTGGCGCTTTGCGATCTCGACCTTCTCGTCCTCGGTATAGCCGGGGATGCGGATGATCTCCATACGGTCGAGCAGCGGCTGCGGCATGCGCAGGCTGTTGGCCGTGGTGATGAACATCACGTCGGATAGATCGTAGTCGACCTCGAGGTAGTGGTCGGCGAAGGTCGCGTTCTGCTCGGGGTCGAGCACCTCGAGCAGCGCCGACGACGGGTCGCCGCGCCAATCGGCGCCGAGCTTGTCGATCTCGTCGAGCAGGAACAACGGGTTGCTCGTCTTAGCTTTTTTCATACCCTGCACGACCTTGCCCGGCATCGAGCCAATATAGGTGCGGCGGTGACCGCGCACCTCGGCTTCGTCACGCACGCCGCCGAGCGACATGCGCACGAAGTTCCGGCCCGTCGCCTTGGCGATGCTGCGGCCGAGACTGGTCTTACCGACGCCAGGCGGGCCGACAAGGCACAGGATCGGCCCCTTGATCTTGGGGCTGCGCGACTGCACGGCGAGATACTCGAGGATGCGCTCCTTGACCTTGGCCAGGCCATAATGATCGGCATCGAGCACGCGCTCTGCTTCGAGCACGTCGTTGCTGACCTTGCTGCGCTTCTTCCACGGGATCGATAGCATCCAGTCGAGGTAGTTGCGGACCACCGTCGCCTCGGCGCTCATCGGACTCATGGTGCGCAGCTTCTTGAGCTCGGCCAGCGCCTTGTCGCGTGCTTCCTTGGTGAAGCGGGTCTTCTTGATCCGATCCTCGAGCTCGGCGGTCTCGTCCTTGCCGTCCTCGCCTTCGCCCAGCTCCTTCTGGATCGCCTTGAGTTGCTCGTTCAGGTAGTACTCGCGCTGGGTCTTCTCCATCTGCCGCTTGACGCGGTTGCGAATGCGCTTCTCGACTTGCAGTACGCCGATTTCGCTTTCCATGTGCGCGAACACGCGCTCGAGCCGATCGCTGACGCGCGAGGCTTCGAGAAGTTCCTGCTTCTCGGCAATCTTGAGATTGAGGTGGGCTGAGATCGTGTCGGCGAGTTTGCTGGGCTCTTCGATCTGGTTGAGCGAAACCAGCACCTCCGGAGCGATCTTCTTGTTCAACTTGATATATTGCTCGAACTGCCCGACGACGGTGCGGCCGAGCGCCTCCATCTCCTTGGCGTCGCCGGCTTCATCGGGGAGATCACGGACGCTCGCCTCGAAATAGGCCTCGGTCTCGGCAAACTTCGTGATCGCGGCCCGGCGGCTTCCCTCGACCAGGACTTTCACGGTCCCATCCGGCAGCTTCAGTAACTGCAGAATCGTCGAGACGGTGCCGACCCGGAAGATGTCGTCGGTTCCCGGATCATCCTGCGTAGCGTTCTTTTGGGCGACGAGCAGGATCTGCTTGTCGTCACGCATGACGGCTTCGAGCGCGCGGACCGACTTCTCGCGACCGACGAACAGCGGCACGATCATGTGTGGGAAGACAACGATGTCGCGGAGCGGCAAAACGGCCATCGGCTCTGCAGACGGTTGGCGCGAACCCTGGGCCCGCTGCGATTCAGTCATACGACCTCCTAAAGGACAGTCTTTGTGTCAGGCGCCCGTTATGGCTCGCCCGATCAGTGCCGGTTTTGAAACCCCGAGCCTGTGCGGCGGCTTCGGACCAGATATCGTCACCCCAGGCCCGGCGCACAAGGCCGGGTCCAAAGGGACGGCCTGTGGCGGCCGGGTTCAGGCGCCACCCTCGGCGCGCTCTTTGCCGTAGGTGAACAGCGGATTGGCGCGGCTTTCCGCGACCTCCCGATTGATCGTCACCTCTTCGACACCATCGAGGCCCGGTAGATCGAACATCGTAGACAGCAGGATCGACTCCATAATGGACCGCAACCCGCGGGCGCCCGTCCTGCGGGCGATGGCGCGTGTCGAAACCGATTTTAGCGCGTCATCGGTGAAGGAAAGCTTTACGCCTTCCATCTCGAATAGGCGGGCATACTGCTTGACCAACGCGTTCTTCGGCTTGGTCAGAATTTCCATCAGAGCAGCTTCGTCAAGGTCCTCGAGCGTGGCGACGACGGGCAGTCGTCCGATGAACTCGGGAATCAGGCCGAACTTGAGCAAGTCCTCGGGCTCGACCTCGCGCAGGATCGCGCCCGTGCGACGGTCGTCGGGATCGCGCACGTCAGCTCCGTAGCCGATCCCGGAGCCCTTACCGCGAGAACCGATGATCTTCTCCAGACCCGAGAACGCGCCGCCGCAGATGAACAGGATGTTAGTCGTGTCGACCTGGAGGAACTCCTGCTGCGGGTGCTTTCGGCCGCCCTGGGGCGGCACGGACGCGACGGTGCCCTCCATGATCTTCAGCAGGGCCTGCTGCACGCCCTCGCCACTGACGTCGCGGGTGATGCTGGGATTGTCTGACTTGCGGCTGATCTTGTCGACCTCGTCGATGTAGACGATGCCGCGCTGAGCCCGCTCGACGTTGTAATCGGCCGATTGCAGCAGCTTGAGAATGATGTTCTCGACATCCTCGCCGACATAACCGGCTTCGGTCAGCGTCGTCGCGTCCGCCATCGTGAACGGCACGTCGAGGATGCGGGCGAGGGTCTGGGCCAGCAGGGTCTTGCCGGAGCCGGTCGGGCCGACGAGCAGGATGTTGCTCTTGGCGATCTCGACATCGTTGTTCTTGGCGCCATGGGCCAGGCGCTTGTAGTGGTTATGGACGGCCACGCTCAGCACACGCTTGGCATGGAACTGACCGATGACGTAATCATCGAGGACCTTGCAGATCTCCTTCGGCGTCGGCACCCCGTCGCGCGACTTCACGAGGTGCGTCTTGTGCTCCTCGCGGATGATGTCCATGCAAAGTTCCACGCACTCATCGCAGATGAATACGGTGGGGCCGGCGATCAGCTTACGGACCTCGTGCTGCGATTTGCCGCAAAACGAGCAATAGAGCGTGTTCTTGGAGTCCGGGGACTTACTCATGGATACTCCGGCCCCGCTCGACGGGGGCAAGCCACGAAAAGACTACATCTGGCAAGCGGGCCAGGACAAGCACGTTGCCGGACGCTACCAGGGTTGCTTCCTTCAAAGCGAAGGATAGCAACACATGTGGGGGCTGTCGCACGATTGCAACGCCGTTTGGCTGGCCCAGGGGTCAGGTCTTCTGGGGGTCGGCCGGCGCGGGCCGATCTTCGACCACCTGGTCGATGAGGCCGAAGGCGCAGGCCTCTTCTGCCGACATATAGGCGTCGCGCTCGAGCTTGCGCTCGATCGCCTCGACGGGCTGGCCGGTATGGCGATGGTAGATCTCGTTGAGGCGGCGACGCAGGTGCAGAATCTCGCGCGCCTGGATCTCGATGTCGGATGCCTGGCCCTGCGCGCCGCCGCTGGGCTGGTGCACCATGACGCGTGCGTTCGGAGTGGCGAAGCGTTTCCCCTTGGCGCCGGCGCAGAGCAGCAGGCTGCCCATGCTGGCGGCCTGGCCGATGCACAGCGTGCTGACCGGGCTGCGGACGTATTGCATGGTGTCGTAGATCGCCAGGCCGGCGGAGACGACGCCGCCGGGGCTGTTGATGTAGAAGCTGATGTCCTTGCTCGGATTGTCGCTCTCGAGGAATAGCAGCTGGGCGCAGATCAGCGACGCCACCCCATCGAACACCGGCCCGGTGAGGAAGATGATGCGCTCCTTGAGCAGGCGCGAATAGATGTCGAACGAGCGCTCGCCTCTGGCGGTCTGCTCGATCACCATCGGCACGAGGGTATTGGCGTAGACCTCGACCGGGTCGCGATCTCTCATAGAGTCATCATCCTTAAAGCGGCGCCGCGTCTACATAGGCAGGCATGCTGGTGGGGTCTAGCGCAGCCCGGTTGGTTGCCCGGGTCAGGCGTGTTGGGTTTCGGCCGGGTCGGCAGCGAGCTCTTCGGCAGTGACGGCACGGTCTTCGACCTTGGCGAGTTCGAGGATGAAGTCGACCACCTTCTCCTCGTAGATCGGTCCGCGCAGGCCGTCGGCAGCTTGCGGGTTCTTGCGGAAGAACTCCATCACCTGCTGTTCCTGGCCCGGGTAGCGGGAGGCCTCGTTGCGCATGGCGCGGGTCATCTCGTCGGCGCCGACCTGGATCCCGTTGGCGCGGCCGATCTCGGAGAGCAGGAGGCCAAGGCGGACGCGGCGCTCGGAGATGGCGCGATACTCGGCCTTGAGCGTGTCCTCGTCCTTGTCCTTGTCCTCGTCGTCGAGCTTGCCGGCCTTGAGGTCGGCCTCGACCCGCTGCCAGATCTGCTCGAATTCGGCGTCGACCATGCTCTGCGGCACCTCGAAGCTGGCGGTGGCGGCCAGGGCGTCCAGCAGCTCGCGCTTGATGCGCATGCGGGTCATGCCGTCGTATTCGCGCTGCATCTGCTGACTGATCAGCTTGCGGACTTCGTCGAGCGTCTCGAACCCGAGCTTCTCGGCGAAGCTGTCATCGATGGCGACGGGCTTGGCTTGCTCAAGCTTCTTGGCGGTGATGTCGAAGGTGGCGGCTTTCCCGGCTAGGTCCTTGGCATGGTAGGTCTCGGGGAAGTTGACGTGGATCTGGCGCTCCTCGCCGGGCTTCATGCCCTCCATGCCCTCCCAGAAGCCGGGGATGAAGCCAGCGCCGCCGAGCTCGACGGGGACGTCGGAGCCGGCGCCACCGGGAAATGGCACGTCATCGACCTTGCCGAGGAAATCGACGGTCAGGGTGTCGCCGGCGTTGGCGCCGCGGTCCTCAGTGATGGGCTCGAGCTCGCGCTGGCGGCGGCTTAGCTCCTCGACGGCCTTGTCGATCGCTTCGTCGGTCGGCGCGGCCTTGAGACGGGTGAGCTGCAAGGCGCCGAATTCCGGCATCGGGATTTCGGGCAGCAGCTCGACCTCGACGGTGAACTGCAGGTCCTGCTGGTCGGCGAAGGACTGCACGTCGACCTTGGGCTGGGTTGCGGCGCGCAGACCGCGATCGGTCAGCATTTGTTGGGTGGCGGTGCTGACACTCTCTTCGAGCACTTCGGACACGACGGCATTGCCGAAGCGTTGGCGGACCACGGCCAGTGGCACCTTGCCGGGACGGAAGCCGGGCAGCTTGACGGTCTTGCCGAGTTCGGCCAGGCGCTTGGCGCGCTTGTCCTCGATGTCGGACGCCGGCACGGTGATGGCGAAGCCGCGCTTCAGCCCCTCGGAAAGCGTCTCGGTAACCTGCATGACCCGGTCCTTATGTCCTCATTCTGGTGCGGGCGGAGGGACTTGAACCCCCACGGCTTGCGCCACCAGAACCTAAATCTGGCGTGTCTGCCAATTTCACCACGCCCGCTCGCGTGCAAGGGGGGGCGTGTAGCGCGCCTTCGGGGGAGCGGCAAGGCGGGTGTGAAAAGTGACGGCGCTGGTGCATGGCCGCGCGGAGGCTGTTATCCTGCGGCCATGGCGATCGAATGCGACGTGCTCATCATCGGTGGCGGCCCGGCGGGGTGCACTGCGGCGGCGACCCTGGCGGCGCGCGGACGAGACGTCGTGTTGCTGGAGAAGGAGCGGCATCCCCGGTTCCATATCGGCGAGTCGCTGCTGCCGCTGAACACGGCGATCTTCGACCGGCTCGGCATCAGCGACCGCGTAGCGGCGATCGGCGTGCACAAGCCGGGGGCGGAGTTCGTGTCGGACGCGACCGGGCAGGCGGTGCAGTTCTCCTTCGCCCAGGGGCTGGATCAGCGCTACACCTCCTCGTGGCAGGTGCCGCGGGCGCCGTTCGACGAACTTCTGTTCCGGACGGCCCGCGAGCGCGGTGCCCGAGCGCGCGAGGGCGTGGCTGTGACGTCGGTCGCGTTCGGCCGGGCTGGTGAGCGGGCGCAGGTGGCGGCGACCGGGCCGGAGGGCGAGCCCGAGACGTATCGGCCCCGCTTCGTGCTTGACGCGTCCGGGCGGGAGACGTTCCTGGCCGGGCGGCTGCACAAGAAAGAGGCGAACAAGCGCAACACCACCGCCGCGGTCTACGCGCACTACCGCGGCGTGGAGCGCCGGACCGGGGCGCTGGACGGCTATATCAGCGTGCATCTGGCCGAGGATGGCTGGTTCTGGCTGATCCCGCTGCCGGACGACGTCATGAGCGTCGGCTTCGTTGGCGACCAGTCGGTGTTCAAGGGGCGCCTTGGGACCCCGCGCGACCTGCTGCTGCAGCGGATTGCGGCCAGCCCGACGGTTTCGGCGCGGATGCGCGGGGCGGAGATGATCTCGGAGGTCACCAGCACCGGGAATTACTCTTATTACTGTGACGCTGCGTCCGGCGACGGGTATCTCATGATCGGCGACGCGTTCGCCTTTCTCGACCCGGTGTTCAGCAGCGGCGTGCTGCTGGCGATGACGACGGGAGAGATGGGTGCGGGCGTCGCCGAGCAGTGGCTGGCCGACCCGGCGCTGGGGCGTAAAGCGGCAGCGCGCATGGAGCGCGAGGTGCGCCATGCGATGGGGCGTTTGGCCTGGCTGGTACACCGGATCAATCAGCCGGCGCTGCGGCTGTTGTTCATGTCGCCCGCCAATCGCCTGCGGATGCGGGACGGGTTGGTGAGCTTGCTTGCGGGCAATCTGCGGGCGCGACGCGACCAGATGCTGCCGGTGCTGGCGTTCAAGTCAGTCTATTATATCGCGGCGGGGTTGTTGCGAGTGGGCGTTCTGAAGGCGCCGGCCACCGGGTCAAGCCGGAGTGGAGCGGAACCGGTCTTGCGCGCGGCGGCGTAGCCGGGCGATGCGACCGACGCCGGCGAGGCGGCGGTCGAGGAAGGCGAGGGATCGTTCATCGCCGGGGCTATCATCCCGCAGCCAATACAGCAGAGTGGCGCCGTAGATCGCGGCGAGGATGGCCCGCTTGGTATACCAGCTGAAGTCGGCGGAGGAGTCGCCGGCGGCGTGCCAGATCGTGTCGATGGTGCGCGCGGTCGTGCGGGCGGCCAGCGGCGCGTTGGCCGGCGTGGACAGCAGGCCGAATGCGCGCCGGATGGCATCCTTATAAGGGCGATTCTGCTCGAGGCGGATGGCGATGACAGCGCGGACGCGGGTGGTCAGGCGCAGCGAGGCAACGTCGCGCCGGGCCGCCTCCTGCTCCATCTGGCGATCGGCCCAGTCGATGAAGGTCTCGATCATGTCCGTCGCCCCGCCGGGGAACAGCAGATCGGCATCGGGGCCAGCGGCCTGCAACAGGGTGCGCATGGTCCAGCCCGTGGCGTCGACGTGGGGCAGCATCGCCACGATGGCGGCATCCCGCTCGGGGCTGCGCTCGGGCGGGGTCATAGCGCGGCCTTTGCCCGGAGGAGTTCCTCGTTAAAGCCGAACAGGCTGAAATCGCTCATTCGCATCGGATACAGGATCCCGTCGAGATGGTCGTATTCGTGCTGGACGACGCCGGCATGAAAGCCGGTCGCCATGGTCGAGATCGGCGCGCCCTCGGTATCGACGCCGGTATAACGGAGCTTTGTATGACGGGGCACGGCGGCGCGCAGCCCGGGAATGGAGAGGCAGCCCTCCCAGCGCAGCACCTTGTCGTCATCGAGGAATTCGAGCTCAGGGTTGATCACGACCGTATTGCCCATCTCGCCATCGCCTTCGGCGGCGGTCGTGCGACCCGGCGGCACTCGGAACACGAACAGACGCAGCGACATATGCACCTGAGGCGCGGCGAGGCCGGCGCCGCTGGCGTCCTCCATCGTCTCGATCATGTCGGCGACGAGGCGGCGGATCTCCGGTGCAGTCGGGTCCGGGACCGGTTCGGCGCGTTGCAGGAGCACTGGATGGCCCATGCGGGCGATCTTGAGAATTGACATGGCCTCAATATGGACCAAACCAGTTTCGGCGAAAGGCTTCCGTTGTCTGGTCG
>JAABUK010013157.1_pt1 | contig 10377 bp, 6 predicted proteins | sample 5559141 | NCBI WGS metagenome assembly JAABUK01 (sample SAMN10711869, study PRJNA513367) | rock metagenome | isolation source: Antarctica rocks | place: Antarctica: Victoria Land, Pudding Butte nord | collected 2016-01-03 | reverse complement strand
GTGGGGGTCTTGCTGAGGTCGGAGTCGATGGTGCTGCCGTAGCCGCCGGGGTTCAGGGCAGCGAGGATTTGTTCTCCATCGGGACCTTTCCAGATGCCGACATTGAAGGGGATGCCTTCGGGAGTTTTTTCAGGAGAATCAGGGCCGCCGATCAGGGGCGCGGGCTGCCAGGCCGCATTAAGCTTTTGGGTGGAGAAGCCTTTGACGCCCGAGCTGGCGAGGATGGTGGGAAGTGATGCGGGAAAGCCGAAGCAGTCGGGCAGCATGTATTCGAAGCTGGCTTTGCCGAACTCCTTGCGGTAATAGGTGTTGCCGTAGAGGACCTGGCGGAAGATGGATTCGGCGCTGGGGAGGTTCACATCGCCTTCTTCAACGGAGGAGCCGGCGGGAAACCATTGGCCCTTGGCAACATAGCCTTTGAGGCGGGCATAGTCCTGGGGGTAGTACTCCTTCATGAGGCGGTAACGATTGGAGCCGGACCAGTTAAAAACGTAGTGCGGGTACTTATCCATGTAGTCGAAGTTAACGCGCATGGTTTTGAGGAGGTACTCGCTGATGACCTGAGGAAACTCCCAGCGCCACTGGGTGTCGAGGTGGGCATAGGGGACCACGTAAAGGGTGGGCTGCTTGGTGATGTCGGGGGCGGTCATGGTCTGGGCTGCGGCGTGTTTTGCGGGATTGACCAGGGAGATGACGGCGATGGCCGCGAGCAGCCACGACTTCTTGGAGCAGACGATCTCAGGACGGGCCATAGAACCTCGGTTGATGAGGAAACTGAAAGTTCAGAAACGCGAGCAAGTTTAGTGGAAGCGTCGGTGATTGAAAAGGCGTGCCGGGCGGCGTGGCGGATTAGATGTATAGCAGGTAATAGTCCAGCGGACCGTCTGGCGCGCTGAAAGCTGTACTTGTCCTGGCGCTCGCGTCCGAAGTCAAAGAACATCCTGTACGTGTTGTCGAACAGCACGCCAAGCGCGCGTCCTTGCCGCATGTTGAGGAAGAACGGAACAGATTTGTAGATAGGCTCCGTCGACTCCTGCCAGCCGAAGTGGTCGGTGTTCCACATCACGAACGCCTCACCAGCCGATCCAAGGACCGGGCTTGTCGCCCAGGGCCGAAGAAGTGATCCTCGGCAGTCTTTTGCTTAGTCACCCGGAAGCTGGTTCCTGTCGACGTGGTCGGGACCGCGTCGGCCTGCAGCACGTGTCCTGCACGGCCCGAGATGGTGACGCGCTCGTCCAGACCGACTGAGATTTTAAGAGCCGACGTGCTGAATCCGTCCGTCTCCGGCTGCACCTTGACCCGCGCCGTACGGGCTTCGGGCAGGAACCGCCCAGGAAACATCCTCGGCAGGGTGGCCTGCCCGCTCCATGCGGACCCGCAGAACGTCGGCGCGAAGCGCATCCACATGCAGCACGGTTGTGGGGGTGCTCGCCGAGACGCCAGTGGGAGTATGCGTCAGAGATGCATGCCCCTGCGCGAGGAGTCGGCCGCATACGCCAGGATGCCCAGCAACAACAGCCCTGAAACGGCGCGGCGGGGGGCGTGGCAAGAAGAGATAGATCGTGCGTCAGAGGACATGCTATTTGCAGAGTCGGCATCGCAGCGGCTCCACCGCAATGCACGGCAACTCTTCTCCGCATCATTTATACGTCAACAGCTAGAAGCCTAAGTGCAGCAAGTTACATCCGCGACGCAGGCGTCGGAACTACTTCAAATCCAGCGTATACATGTCGCCCGTGAAGCTCTGCTCCACGATCAAGGGCTCGCTGTCCTGTCTCAGGCCGACGAAGATGTAGCTTTGGACATCGCCCCGCGAGGCATCGTTCAGCCTGATCAGCTGTTGTACAGTTCCACCCGGCACCGAGATTCGGCCCACGGGCTGCGCGGGGTCCAGGGATTCGTGCAGGTACAGGTACCGGTTGTCGGCCGATCATGCAGGATCGGCACCCGAATGGACCGGCAGCGTCTTCCACTGCTGCGTGGCGATGCTAAAAAGGCGCACCTGGCGCTGATCCAGCGAAAGCGCCGCGATATACCGGCCGTCAGGCGACGACCGCGGACTGAACAGGCCCTCGGACGCAGGCACCTGGTCGATCGCGCTGGTATCGAGGTGTAGCACCTCGAGCGTGTCCCTGGGGTGATCGAGGTGGAGAAGCTGGAGGATGGTGGGGGAGATGTCGCCGAGACTGTCTCGCGGGCGGAGGTTGGAAGGGGGTTTGCGCCACCTAGCCGCGCGGGTCGTACAACCGGTACAGCAATCCCTCGCCGAACGGCGCGGTTTCCGCCGGTCTGGCGACACTAACCCCCGGCGACCTGGGGCTGACCATGCCTTCAATCCCGACCAGCAGCCGGAACTTCGCCCCGCAGTTCAGCTTTGGGGATGGTTACAACGGCGTCGTCGGAAATACCGTAGGCGCGACCATCTTTGAAACCTACGACATCGGGCCTTCGATCACACAGATCATCCGCAAGCACACGTTGCACTATGGCGGTGAGTTCTCGCTCTACCACGATGTGACGGGCAGCGTAGGCCAGCCCAACGGCAACTTCAGCTTCGGCACGGGCTTTACGCAAAAGGATTACACCCGCGGCAACAACGACGGATCGGCCATCGCGGAGCTGCTGCTGGGCCTTCCGAACGGTGGGGGCGTGCAGTGGCAGAACGCTCCCTATGAAAGCTATAAGTATTACGGCTTTTTTTTGCAAGACAACTACAAGGTGAATAGCAAGCTGGCGGTCAACGCCGGTATCCGCTGGGATGAGGAGACCTCCCCGGTGGAACGCCACAACCGGCTGCTGGCGGGCATTTGCCTGACCTGCACGAACCCGCTGACGGGCATGATTACCTATCCGACCGGAAACACCCTGCCGAACGGAGCGCAGATCCCGAATCCGATCATGGGGGCGGTCCAGTATGCATCCTCCAGCAACCCGGCGTACCTGAACAACACCGGCTTCTGGCAGCCAAAGCTCGGGCTCTCCTTTGCCCCGAACAACCAACTGGTGGTTCACGCTGGGTACACCCTGTCCAAGGCCTTCGGCATCGAACTGGGCGGCGCGTCGCCGTTCAGCCAGTCGACCCCCTACAACGCCAGCCCGGATAATGGGCTTACGCCGACCACGCTCTTTCGCGGTGGCAATCCGTTCCCGAACGGCGCGCAGGCACCTCCGGGAACCAGCCTGGGAGCGCTCGGTCTGACGGGCAATGGGTTGGGCGTGGACGCGCAGGATCGCAAGATACCGATTGTGCAGCAGTGGACTCTCGGCGTTCAGACCCAGATGCCGCTCGGCATTGTGCTCAACCTCGACTACCTTGGCGCACACACCTATCACCTGCGGGCATCGAAGCAACTGGACGGCCTGAACCCCGCGGACTTTGCAAAAGGACACGCCAACAATGCCTACCTGGACCAGCAGGTGGCGAATCCTTTCTACGGCGTTCTCCCCAAGACCACATTTCTGGGTCAAAACCGTACGGTCGCGGCGCGTTATCTGATGGTTCCTTACCCTCAGTACGCCGCAAACCTGTACGTCTATACCAATGCACAGGGCTACAGCAACTACCATTCGCTGCAGGCAAAGGCTGAAAAGCGCCTCTCCGGAGTCAGATCTCACCTGGGCGGGGTCAGCCTCATCGGTTCGTTCACCTGGGCCAAGTTGATGTCCGCGACGGGATTTCTGAACAATAACGGCGGCGGTCTGGTCGATCCGAAGCCGTATTACGGAGTCGACGGCAGCGACCGCGCGTGGGTCGTTGCCTTCAGCGGTCTGTACAACCTGCCCTTTGGCCGGGGCGCCGCTTTCTTAGGCGGCGCGAATAGGGCGCTCGATGCGGCGATCGGTGGCTGGCAGTTCGACTTCATCGTCAACAACCAGGGCGGTACGCCGATAGGGTTCCCGAATGGCTCCAACTACAACTGCGGCGCCTTTCAGATCTTATCCGCACACAAGTCGTACACCAGCTACATCAATAACAGTAACCCAAGCTGCTTCAGCAACTTCAGCGAGTACACCGCTGTGACCATGCAGCCCAGGACCACGCTGATTCGCACGCCCTATGCTCCGCAGGAGGCGTTCGGCCTGGAAAAGAAGTTTGCCGTCACCGAGAAGGTGAGGTTCCAGATCAAAGGGGAGGCGTTCAACGCAACCAACACGCCGATCTTCGGTGGTCCGAACACCGGCGGCGCGAATACCGCCATCACCCCCACCGGCAAGGGCCTGCCCGGAGCCCCAGGCTCCTTCCAGGGCTACGGCACTATCGGCGCCACACAACAGAACTTTCCGCGACAGATCCAACTCTCGGGCAAGATCCTGTTCTAATACGCATATGAAGCGCCTGGCTACGGCTGGGCCGGGCGCTTTTCTGCTCCCATAGCCTGTCTTCACGGCTCTGTTGCATTAACTTTTGGGGCCACAAGCTGTTGGGTTAACGGCATGACCAATAACGCTACAAGTCGATCGGCTGTTCTTGCATTAATGCAACTGGATCGACAAGAACTGATTGGCAATGCACCGCCGCCCGGAGGGCCCGTCTACTCGGGGCAGACCTCGCCGGGAGCGCGCCTGCCACACAGCTCAGTTGAAGCAGCGCCGATCAACAAGAAAATAAGAGTTAAGCTTCCCGAACGGTGTTCCCGTTCCTTACTACTACACGGAACCCACGACGCTCGGCTTTTCTGGCGGGGGCGGCTCTACCTATGGCGACCCCAACAAGCACAGGAGCAGCCGGTTCTGCAGCTATGCTCTCTGTTTCCGACGGGACTGTTGTTATACGGCATCCTCACAGCCCAATCTCATCGTTTACCGCGACAGCGATCTCCTGTTCCGACCCAAGATACCGCTCCGTGGTCTGGATGGAAGAGTGTCCGAGCAGGAACTTGATCTGTTCGAGATCCCCGCCGGCCTTCCTGCACAGTTTCGCGCAGGTGCGACGGAGATCGTGGGCGCCGAAGCGCTCGATCCCGATCTCGTGCGCTGACTTCTGGACCACATCCCAGACCGCCCAATCGCTCAGGCTTGTCCCCACCTTGCCGCCCTTGCGGATGCGCCGGAGCAGGCGACCCTCCTCGATTCCGGCCGCGGTCTGCCAGACATTGATCCCCTGCTTGACCCAGAGCGGAACCGCAACCGTGCGGACCCTTCTTCCCTTCCCGACCAGATCGGCCAGCACCCAGCGGCCTTCCCGCAGCTGGATGGTCTGGAGGTCAAGGGTGGCGAGCTCTTGCCGGCGCAGCGCGCAACCGACCAGCAGAGCCAGGATCGCGTAGTCGCGTTTGCCCTTGAGGGTGGAACGATCGGGAACGGCCAGCAGCTCTTTGGCCTGTTCCCGGGTGAGCCAGTTGCCCAGCCGAGTTCCCTGCTGCCGGATATTCGGGACGTCGGTGAGACGGGCGGCCTCGTCGACCCCGAGCAGCCCGCTCGCCCGGGCTTCGGTTACCAGCTTCCGCACTGCCGACAGCCGGACGTTGATGGTGGACGGCGCCAGGCCGTCCATCGAGGCTCGCCACTCCCCGAGGAGAGCCCGATCGAGCGGCCGGCCGGCCAAAAAGCGGAACAGGTGGTCGAGCGCATGACCGTAGGCGAGTTTCGTGGAGGGGGCGGAGACCGCGTCGAGCACCCGCCGGCGCAGCTCCCGCTGGGCTGGAGTAAGGCCAAGGAAAGGTACGCCGGGGGGGCAGCAGGGCCAGATCCGGGCCGCTTCCCTGCCCTCCTGAGCTCTCCGGTCGAGTTTCCGCGCCATCGGCCATGTCAACATTTTACCCCGACAATGGACCTTGTCGTGGGTAATCGGGAGCTGCCCGGAATCTCATTAGTGCGCGATCGCGCACTAATTCGGTTCCCTTCGGGAGGCTCGCAGACTAGTCTGTTTGCTGGTCTTTCTAGCGGAGGAACCCCTGGCTCGCCCACCATCCTGGCTCCCGCGTCTCCCAGAGATCCGCCGCTCGTTCGCGAACTCCGTTCGCTCCCACTATGACCGGCGCGACCTCCAGAACCTGTTCGAGCTGCAGCCCCGCGCCGCCCAAAAGCTCCTGGAACTGCTTCCGGCCGTCCCAATCGGTACCGCCAGGCTAGTCGAGCGCGAGGCGTTGGCGAAGTTCCTCGAGGGAGTCCGGGAGGCCGATGACACGTCTAGGTACATGGAGCAGCTCCGGAAGGCCAAGGCCGGCGTCTCCCCTAAGAAGCTCCGGTCGCTGGTCCGGCGGGATTTCGATCCCGTCACTCTCAGTTCCCTGCCCGAGTCCGTCAGCCTCAGCCGCGGCCGGTTGGAGATCAGTTTCCGGTCGGTCGAACAGCTGGCCGAGGCCATGTTCTGGCTGGCCCAGATACTCGATACCGCCGAGTTCGCCCAGAATTTCGAGCCGGAGCCGCCCCCGGCCCCGGCCCCGGAGCCCGAAGACGGCGCCGAGATCCGGGAGATGTTCGCCGAACTCGAGCGTACAGAGGCGGAGCGGGAGGCTATGCGGTAGAAGGTTGTAGGCTGATCACTTAGACGGCCTCTGTACGCCAACGACAACCTCTCTAGCAGTTGCAAGCTCAATCCACTGCATGGTCTAGTAGGCGCGATAGAGCGTCGTGATAGGTAAGTTGATGCCGATCAGCATAGGCTACGAACCGCTCGTATTCCTTATCCACAAGGCGGATCGCGAGATGTCGTGTCGCTTCTGGGGGAGTTGCACGGCGACGCCGACCTCTCTGCAGATGACCTTTCGGAAAGGGTGTGACACCTTCACGGCTGATGAACCCATGTGGAGCTGCTGCTGCGTCAACGGCTGCCAGGTCAAGTGGCGGCCTGGGCCTAACCTGAGGAAAGCTGGCGAGCTTTTCACTTATGCTCTGAGTAGACGCTGCCGTTTGCTTCTCCTCCGGATCTTGCAAACCGAACTTGTTCATCCTCAACTCCGTTCTCGATACTCTGTAGCGTCTCGATCAGCTCTTCGGCCAGCAGATGCACATTCTCATAGGCTGCCTCAAGATTGCCTACGCGCATGTCTTTGAGTTCAGGCAGAGACAATCGCTCGACGAAGACGGCCTTGTAGGCCAGCCTCTCTGCTAAGCTCGTCCGGAAGCGAGGGATCCCTGCCGACTCGATCTCTGCTTCCAGTTGGCGCTGCACTGATGAAACAGGAGCTCCCGGAGCAGGAGTTCGGGTCATCAACACCTTGTAGGGGATGGTTCGATTGGGATTTGAACGACGTGCGACCTTTTCCTCATCCCGGACCGCCCGGATCGCTTTGCCCGCCTGACGGACATCAACTGCACTCGCCTGTACCGGTATTAGAACAAAGTCAGCCAGGGCGATCGAGCGAGAGACCAGAACACTAGCCGTGCCCTCAAGATCTATAAAGATGAACTGGTGGTGCTGGCTTTCCAATGTTTCCATGAGATTCGACTCCTTCACTCCCCCGACAACGGTTAAGGTCGTTTGGGACCTGCCATTTAGCTTCCAATCGAGTATCGGTTGGTTCGGATCGGCATCAAGGACGCTCACTGTTGCACCTCGCTGTGCGAGAAAGCTTGCAAGAAGAAGCGTTGTTGTACTCTTACCGGCGCCACCTTTGGGATTAGACACAGCGATAACTGGCATTTCTTCCTTCTTCACGCAAGCTGCGATATCGCAACCATACCGCTATGTTGCCAATTCCAATCGACGATATCGCAACGATAATCTGCCGAGTAACCCCTTCACAGTCAGTCGTGCGCGCGTAGGGTGAATAACCGCCATCCTTGCGGTATCGCTTGCCGCTCCGATAAACATGCGATATCGCCGCGATATCGCGCCATCTAGGATGAAGGACACGGACGTAGCAGAGCAGGCACTTGTGATTCGGCTTATCGCGTAGGGTGAATAGACGCCATCGTTGCGGTATCGCTTGCCGCTGCGATAAACATGCGATATCTATGCGATATCGCGCCACTTAGGGTGAGGGACACGGACGTAGCAGAGCAGGCACTTGTGATTCGGCTTATCGCAACGTAATCCGCCGCAGTGTTCTCCAATCCAGAAACCTGTCCCGCCGGAACAGCAAGTAGAAGATCAGAAGAGGGGAATCTGGCTCTGCCCGGCCCACCATTCTTCGAACGTGGGCAGCATCAGGTCACTCCGAACCTCTTTGGATATTATCTGCAGTGCTACCTCCGCCCTTTTCGGGGCTGGTATGCGCCGGAAACTCTCGTCGGTGCGACAGGCCTGGATCACAACTTCGCTAATCTTTCGTTCAAGTTCGCTTGCAGAGTAACGAACCGCTAAACCCTCCCCGACTTTCTGATCTTTCCAATTCAGGTACGCAACCTCTGCTTTCGCTAGCGACCGCTTCTGTTCGAGTTCGTGCTGCTCAGCTTGGTTGATTTCCTTCTTGCGACGGCCAGTGAGAAATTTCGAAGGAACTGGCAGGTTGTGTTCTATCGAATAGATGATGAGACCTGCTGGATTCTCCACATTGTTCCGTCGTCCGCTACTGATCTGGCTCTGCAGGTAGTCGACTATGTCTACGATCTTATTTGGATCGTTTGCTACAACGAGATCTCTGGCCTTAACTGGAAGCACGCCGTGATCCAGCAGGGAACTGATAGCCGCCTCTTGCGCTGGACTAAGATATTCCACAGCGACCGTTGATGTAGGCACATCCCTTCGTTCTGTGCGGGAGTTCGAGAGTAGCTCCAGAAGCTCCGAACCGGGAGCTAACATAATTTTGTAGCCCTTCTTAGTTGTCATGGGCTGGATGTCCCATTTTGATATGTACTTGATCGTCACAAGCTCGTCCAGAGCAAGACCCATCGTAGATTTGATCTTAGACAGGTGTGGGTAAATCTGCACATTGAGCAGGTTACACAGGTCCGCGTAGTCCTTCTCCACAGGTCTACCCTGGCTAGCATGGAACCAGAGATGAAGGTTTCCGAAAATGCCCTTCGCGGTAGGACGGGTCAGCTGCTTGTAGGCGTTGAAGTCTTCTGGAATAACATACCGTTGGTTGAGGTTCTCTACGAGCCAATCCTCGAGTACAACTTCATAATTCTCGTGCTTCTCCCCCCCTTTCAGATTGCTCGTGCCGGTACGCCGAAAAGAGCGAAATACATGGAGAACCTCATCTGAGTAATGCTTCTTCGCTGCGAAGTAGATGACCTGTTCTGAGGTGATTGTGGTGTCAGTCATCCGCTTACCCCAGCGAAGGATTTCCTCGTATATCTCCCCGTTTCGTGATAGCCCTAGCTCTTGGATCAAGCGATACCCACTGAACCTGATAGGGTTGGCTATATGTCCGGTTCGGGCCCTCTCTTCACCGACGATCTTCAGCAAAGCTATGAACTTATCCCGATCGGTCGTGGATGGAAGGCCAAGTTGCTCTGAACCCCGGAACTCTGCAGCGACTCTGACCTTGTGTCCATTTCGAAAGACGACCTGTTCGATTCTTCGAGAGGTACGATTCTTGTCCCTAGCGTCGTTTGCACCGAAGAATCCTATTTGCAAAAGATTCTTCTCGAATCTGATCAGATCAACATCAACAGGTAGAGGTATGAGGCTTGCTGCGTTGACGGGTGCAGAACGTTTTGTCGGCATTGTGTGTGTCGCGTCCTATGTTGTGTGAATGCTATAAGAAATGCACCAACTTTAAAGACAGTTAAAACCTTTGGAGGGGTGTAAAAGGTGCTCGATGCTAGACTTACCTGACCATCTTTGCCAACGGACCTCACTACCTTTGCCAACACACCTCTCCCATTTCGCCTGCGCTCGCCTCGGTGAGGTTGCCAGCCAACCGCTCTCGTTTCTGCCAACCAACCTCTCCCGTTCTGCTAGCCAGCTTTCTATTCCTCTTTGAATGCTTCCTCCGCCAGCCGTTTTTACAGGCGTGCCAGCCGACCACTCTATTCGGTCCAGAAACGGACAGAAGAAGAGGATCTGATCTTCAGCCGAGACCGAAATGGAGCGTAGGCAGGTAATTCTGCAGTTCCCTGCAGTCCCCGGCAGGTACCTGCTTGCCACCGGGAACTTCTCGATTAGTCCCTAAGCAGGCTGTTCCACTCAAACCTCTTGATTCAAAGAACTTGTTAAGGGGGCTGCCATTGCACCTCTCTATTACAAGCCAAAGTTCAATGTGCATGCAGAAGAGAGAGGTTGGCTGGCAAATTGGAACATCGCGCCCACAGAGGTGCTCTATCCACCTCCCTGCCGGCAAGCTACAGAGAGCCTACCCTGAGGGGGGCGCCAAAACCTAAGGGAACAGGGCGAAAACCAAAGAGCCGTCCCCAGTCTTGCTGTCAGCGGTATCTTAAGATTCCCCGGATTGGTCGCTTGAAAAATCCCCAGCTGAGGCCGAGCCCGATCATTCTGACCCATGGAGGGTTGGGATGGTGCGACTGGAGGGTTTCATGGAGATACAG
>JAABUK010013156.1_pt1 | contig 10378 bp, 16 predicted proteins | sample 5559141 | NCBI WGS metagenome assembly JAABUK01 (sample SAMN10711869, study PRJNA513367) | rock metagenome | isolation source: Antarctica rocks | place: Antarctica: Victoria Land, Pudding Butte nord | collected 2016-01-03 | reverse complement strand
GGCGGCGGCGCAGCGTATAGGGCAATGGCAGGATGTGTGGCGCATGGCAGAGGGTCGCACCGTCGGCGCGACGTCGGCCTCTGTTGAGCAGTTTGGCAGCCTCGTCGGCAGGGCGTCCCGCCTAGGGTCTACCCTCAGGTGCGCAGTGCGCTTTCAATGCAGCTGCAATACCGCTTGATGTGGAACTGGATCTCAGGTATGCGGTGCATAATGAGGCGCCATTGCAGAATCAGGAGCACAATGCAAGTGGGCTGCCTGCATGGCTGTCTGCTTGGCTCTGGTGAGCACCCGGGTGCCTCACCAGTTGCTCCAGCCATTAGACAGTCTTCGCGACTGAACGCTGCATGCACTTCAGCCGCGCCAGCCCGCGGCCCCGATCCCAAAACCGTACTGGAGCAGCCGTGCAGTCTCAGTGCCCGTGACGTGCGCCGTCGTGCTGAACACGGTGTGTTCACTTGTCCGGTACAGGGGGCTGCTGCTGACGGAGGGAGGCGAGGACAGCCGCGAGGACAGCCGCGACACAGGGTCCACCTCCCTGGTCCACGCCGACCCGGCCGTCGGCGACGCCTACAAGGGCTGCCTCGAAAAGGTGCCCCATGTCAAAAGTATATGGTCCCTTTCCTGCCCGCCGGCACACATGGCCGCCTCCGCTGCTGCGTCCCCTGCCCGTGAGCAGGTTGCAGACTGCATAGCGGGACCGCTTCTCCATGTGGATCCTGATGTGTGCCATTGGTGACGCTCCATCGGCAGGATGCACCAGCGCACGCCTGCGGCGTGCTGCTCTGTGAATGTTTGTGTCACCCAAAATGCCGGCCGGGGCATGGAGTCAGGGGCTGTCCCACCAATATCTGGCCTGCAGTAATGGCAAGCGGCAGGGGCTCAAACCTGCCCAGAGGCTCCACAGCCAGCGGCCTCCCGAACCGCACAACTGTTTTATACATTGCAGTTGCGTGTCCTGCAGGCTGTGGGTTATGTGGAAGCGATGGAGGGCAATGAGACCGCGGCGGCGGCCCACCGGCGGCTGACGGATGCGCGCACCTCCGCCGCCGGCAGTCAGGCCTCTGCCAAGTTCTCGCGCTCGCAGGGGGCGACGCCTCCAGCTGCGGCGGCTGCAGCTGCGGCGCCGCCTGCCGCAGTGATGGCCTTCTGACGAGGCCGGGCCTGCAAAGACAAGTCTGACCTCGACGGCCATGAGGCGGCAGCAGGCGAAATTGTAGCGGAGACAATTCAGGCGGGCTGACATACCAGCACATCGCTGCGGACTTCGAGACGCTTTCACTCCCGCAGCCGGCAGTGCAGTGCGCCCCTTCATGACCGTTCGGAGAGAGCGTGAGAGAATGTGTCAGCCATCTCATTGCAGCCCAGGTGGATGGCATGCCGGGGTGGCCGCACACGTTGCGCCTTCCAGGGGCATCATCCGTGAAGGGCCTAGCACATTACGATGTGGGCTCCACACACTTCCGGTGAGGGTGCACATCTTGTCTAGCAGCAGTTGATGGGGCCCTTTGTACAGGCAGAGCTAGGTAGGCAATGACAGCCCTTTCAGAGGTGACAAGTGCCGCCGTGACGCTGCCTACACCCCAGGCACTTATCTGTACCAGGTTCTTGATTGGCAATGAACACTGCCTTGGAGCTGCTTAGCCATCCGGGGAGGCCCTGGTCTGCACAGGCCCAGCTGCAGATTTGACCTGGCCGCCAGCCGCCAGCGAAAATCAGTAGGGACAATTCACTCGTTCATTTTTATTGTGCGCCGCTGCGCAGCGCAGCCTGGCCATTCATTCACCATTGTATATCGAATGTTGCTGCGCGGATAACCTGTCAGCTTTCCAATTCAAGTTTGCCCACAACGTCCCCTTTCACGTTGGACAGCTTGCTTCCAAGGCCACGATTCAGCATGACAGACTGCTTGCGACGATCAGCCTTCACCAGCCAGTGTGGTCAAAGATTGTGCAGCTCTGCGCCTCAGATATCAGATCGATTCACGCTCTGCCAAAGCAAGAGCCAAGCAGTCGCAGGCAACGCTCGAGCTGATGTGACTGCCGAGAGCTGAAACATGTCGGATAGCTGGACCCACTCGACGGGTCAATCGGTGAAGGGCCGCCGTTCGGCGGCAGCTGCCGCCGAAAATGCCGCCACACAACCTGTGAAGTGCGAACAGCTGTGTCCTTGCACCCGTTGCTGTAAGCAAAAACATCGGACGCACGTGTCAACTTCCAACCGGGTGCCAAAATCTGCGAGCGACAACGGTTGTAGCCACACGATCGACCCACTGATGGGCCGTGGTGAGCAGGGCTGATGGCGGCCTGGAGTCTCCCTTTGCTGGGACGGCGATGCCAAACGGCTGGGACGAGCCTCCTCACACGGCGCCGCCGGCCGGCGCCCGCCACATCTGGCGCAGCAGACGGGCCAGGCTGCTGGCGGCGGCGCTCACGTTGGGTGTGCTGTACCTGTGGCTTACGCCCAGCTCCACCTCACTGCGCCCGGCGCAGCACAACTTCGTCAGCGTCAACGGCACACAGGCGGCCTTTCTTACTCAACCCTGTGTTGCCTGTCCTCGAACATGCTCGCCCACCGGATAATCTGGGTTTTGTGAAGTGGCTTAAGGATAGAAGTATCAGCATGACTGTGGTAATTGATATCTTGTGTGATGAGCGCAGTTCATGCTCAACTGCCGGCCGCACCGGGTGCGCTGCATTTGGGCTGAAGTGTTTGCATTTGTAATCTTGCTCTGCTGGTGCTGAGGTCCTTCTTGTCCTGTGGCATGTGTGAAAGGAGCTGCCATTGAGCTTTGCTGTCTGCTTTGCAGGTGGTGGGCTTCAACGCCCATGACCTGATCGAGATGGCGTCGGTTGACACAACGAAATATGTGACCGTGGGTGGGCCATCTCACTGAATGGCACCTGATTGAATCACTGCTCAACCCTGCCTTATGACTCCGACTTCCCTCTGAGCCATCGAGTCGGTGAACGCAGAGGGACGGCAGGGCCAGGACATTGTGAAAGACGTGTTCCGAAATGCCTCGCGGGCCGGCCTGAACACAGGTGAGATGCGGAGATGCAGGCATGTAAAGAATCTGTCGTGCTGGCTGCGACGCGCTGCATTGGACATGCAAAAGCATGTATGCACCTCATGCCTGGGCAGCGTCCTCCGTCCTGGATGGAGCTCAGTTTGGCGGTGCAATTCCTGCAGTGCGCATCTTCGCGCATGCCACCTCGGCAAAGTTCCCCATTCAGGCAGGTCACTCCTGCATGAGCATCCACGCCCCAGAGAGACTTCGCAGCGTGCCCGGCGCCAATGTGCATCTCGAGCTCCACGGGTCATGCAGCCATGTTTTGGGGGCGACAGCAGCACGGGGCAGGTAACATGTGTCGTGCCTGCAGACGGAGCCGGGTCAGGTTCGATATCAGGCGCTGCTGGGTCTGGATTTCGTGCTGGCGGAGGCACAGTCGGCAGGTGCGCTCGATCGACTGCGGCCGGCCCTGTTGTCTTGAGGCAAAAGCGCCCAGGAGACAGAGGAGTGGTGAGGCAATGCACCCACATCATTGCCTGCTCATGATGATTTCACATTTGTGCACCAGCAGTGTCATTGCAAGAAATGCGCAGTGAATGCGCATGGGGACCGAGCAGAGCGCTGGGAGACACATACGCCAGTGCACCACATACAAATGTGTGCACGCAGGTCTATTTGTGATGCTGAGCCTCGCTGACAACTGGAAGTACCTCGGTGCGCGCTCACAAGCAAGAAGCAGCCTCCTGGTGTCATCTGACTGCACCCTTCCTCGACTTTTGGCGGAGCCTGTGCGTCGCTGCCGCCTCAGACACGGCTGCCAGACACACACACTCGGATGGTCGCATGCCAGATGGTCCCGATCACACATCGAGTCCCTACGTTATCGTGGTGTCGTGTGTTTGCGCGCATGTCGTGTGTCTGCTCGCATGCAGGCGGCGCGGACCAATATGTGGACTGGGGCTCGACTCCGGAACGCGGAGAGGCGCACCCGCGTCCGGCTGATGAGGAGGGAGACACCGACAACACGGTGCAGTGGCGGGAGTGCCCTCGGAGGAGAACCTGCATGGTCACATGACCTTGACGCAATTCACTGCTGGACATTGAGCCCTGTGGTGCAAGGACCGGACATGTGCATGCTGGCACGATCTTGACGTCATGCACGTCTAGCAAACAAACTTGGCATTGCCCTGTGCTGGCACCATGCAGAAAGACGACCCAGCCCAAAGGGACTACGAGGCAGAGCGCCATGCTCTCTTTTACACTGATGCCAATGCGCGCGCCTACTACAAGGCAAGCAACTTGATCTCAACGGACCTGTTCGACATCACGTCGGACACACTGCTGCGGGATGATGCATTTGCACTTGCGGACATGTTGCTGTTCACGAGGTCCGTCGTCACTGCATGATGAGCCTGAGTTCGGAAACGCATCTTCTGAAGGAGCACAGTGCCGTCATGGATGTGAATCACTTTGGGGATTCGATACATCGAGCTGCTGACCAGCCGAAGCTCTGCATTGCCTGCGGCAGGACTATGCCAAGTCCCTGGTGCAGCGCCGCAACAGAATCACTGGGCGGCTGTACCGCGATGACCCGACCATCATGGCGTGGGGCCTGCTAAACGAGCCGCGCTGCGAGACGTGGAAGGTGCGGCATGGCTTCTGCCTTTCCGTGCTGTAATGGCGCGATGCAAGTCAGCCCGTTGCATGGGCGGTGAGGCGCGGCTTTCTGGGAACCCGTCGTTCAGCAGCTTCAACCATACTTTCATATCAATTCGATATCGACAGTACGGCTGAACAGTTATGTGTGTCCATCCGCAGGTCCCTGGCTGCGCTGGGCACTTTCAGCGGTGGGTGGCAGAAATGGCGGTCTTCGTCAAGGAGCTCGCTCCCAAACAGCTGCTGACAATTGGCACAGAGGTGCGGAATAGGCCGCCCTGCTCCTATGCACCCTTGAAGGGGCTCAGTGCAGTCCACATGGCTGGCGAACTTGTGGCAGATGTGACATTGACATGTCGTTCGTGGCAGGGGTTCTTTGCCGCTGACTCGCCGCATGCGGACGCCAACCCTGGAGACTGGGCCGGTCAGAGCGGCCAGTCCTTCCTGCACAACCATGAGGTCCCCGGCATCGACTTTGCCACGGTGCGCGCTGTGCTGGTGTTCGTGCCAGCAACTGGGCGTATCTGCTGCGAATATGATGACGACTCGTGGTGAATGTCGCTCCTGACAACGTGTCTCCTGGATACACATCATACGAGATACAATCACCTACAATTGGCTTAATTATGCGTGCAGATTCACGTGTGGCCTGATAACTGGGAAAAGTGAGGACTCCTGCCTCTGTTCCCAAAACGATGTGCACATTGCACGGCTGTAGTAGTAGGACTGTATGTGCATCACACCAGCATGCCAGCAGGCATGGACACCCGCTGCCTCAAGATCTGCTGCCACATGCCTTTCCGGATGTGACGCCGCCATGATGACCCGCAGTGCCGCTGTCGCCAGGTACTCGCCCGAGTTCATGGACCGCTGGGTGGCAACGCACGAGGCGGAGGCGCAGCAGCTGCACAAGCCGCTGCTGCTGGAGGAGTTCGGCAAGAAGCTGGCGCCCGCTACCTCGCACGCGGCTGTGGAGGCGGGCCTCACCGCCGGCCGCGACGGCATCTACGACGCGCTGTTCAGCACCGTGGAGCAGTCCATCGAAAGGCGAGCCCTTGTCCATTATTCGACCTATCTGACGATGTTTTGAGTCCCTTACTTGGCTCAGCTCGTCTTTGTGATTTCGATCCGCCATGCATGTGTCAATTGTTCACGAGAGTGAAGTATGATCTGCTCATCAGTCTCAATGGCACATCGAAATTCTGTGCTGCAGGGGCCAAGCACTGCAGGGCTCACTATTCTGGAGGCTGGATGTGCCGGTCTATCGTAAAGAAGTCTGGCCGGGACCCTACCCTGTGCGGTGCGCACCCACCGTAATGGAGCTGCTGCAGAGCTACTGCAGGCGCATTGGCATAGTTGAAGCATTGGAGAGGTGTCGTTCAATGCGATCACATTGAGTCAGCGTATTAATCTCGCACATTTTGCAGGCCGGAGCATTCCACCTGGGGCATCATCTCGGCGCACGCGTCCCGCCTGCGCAACATCAGCATCACGCAGCCGCCTGACGCGCAGTGCATGGAGGACAATCGGCTGGGGTGCTACGTGCCGCAGTCCATCGGCCCCGTCCGCCGGCAAGTCGCGACACATCTTTATTGTGCACAAGCCACATCTGCATCCGTGTTGTAGCAGAGGGTGCAATGAAATCAGGCTGCCAGCACATTCAAACCATCTGTCACTTACGTCAGCATGTTGGAAAATGCGTAGGTGTGTGAAGCGCCCAACTGTCTGCCGCGACGCCTGGGGTTACGGCCGCCCAGCACCTCAGCGCGAGACAGCTGCAGGGGGCATTGCGGCATGGCCCACACGCGAGGCATGCTGCAGCCCCGGGTCTGGCGGCCACTTTCAAGGCTGCTCGGGATTCTGACGATCTTGCAGACTTGCATGGAATCTGACAGACTTGCATTCTATGTTGAGTTTCTTTCGTACTGCGCTACTCACACTTGGTGCATGCAACATCGACAATCGATGGTGGGGGGATGCACTCGAACCGCCGCGCGCAGACTCGATGCCGCCAAATATGCCGCTGCCAGATCAGTTGCTTATTTAATATTTCCCTTGGTGCAAGACACGGGATTCTCAGAGCGGGCGCGTCAGCACGAATCCACCTGCATGCATGCATGCCAGTGCAGCAGCTGTAGCAATCGCAGCTCCTGTGCTCTCGCTGCACGTATCTGCAGCTGATCGACTAATGGTTCTTGATGGTGATGCCCGCTGCCATCTGTAGAGCCAGCGTCGGCGCCGTTGCTGCTAGACCGCTGCGTTGACTCGCGAGGCCCTGGTCCGCGCCCAGCAGCTTGCAGCCCGCGAGGCGGCCCGGACACCGACGGATCCAGGCTGTGGCGACCATATCAAGCATGCAGGGTCAACAGGGTGCTGCTGCAGCCGCAGAAGCCCACAGCATCTTCGAAGGTTAGAACGCGCTTCTCCAGCGGGGCCTTTCCGCGCCCCCGGCTGACCATGCCTCACCGCAGCAAAATCAATCAGCATCCATAAAATGCAGTGCATCGTGGCCAGTGGATGGCCCTGAACCACTGCTGCCAGAAAGCGAAGGGCCAGTTCGATTACCCGGTTGCATCGCTGGAAAACGATTCCGCTTTATACCGCATGCATGACCCATTTGGCAGTCAACGTCACTGAGTATGCGTATAGAATACACATCTGATGTACGCAGGCGTGGCGGCTCTCGTGATGGCCGGTGAGACGAGAGTTGACCGTGACACGTTCAGCACCGGGCCGCTCGCTGCCTCCGCGCGGCCATCAGCCCGCAGCAGGTGAGAGTCTTGATGTTACATGCCACGTACATGGCCCATGCACTCCGCATGCATGCACAGCGGCGCATTGCCGGGCGCGTGTTGGAGTGTCAGCAGTGCATGTTGTCCGACAAAGAGGTTTTGGGATCGCTGCGGGCGACTGCATGCGACAACATACACAGGAATCATTGGTTTAAGCATCAAATGCAAGTTGGGAGCGTCACAGAGGCCAGCACGGCCGGCAGACGCCCCGACCCACAGGGAATGTCAACGGACTGCTTTACGATCGCCGCGTGCAGGAAGCCCCGCAAGTCACAGCCGCTGCCAGAGGCGGAGCCTGAACGCACGCAAAGCCGCAAAATTGCAGGGCGCGGCGCCTGCACGGCCTCGGGTGTAACGCAGGTCAACATCAAGGCGCACCGGCCAAAGGTGTGCTTGTGGCATGTCAGCATGTGCAGAAGCTCGAGCTGATCTACTGAAATCGGCATACCGATCCAAGTTCAACGTTGAAATAGGTAATACAAGCCTGCCATGATGTCGCAGCTTTATGTGACATGCATGGATTCAGTGCCAGCGATGTGCATGCACGCGTCCAAATCGGCGCATGCTGATGATCATGCGTATGCAACATGCGTCATGACGCCCATCTGAGTTCATGTTGTGCTAGCGCTGTTCATCTGAAGCAGATCTCGCCTCTGCTGCACCTCACAGATGGAGCCAGAGGCGGTGCGGGCGCACACTGTGGACGCTGCTGCACCCAGTGGTACGCCCTTCAGCGGTGAGCTGCTGCAGTGAGCATCAGACAAGCGATCATGATGATTTCATACCGCAATACTTTCATATCGCGAGGCTGCCTGATGTTCATCATGCTGTTCGGGTCAGAACCTCCACTTTGCGCCGCCGCTGTACCAGAGGACTCTGCCAACTGTCCTCACAAAGTTGCTATGCCTTGAGCCTCCGAATGCTGCTGCCAGGTAACACAGAGCCGTCTGCGGCGGCAGGGGTCGCGTGCTCCAAGCGCAGATCCGTCAGCCCGGACACGCCTCAGGTGCACACACTGTAATGGCACGCATGCAGGCTGCATGTGTGGCCAGGATCTGCAGCATCTCAAATCACATTGGAACCCCGCCTTTCCGTTCCGATGTCTGTGCTTGATGTATGCAATGTTCGCTCCTCGATACTGAGGGTCCACTGTGCAGACGGCATCCCGGGAGGATGTGTCTGGCAGCGCTTGCCTGACCGGCGAGGCCGCGCTGGAGGAGGACGATGCGGGTGACGGCTCACGCCGCTCCTCAAGGTGCATTACATGGCAGGCCGTTGCCGACATGCAGGCCTGCACCCACTGAGGTGTTGGGCTAACGATCAACATTTTGCGCTGTGGTGGAAACCTTACCCGCCCCATGACCCACCATGCTGGGTTGCATGGACGCGGCAGCCGAGGCTCCTGCAGACTCCGTTCAGCACAACCTAAAGACCCTGCAGCATGAACGGCTTTCCGCGCATTGCGCAGGACGAAACGCTTCAAGAAGGGCGGCGATGTGGACTTTGCGCAGATGCTGGGCCGTGGCGGCAGCCGCGCCCTGGACGTCGAGCACAGCTGCGACACCCACGACTCCCTAGGTCTGCATCTGTACCGTCTCATGCATTCAAAATGCTGCTGAGGAAGTTCGCATGCCTTTTGTCAGGATCTGCAACATCCTCTCGTGTCAATTGCAAAGACATGTAGGTGTGTCAGCAGCAAGTTATTGAACTCAACAGTCATGTTCCGATGTGCAGCATCGGCAGCTGATTCTGCACCGCTGGAGCGGCGCGCCAGCATCAGCAGCCCGCAGATGCTGCCGCTGGCATTTACCGTCGCGGACCTGCCCCGTGCCGAGTCCACGCCGTGCCCGACCAAGACCAAAACACCAATGAGCCGAAATCGCCGAGGTGCGGCGCCGTCTTGCAAATTTACTTGCAGTACTTTTTGTTAGACTTCTGAACGTGAGTGCCAGCGCATTGCAATCAGCTACGCCCCGCAATCACACCTGCCAGCCTCGACTCATGTCCGCCGCAAGCCCTGACTGGCCCTCATGCTTGCTCCGCAGCGCGGATGGTCGTGGCGCCAGCGGACATCGAGCCGGCGGAGGCGGGCGAGTCGAGCCACCTCACAGTGCTGTGCGCCAAGGTGCTGACCAACAGCGACGCCAACTCCGGCCGCATCATCCTGCCTCGCGTTGCCATCGAGGCCAACCTGTCCTTCGTCATCGGCTACCGGTGCGCCCCATGATGCATCCGGCCTGGGATGCAGGGACTTTGCTAAGGGCATCATCAAAGTTTTGCACGAGCTGCCTCGCCGCAGTCACATTGTATGTCGCTCCCCATGCTAGGCGTATGTCCCACAACAGTCGCCTGCCAGCGATACCAACAAGGTTCGACCTGGAGTGACGAAGGAAATTTGCTGCCTTGCTCTCCTGCAGGGCATACGCGCTAGCGGCGACGGACGCTAATGGCCGTGCCTTCGAGTTCGTCATCAAGTCGTGGGCCAACGGCACGGAGCACCGGCGGGTGTACGTGCTGGAGCAGGCAGCGCCCTTCATCCGCGCGCACCGCCTCGCGCCCGGCGACGCCGTCGGCCTCTGCTCCGACGCCGGCGGCGACCTCAGCATCCTTGCCAACACGCCCGAGGTGCGCCCCCGCTGGCAGCGCACCAGAGCAGGGCTGTCACGTTGGTGTGTAATTGACGAGACACATGCTGAAGTTTGGGATCACTCAAGGTACAGCCTGCCACAGCAGATTGCAGAAGTTCCGACAGCATGAGGGGGTGCAACATCTGCACGAAACACCTGTCGAAAATCCGGGCTTGGAAGCTGTGCCTCCTGTGGCCAGGTGCGCGCGGCAACGATCCGGCCGACGCTGGGCGGCGTGGCGGCGCTGCGGGCGCTGGCGGTGCCGGCGGCGGGCAAGATGCAGCCACTGGTGA
>JAABUK010013155.1_pt1 | contig 10378 bp, 18 predicted proteins | sample 5559141 | NCBI WGS metagenome assembly JAABUK01 (sample SAMN10711869, study PRJNA513367) | rock metagenome | isolation source: Antarctica rocks | place: Antarctica: Victoria Land, Pudding Butte nord | collected 2016-01-03 | reverse complement strand
TCACGACGGGATGCTATATCGACCCTAAAAAGTCGTAAAGATATTCAGCGATACCAAAGCCTGTATCTCTTCAAACCAAGGTTAAAGCTTGGATCATTGTTCTTCGAACGAGCGCTATCGCCTACAATTCAATACCGTGTATCCCATTGTTGTAGAATACCGAAATTACGACTAGGAAATGACCTTTAAATATGAAGAACACAAGTGACGGACGCTGCAGAGATTTTTCGAAGAGCGTGAACCGAGAATCGTCCAGTTTCCATTAGCTCCATGTCAATTAGAAATCTCGAATTTATTGATTAACTTGAGGCTTAAAAAAAACTACAAGCTAGTCAAAGAGACGGCCTCCTGCTTCTCACCTGAAGTCTGAACAATCAATCGTGGTACGTTGACGACTCATGGGAGAGCTACCGACTTGATAAGGGCCAGCTTGACTGGAGGCTATCGGAAGGTGCTAAAAGGGGCTGCCGGCTACCAACAGACCTCGGCAGCTAGGGAACAAGGGGATAAGGCGGGGAACAGGGGGATAAATACCCCCCGTGCCCCCCTCCTGTTTCCCCCTTCCCTTCATCCCTTAAGATTCAGCTAGAAACTCGCTTTCGCTTCCTGCCACCCACACTGCTACCCACTCTGCTACCCACTCTGCTACCCACTCTGCTACCCACTCTGCTACCCACTCTGCTACCCACTGCTATAATCACTGCCATCGCTGCCGATGGCCCCTGCTACTCGCCGCCGGGTTAACCCCTCTGCAAAGGCCCGCGCCAATGCCACCGCCGCCAGGAGACGTACTCCTCGCCTCCGCTCCACCTCCCCCCTCTCCCGCTCCCGCTCCCGCTCCCCGACCCATGGCCCCCAGGGGGGAGCCGACCCAGAACAAGCCGACGAGACCCCAGCAGCCCTCGCCCTGCGACAGAGGATTAAAGCTGCTCGTCAGGCAAATATAGAACGGGAGCTGGAACTAGAACTTCAAAGGATAGAAGCTCAGGGTGCGGCTCTTGGACAGGCGTTGGGAAGCGACTTAGCGCCCCCAGGCGACCCCCGCATCCAAGCAATGGTAGCACGCTACCCCTTTATTGATACCACTCAACTCGCCAACATCTTCAAGTACGAGTTTCGAGCTGTCAATATCTTCAAGCTAGTCAACGATCATATACCAAATCCAGCCAGCAAACAAAGTCTTCGATTAACACGCTCCGGCGAGCTTCGGGCCCATGACGATGACGCCACTCAGCAAGACCTCAAAGGCATGGTCCCCTTTCTACGTTGCCTAGGAGTATATAATCAATGCCTCATTGAAGCGGCCAATGAGCAATTGAAGATTCCTCTGCAAGCAAGCTTAGCTTGGTACGTTGACTACCTGCAGGAGCTTCACCTGCATTACACCTTCGAGTCTGTACGGACCTTTCACTTTCACTTCCACCAAATCCGCATTATAAAAGGGGTCAATGACCCTGACGGGTGGTACAATGCTAGGGGTGAACTGGCCGCTCGAGCACTGGTAAAGAAAACCCCTGTTACCACTTTCCAGACGGGAAATCAGGGTCAGAGAACCAGGAAACAGGCCTACGGCCCCAGACCCGACGGGGGAAGCACATGGCCCCCAGTATGCAACAGGTTCAACGGCGGCAACTGCACCTATCCTAGTTGCACATATCAGCATATCTGCAGCGGATGTGGTGGAACCCACGCTGCTATCAATTGCAAAACATCAAATTTGTTGCTTTGCGAAATTGCCTCCCACGAAGTCAATGACCAGCGAATCTCCACTCCGGGGTTTTCCCACCAGCCGTCTCCTCCGGAATATAAATTGAAGATAGAGGAAACTGGGCCATAATCTTGCGAATTGAATGATGTATGAGGTCTGCGGTGGGAGATTGTTTCAACCTCGAAAACATTGCCAAGGATATCTCACTCATGGCAATTCTCTTGCCAAATTTCAATCAGTTGTTTTCTGTTCTGCGGAACCACCAAGTTTGAGGAACCAGGCGACCTTCTTACCGAAGTAGGTGAAGTGCGAGCACTCCGATTCGCTCACCAAGACTCTACAAAAGATAGACTGTATCCAGTCTTCCACCTGTTTAAAACACCTAACCCTTAAACCGTCTCCAGGCCTTCGCCTACCGATTCCCTAAAAGACCCTCTCACACTCATTCGCAATGCTCGGACTTCAGCCAACCCGCAAGTCCTACAGAGAAACCTCTTGGACGGGCATCTGGCTACCAAAGGCCCATCACGTGCCCAGCAACTTACTCACACTTTTAGGCAGTGGCCGGAAAATCTATATTGGAGAAAAATATGATGGGACCATGGCCTTAGAAACTACCTGAGGGTAAGAGCACTTGAATTGCACCATTAACCTATCTCAAATCTTTACCTGAAAACACAGGCTGGGGTATAAAACCGAAAGGAGTGACGACGTAGCATCTAGCAGAATTTTACCATCACGGGTGGAGCTTCTCGGAACGTGGCAGGAGAGCAGATGCCTTCGCCAAATTGATTCAGGCGGCCAAGAATCTCCTTCGAAGAAGAACGACAACGGAACCCTCGCAGACCTCTTGACCACCGTCCAATCACAACATAAACCAACCTAGACCCGTAACAGCGTCGTCTTATCTCTCAGCTCAATAGTTTACAGAATACTCCTTCAGATAAAATTGGGGTATAAAGAAGTTCCACTTATTCCTCAGCTTTGTCCCTCTTTTTGGTCAACTATGTACATACATGAAGACTCGACAGTCAATGTAACGGCTCATCTCAGGCTTCAACTCCAACTCCTTTGTAAAAGTGACACCTAAGTCTTCTTAGCGGTCCCTCCCAAAAAAAGAGTCAGACTATCGAAGAAATTTCATTTGCCCCGCAATCTTCTCAGTCAACAACTGTGTACCCAGATTAAACAGTTGATACCAACATCTCAATGCCGTCCTTAATTTGAACTACTCCGTGGCATTGACAATTTGTTCTTCTTCGCAGCTATAATTTCTATGGAAAGAATTAGACTACTGGAGAATATTATCAGCTTAGCAGCTTTGTCGCTCCTCTCCGCTCGGCAAGTATCCCAAGGTATACGCTAGTTCCCAGGAACAAGATACGTCAACGCACACGCCGCCGCCAAGAGTCGCTAGAAATAGGACTAGAAAGAACGCAACGACCCCAACACCCCGCCGCTCACTATCTACATACGGAGCAAGGGAAACAAAACCCACCCACCCGCCGAGCGAAGGGAAACGGAAGCCCTCCCACCCAAACAAAGGAAACAAAAGGCGATTTATGGAAAAAGGACTCGCGGTTCAAGAATTTATATCCTAAAGAAGTCTCCTCGGACTCGGAGGAGGAAAACATATATGAGAAGAGAAGAACACTCCTGGTGGAGACCGGCTCCACTCTAGATGGATTGATCAGGGGAATCAAGAAGGGTATGGTGTACATCTTAGGCTTCAACCTCAACTTTTGCGTGGCATTGACATCTTGTTCTTCTTCGCTGAGGTCGTTCCAAAAGAAAAATTGAGACCATCGACGAAGTTCTATTTGCTCAGCAGCTTCCTCACAGCGTCATAACCAGTAACTGTGCACACGACATCGTGACAGTTAAACTAAAAATTCATCGCAGGCTTTAATTCCGGCTCCTCCGCGGTATCGACATCTTTTTTTTCTTTGCGGTAGTTTGGTGAAAAAGAATCAAAAGGAGTTTCACTTGTCTAGCAGCTCCTCCCATTTCGTTGATCAGCGATCACGTACACGAAGACCCGACAATCGAAATAACATCTCAAGCCCGATAACTTAACCCCAGCTGTTGTGAGGCGTCAACATCTTTCCTTTCTTCACAGAGGCTATCTATAAAAGGAATAGATCGAGCTATTGAAGGAGTATAGCTTGGCTCAGCAGCTTCGATTAACAGCTGTTTCACGGGAAATCACAGGCATGACGGACATGGCGATTGTGTCATGGCCTTCCGGGTCAATTAAAGAGCGAGCACTGCATTGGAAAATTATTTCGACCTCAGGGATGCGATGGTGTTTGGGTTGGGAAGGCATTCAGTGAAATGGCAGAATAGAGATAGTGAGATGAAGAAGTTAGTAAAATGTTATAATAGCCGTTTTGGCGAGGATAAGAGAGGGAAAACGAATTCGAGTATGGGGTGGAGTAGGAGGACGATCTGGACAGCGAGTCGGAGAGTTCGAAAGGGGAGTGGTAAAAGGGCAGGATGGAGGTGGTGCGTCACGGAGAGGTTGGTGGAAGAATAATACATAGCCGTCATGGCGAGGGGGATTACGGACTCGAGTACACGGTGGAAGAGGAGGACGATCTGAACAGCGAGTTGAGGAGTCCGAAAGGGGATTCATGAAAGGGCAGGATGCAGATGTGTGTGCGACGGAGAAGTTGGTGGAATATTATATAGCCGTGATGGCGAGGATGTGAGCAGCAACACGAATTCGAGTACGCGGTAAAGGAGGAGGATGATCTGGACAGCGAGTTGGGGGAGTTCAATCGAAGACAACACAAACTTTTTTGGACGTCTGGCTTCACGTTCTCCTTTCGCCGCCTCAATCAGACTTTGAAAAACGTTTTCTATGACAATATTATTTCTCCTTCACAGAAGACCTCGGTTTCACAACCATTCAGCGGTCTTAACAGTTGTCGAATATGAGGAAATAGAGAGAGTAAAGAAAACGGAAACGTTTACTCTTCTTTTTCAGCAGGATGTTAGGGAGCATATCCGTAAGAATCAATGAACGTCGTACTTCCATTCTTCTTTAAGATTGCAGATCCAGTACTATAGACATATTTTATGATCTCGAAAACAGGACGATGATTTTGCTTCTGCGGTAGAAGGTAACACGGAACTATTCTCGAGGAACGAGTTGGGAAATTGGGGCGGGTGGTGGCTCTGGGCTTTTGGAAGGGTTGGTTCTTTATGGACGAGGGCAGTACGTTGAAAGTGTTTCTCTAATTGCTGCTGAAGGGTGGGGACAGGAGCATAAGAGGGAATCTGGAACGGTGGTAGTGGTGGTGCTTCGAAGCGTCAGCGCTCGGTAGTATAATAGATTTGGTACGCTAGGATACTTCATGTTCCGTGATAAAAGTTTGAAGTCCTTTCAAGAGTACCGCTGATCTATGGGCATCACAGGTACAGACAGAAAAGTGTTTATACATCGAGATTGAGAAAAGTAGGGGAAGGAGTGAGATTTGACGAACTAAAAAACCATCCTTCTCCACTCATATCTCCAGCTGCCTTCCCAACAATGTCCAACGCCAACTCATCCTCCAAGTCCCTTTGCCTCTTACTTCACGGTCTTTTCCCTCTATAACCTCTTGCCTTGCCCTTACCCAATCCTAATCCAGTACCGTTCTGCAAGCCACTTAAATCTTTCACTCCCCGTGTTCAACAGGCTCAATGAGGAAAATTTTCTACAACGAGTATTTCAACAGAAACACGAATACCTTTACTTCGTTCACGTCCCCTCCAGAACGTTTTCTAACCTTACAGAAGGCTGTGTATACGAGCGATAAGATCCAATACTAAATGAATACTTTTCAGTTCTCTCTTCACCTCGCCCTGTTCTCCACTCCGGTTTCGTTCTGTAAGTACCCCGTTCCCTTCACATAGGCCACTCTACCCACCAACCACTCGACAGTTTCGATCTAATTGGGAGATAGGAAATGCCAATAAATGGGGTTTCTTTTCTTCTCTTCACCTTTTTTTCACCATTCCAATCTTCCCAAAAGCCAATCAAAACATGTTCTTTAAGCCACTGGTCGGCTTCACATCTCCCCTCGCCCTTCCCAGCCACTCAACGGCCTCGATATCGAAAACATAGTGGAACGAGAAAAATTCACATCAACACGAATGCTCTTTGTTCTCCTTTCATAACCCTTTTCTTCCATGCCTCAACCACTCAGCAACCTCGATTTCCCCGAGCGATAAGGAACCACACCAAAATCAGATTCCCACTGCGTTCTCTTCATAACCCCCTTTCCCCACCAGAACTTGTGCTACGTGACCTCAAGACCTCAATATATAAAGCCACCTCCGTCCCTTAGCCATGATTGCTTCTACATCAGCAACAATCAAGAAACAGATCCTCAAAGCAATAAAAAACATCAAGCCTTTACCACGAGATATCAAGCACAACAGCATAAGATATCTACATCACGACTTAGTGGACCTTTCAACAAACACTATACCCCCTTGAACATCTCTACTGCACATTTCCCCAAAGCAGCAACCGCATTCAAAAAAATACGAAACCATGTCCCAGCAAAGCCCCTCAAGCCCCGAAGAAGTCGCTGCACAACAATCCGCGGCCCCCGTACGGATCACTGACCCTGCAAATCCACACATCGTCGTTTGGTTGGCAATGTCTCCCAATGTAATGTACCTGGTCGACGATAACGATGGGTGGCGCAAAGAATTTACAGGGGCGCGGATTGACACGTTGTTTGGGACGTGGAAGTTAAAGAATGGGGAATGTGTCTTCGAAAGACTGGGATTTGAAAGGGCTGGAAGTGCGAATATGACGAATGGAGGGAGCTAAGCATAGAGAAATTTCTGTGGAAGTTGAGGGAAAGGCGTCAATAGGGAGAATGAAGAAGGGGAACCAGGGGGCGAGAAAATGCGGGTTCAAAAGTGATTTCTTGGAGGAAAAAGTTTGTGCTTGAGCTGGGTCTGGATTATGAATTGAGGGAAAAGTTGGTTACTCATCTGGGTTTCGGTTAAGGAGGAAAAGTTTCAGTGGAGTTTTGGGTAGCTGAGCTTGGATTATGAACGGAGGGAAAAGTTAGTGATTTAGCTAGATTTCGGTTTTATGAATGAAATGAATGATTGGGGTGGAATCTTGAATATCGACACGAAATAACAACAATTGCTAAGTGAAAAGGATATCAAGACCTACTGATGAAAATAAAAAGCATTAATTTTAAAAGACATATAAATTAGGTATCTTGATGGAATGATACATTCACTTACGCAAGAGTAGAGTTTCTCATTCTCTTCCTTCCCTCTTCACACTCTTTCGACCCTCACCAAAACTCGTGGTTCGATAGTCCTAACCGATATTCATGATTCGAACCTACCAAGGTCTTAATATAAAAGTCCCACTGCCCCAAGTAAATCCTTGAAATATTAAAGCTGCGTTAGCAAATACCAAGGACTACAGAATATCAAGTATCTCAAAGTGCTGAGCATCCCAGAAGACCAAGCGCTACAGATTACCATAAAATACGGAACATCTAGAAAGATCAGAATTCCCTCCAAAATATCAAATCTTTGATCCAACATTATCTCCTTCCAACCTACCTCTTGCACTTCTTGCCAACGCATACGCATCCAAGACCCACGTAATCATGGGTCAGGTATTCAGCAGCGCCTTAGGCTCTACAGAATTGGTTGCTCCACAAGACACGTGGGAAATATAAGTCCGTTTGAGTGGAAATATCTGGACAGAAGAGATCATACAGGGAGGCTTACCGTACAAAGTCATCGATAAGAACTGAAAGCTTCAGTTATATTGGGGGGAGAGTATGAAGGAGTTGAAGCCCAAGTGGAAGGGGTACTGGGAGTGGTACCGTGACGCAACTGTGTTTAGGAGCACGCAGGACAGTAAGGCCAAAACTTTGAGTATGGCAATTGCGCTGTCCTCAAGGTCGGAGGGAATGACCCAGGAGGATGATGAACTGATGACGGTAAGGACAAAGAAAACTCTTTTGGAATTGACATACCATTTTTGTGCAAATGCATGGCTTGCTTGGTGGAAAATGGGAATGTGAAGGTTGGTGTGATGTGGCGCGAGAAACACGATCAAAACTTCTTTTCCAAGGGAAATGTTGGCGATTTACCGGCGTTTCGAACGATGGATGAAGTGGAAAACTACTGACTAGCCCATTTTCGGTCATTTGAAAGTTGAAAGTTCAAGTAAGACTGGAGGTGGATTCGAAAAACGGAAGCAGAGAATGAGGAGCATTGATAGCTATAATTGGGAAAACATACCGATCCCCATTTCTCTCTTCCTCTCTCTTAATCCTCAAATATTTGTTTTGGCATTTGCATTGTGAACACGCTTAGGGAAGTATGTCGTTCGCTCGCGGCACAGATTTTCAAAAGAGCTTCCCGCTTCCTTCACATCCTTCCTTCCTGTTTGCTTCACGTCGCTCCTGCCGAGCTCTCCCCAACGGAATTCATCCTTCAAGCCCCGATAAATTCGAAAATCAATGCATATAAACCCTCTCCACTCCCCCCAGCTATGGAGAATTAGCAGAGGCTAATTTGTTAGCAATATACCAAAGGCATCTCCAAAGACCATGTGGTAAAAATCTCTAAGCTCTATCAATACCTGTTATTATTGTCTCTCAATTGGTTTGAAACATACTGTTTCAAAGATCAAAGCAATCATGACGCACAAACCCAAGACCACCACGCGTCGCTCAGGCCCTACACCCGTCGCTCAATCCGCAAGACCTGTTTCCGTGGCAGCACCTCACCACCCTTGGAACCCCGTTCATCAGGCCAGTCATCAACACGGAAACCAGCCTCAGCACCTGGCAAATGGTAGCGATCACATGCCCGCTGAGCCACGGGCCTTCATTCCAGCGGACTCAACAATCCTGCAGCCATTGGCCATACGATTCCAAGGTTGGTACATGGTCCGTCCCGTAGCTGGCACGTGGATCCGATACACCTGGGACCGGATCGCTGCTGAAATCTTAAACAGCCGATGGAGTGCGTGTTGGGTCATGATCGATGCGCCACATTATCACTTTGAGAAAACTGAGGTACCACAGCAAGCCATAAGCACGCAGGCACAGTTGGTACCGGTCCAAGAACGGTACTGGGTTCGTCAACTAGATGGGACATGGATCCAGTACACGCAAGACCAGATCGATGCGGAAGAGTCGGACGGCCGGTGGATTGGCTACTGGATGAGGTTTGATGGGCCACAATGTTATTTCGTAGAACGTGTGTTGAGGGAGAGTGAGAATGGTGGTGAATGAGGGACGAGAAGGTGGTCCTTGAAGAAGACGAGGGAAGGGAAATGGGGGAGCCAACGAGAGTATGGGATCGAATTGATAGAAGAGACGGCAAGTCATATTTGTAGGTAGTCGGATTGTGCTTTATGGGTGGAATTTATAGTGATTTCGGACTTAACGTTAAACAAAATAGAAGCCAAAACATAAATGAACGTCTCAATGAAAAAGCGATACAACGGATCGCAATTTTCTTTTGGCGAAGTCATGAAATCTAACGGTGTCAGTTTTTTAAGAATTTTGGACCTTATAGCAATGCAGGAAATACTTACCATTACCGCTCCCCAAACGCCTCTTTCGTTAAAGGCACTGTCCACAATGTCAGCAAAACATCATATTCATCAGCTTGCGAAAGACCAAAAAAAACGTCGAGCTTCCATTCCCATTCACATCGCTCCGCTCTCTCTTCCCCAGCGCCCACGTGATTTAATCTCCTCAAGCCTCGACAGAAACGGAATATAAAAACCCTTTCCACTCCCCGCAGTCATCACTGCTCAGAGCATAGCAACAAACAATGCAAGACTTCCAAGACATCGACAATAAAACAAATCTTTTGAACCAAAACCAACCCGCCTGAGATGTTTTTTCACCATATCAAATCTATTCAAAAAACCAATCAGCCATGCCGTCTTGAGAATCTAAAGCCAACGCCCGGGGCTCTGGTCCCCAAGCTGTTACCCACACCTCTGGCTTCCACGTCGCCACCGAGTCCTTTGAATCCCAACCGCCTGCCATTATCACAAGCTCCCAAACCACCACGCGTCCCTCAGGCCCCCACGCCGCCCCTCGAGATAATTTCCCCGTTCATGTCGTTAATCCGAGGGAGGGGAAATGCGACGCACGAGGCGGCCTATATATTTAAGATAAACACTACTTTGTCCGTCATCTCGACGGACAACGAAGGACTCATGCGGCGCCGGACATTGAGAGATATATCGAGGAACAACGATGGACGGGATATTGCGAGCTGAAACTTGGTAAACTCACTGTGTTTGTAATTGAGCAAGAATGGAACGTGTTTTAGCAGAAGAGAAGAGAAGCCGCAGCGAATGCGTGACAAAGGTGGGGGATTTGGAAGGGATCAGGAGTGAAGAAGGGACACGTAGAACAGTAGGTACGAGTAAAAGTTAGATTAATGAAGGGAAAATCTTATGATTTCAAGACGTGAACAAATGATTTATAGTGAAACCTTAAGAAAATATGTGACAACTGAGGGCCCAAAATGTAAGCGATGAGTGAACGTGCTAATGAAGTTCAATATAACGAAGTTGAGAAGAACACAGTGCACAAATCATGAATGTGATAAAACACCAAAAGAAATAGTAAAGCTTCCCTTTCCCTTCCGTCTTCCTTCCTT
>JAABUK010013152.1_pt1 | contig 10379 bp, 1 predicted proteins | sample 5559141 | NCBI WGS metagenome assembly JAABUK01 (sample SAMN10711869, study PRJNA513367) | rock metagenome | isolation source: Antarctica rocks | place: Antarctica: Victoria Land, Pudding Butte nord | collected 2016-01-03 | reverse complement strand
ATTATCTTCTAAAGAGTAAAGAACTTATTTATATTCGAGAAACTCTCGATATATTTAAAATCTTTACTAAACCCTCGGCTATACTTTAGGGCGAAAAGTATCCTACTCTCAGCCTAGCTTATCCTTATATTCACCAGATAAGACGAAAGCTAAAAGCGAAGAGAGATAATCCTAATCTAGTAAGTTAGTTATTTTTATTAATTATTAATAAATATACTAATAAAAAAAAGCCTTAGATTCATCGAAATTCCTGCGCTAACGGGCTTGAAAAACTCGAAAAGTAGTTTCCCGAATTTAATATTCGTACCTGGAAAGGTACTTATACTAATATCTTCTTCGCTACGATTCTCGACCCAAGATTTAAAGCTTAGGCTTTTAGAAATTTCGGTATATCAAATTAGGATACTCAAGCTATAGTAGCTGAATTTCGGAGTTTTTTTAAAAAGTAAGTTAATTATTAATATCTATTTTTTAATAATTAAAAACCTAATTTTACTATTAGAACCCGAGATGAAATAGCTAGCTAAGAGGCTACTACTAGTCTAGATCCAGAAAATCTAGATCTAGATAGTGAAGATGAATCTGACGATGAATTTCGAATTCTACCTACTAGACTATCTAGCTCTAGTAGTGAAAAATCGGAATTAGAGAGATATTTTTCCGAAGATCCTCTATTAGGAAAGGTAATAATTCTTTATTATCTACTATTTTTTTAATATATTATATTAATTATATATATATATAGATTAATCCCCTCGAATATTGGAAGAATAGAGTTTTAGAATATCCTATTCTAGTTATTCTAGCTAGGAGATATCTAGCTATACTAATAAGGTTATAGTATATATTTAGTAGTAATAATTAATTAATTAATTAAATATTCGTCTTGAACGAATAAAGATAGTTAGTAGCCTTCGCTACTAAGGAATTAACCTAGTATAATAAGTGCGGTATAGTTATAATAGTTATTGTTAAATAAATAAAGCTATCGCCCCGATAGTATAAATAGATTGAATATTTAAAGCGGCGGTAGTATAAAGGGTATCACGGTAGCGCTAGGATAGAGATTTTTATTAAACCGAAATTACTATAGTAGGGAGCTTCGTCTACGATAAATATCCATTTATATTATTCTAGTAAGCTAGTTATAAGCGTCCTTATAATTCTTAATAACGTTAGGTATATACTATAGTTATTTTATAAATATTTATTTATTATCCTCGGGCCTATACCCCTTCTAACGAACGAGGTATTATATAGTTACGTTCTTAGTTTTCCTAAATCGATATTATCGCTTCCGTAGTAGCCTATTTATTTCCTATTCTTCTTCGTTATCGACGATAATCGGTAACGGAGCTTCGGTATATCTCCTATACAGGTCCTCTCCTAGCCTAATAATAGGTTTAAGGTAAACGACCGAAACTATATTATAGATAAATATAGTAGTAGGAAATTTAAGACGGTATACTAGCCTACCGATACGTTTAATAACCTAGAAAAGTCTGACGAATTATTAACCGGTCTTTTTAGATAGAACGCCGGCTATTTAATAACCTCTATATAAATATAAATAAATATAATCTCTAACCTTAAAGAATATAGGTTTATAATAAATATCGTAATATTTCTTTATTTATAACGACGTAAAGGTAATTATATCCTACGCGTCGATATATTCGGGACGGTAGGCGGTAGTAGGGAATAATTCGATTCGGAAGGCTTCTATTATAGCGTTCCTTATTTTTATAATACGTAATTATATTCTTATAATAGGACGTTATATATTCCGAGAGGTTTCTACCGTAATGTTTATTCCCGTAATAAGGATTTCTATATCGATATCTATCTTTATAATAGGGACTCCTATATTACGGAAGGCTTTAAGAATATTTATTATATTAAACTAGGAAATATTAAGATTATTAATACGTAGTAGGTTAAGTAGCTCCTTAATTTTAAAGTTATATAGAATCTTAATAGGCGCTAAGCGGGTACTATTATATTTAGTAGAGTTATTTAATATAGCCGAAAGCTACGGTAATATTATAGGTTATTTATACGCGTCGACTATTAGTAGGAAGTATTTTAGGGTAATTTCGACGATTTTATTTAATTTCTTAAACTATCCATCGGTCTAAGAGTAGTATATAGTCGAATAAAGTATATTAACGTTTAGCTCTATTATAATCTACTTCTATAACTACCCGATAAATCGAGTATCTCGGTCGTTAATAATTATTAACGGAAGACCCTAATTTAATAGTAGAAGTTTTACTAGTAGGCGGTAAGTTTATTAAAGTCCGCCCTAGGCTACTTTACCCGTAATTAATATTATTACTTTACTAAATTTATATATAACCGATATTACGTAATCCTCGCCGGTAGAAACTTCTAGTAGAGCGAGGATAAAGTTAATTATTATAGTTTTAAAGGGCCTATACGGCGAGTAAATCGGTTATAACGAGCTATAAGGTTAATACCTAGGCGTTTAATATAATTAATAATAAAGGTAGTATCTAAGGTACTTATATAACTTCGTCGATATATTAAATATATAGATATTATATATAAGTTTCTTATAAGTTCTAGTATAGCTAGGATATCCTATTTTATTATAGGCCTTCTAGAAGACCTTATACTCTAGCGTAGCTAGTAAGTATAGACGAAGACTATAGTTATATTCGATATCGTCGAAATAAAGTAACCCGTTAATAAGTTTATATAGTAGTTTGGCCGCGTTTTTACTAAGTACGGCGTTTCTTATTATCGTAGCCATAATCTTAACCTATTATATTTCTACTTCGTAACTACTATATACGCGGCTTTTAAAGTCTTCGTTAATAGCGATAATATTAACTAGAGAAGTAGTAAGTGCGTTAAGGATTAATTCGTCTATTTTAAGATAATACGACTGATTAATAAAGCGTAATAAAGTATTTATAACGATATTCGCTTTACTAGGCTTATATCTTAATTTAATTCGGAATCTCTATAAATATTCGGATACGCGGATTAATCTAAAATTTAGTTTTTTAGTAGAGGTAGTATTTATAGAAGTTTACCGTACTATATTTATAGTAGAAATATAGTCGGTATAAACGATTATAGTACTACTAGTTACTTTAATAAGATATCGAATCTTCTTTATAATTTAAATAATACTAGTTATCTTTAGTTCGGTAGGCTAGTACTTTATTTTAATAGATATTAATTACTTTAATAAAAAGAGAATAGGCTGTAGAGACTTCTACTTCGGTATTTCCGTAGTATCGTCGTCCCTAATATAGTATACGTATATACCGAAGCTTTATTCTTTACTAGTATTTAAATCGACGAATAAAGATCTTTTCGGGTCGGTGTAATATAATATAATAAAACTAGTAAAAACGTTTTAAAGGTACTTATAGGCCTTAATTTTTACTTATATAAATATATTAATTAACGCTTTATCCGCTATAGATTTACGAGCGTTACCCCGTATTCTCCGATAGTTTTGGTTTAATAATATCTTTCGATCTTGTAAGGGTTTCGCGATAGTAGTGTAGTACGGAATATATTATTTTAGATACCTAGTTATACCTAGGTAGCGCTTTAGGGTTTATAATATTCTTAGAAATTCGAGGTTCCTAATAACCGTAAACTTGTCTTTAGCTGTAGTTAAACCTAAGACGTTAACGTATTAACCGAGTAACTAAGTAGAGGGGTATCCGAGAAAGGATTTTTTAATAGAGATATAAATATTTATCTCTACTAGAGCTCTAAAGATAAATATTAAGTATTCGATATATTTTAATAAAGAAGTAGAAAAAATAACGATATTATCGACGTATATACGGTAAAATTTTCGGTATAACCGAAGTATATAGTTAATTATATACTAGACGTAGGCCGGTAAATTTCTATAGTTTATAACTAGTATATTAAATATTTCTTATCCTTTATACGTAGTTACTGTAAAACGATATCGATAATATCGCTTTACCTACTATTAGTAGAAGAAGGCTACCGCGTCGATATTTAAAATATATATAGTATTTAATAGAAGTACTAGGATCTTAGTTTAGATAGGGACTAGATAAATATTAAATATTATAATTTTATTAAAAGCCCTAATATCGACTACTACGCGTTTTTTAGGACCGGAGGCGGTATATTTTTATACGACGAAATAAGAGAAAGAAAACGGTATCGTTGTAGTTATTTATTTTATTCGGCCCTACTAGTATAATTTATCGAAAGCGCCGTCGATAATATCTTTATTATACTTTCTTAACGGATAAATACGAGTTTAACTAACTTTATAAAACTCTTTCTAGTTATCGATAAAAGGAATCTTTATTTATTTAAATTCCGGGATATTCGCTACGTTTCTAGTATTTTTCTATAAATCTAGAAATGAATCGACGACGTCGGTAATAATAGAGGCGGAAGTAGTGTCCCCGTAGATCGTAGTATTTATAGGGTATAGAGTTCCTAGTTTAAATAAATAGATATTCGGTATCACGGAAAGTTTCGGTACTATGGAAGATAAATTTAATAGAGTAAAAGTTAAATTAGAAGTTATAAAATTTAGATAAATAGAAATCGATATTATCGAATAAGGAGTTATTATTATATTAAAGGCTATTATTATAGTAAAACCGGCCTTAAAGTAGGATTTAATTAAAAGCTTCGACGCTAAAGTCTTAGGTAACTTTATTATTAAGTTAATATATAAAGTATCTATTTAGAAGTATCTAACTATTTTATATTTAATTATTTTTCCTAGCCTAGTATATCGGCTAATAATTATAGGAAGATCGGTATTATTCTAGACTATAATCCTATCTGTATTATAATTAACGATATACGCGGTTACTATTAATATATTAAATTAAGATAGTTTAAATAGTAGATTACGATTATAGAGTAGATCCGATTTTATAGACTTAACTATAATAACTATATCTAAATATACTAGTACAGTATAGCGGAATTTATTAATTATAGTAGTATCTATTCTAGCGCCTTTCGTGATTATAGAAATAAGGATCTCGATATTACTATAAAATATAATAGTAGCGAGATCTCTACCGGTATTAATTATAATTCCTTCCGGCTTTATAATATCGATATTTATTAAAATTCTAATAGATAAATTATCGACGATATATAGTTCCCTAGTAATTAAGGCGATTTTACCGTCCTTACCGAGAATATATATAGGAATAATAACGAATTTATTAGTATCGTAGTTATTCGATCCTAAGCCACGGACTTTTATAACCGTAGGTATTTTACGGACTTTAATTTATAGGCCTAGTTTTATAAACTTTATAAAGAACTACCGGTCTATAAAGTTTATAATATATCTAGTATTAAATTAGAATTCGTAGAGTTAACCGTCTAGTTCTACGGAGACCTCGATAGTTATATAGTAATAATTACGGAATATATAGCCGCGGGCAGGTCTATTAATAGAGGTAGATTTAATAATTTATTTCGTCGAGAAGGTAATATTTAACGGAGCGGAGTTTAGTAAAGCGGAATCTAGTAAAGCGGAATTCGTTAAAGCGGAAGCGGGATAAATTACTATAATCGAAGATCGGTACTATCGAATATATTTATATAGTTTATTATTAGAAGAGAAGGGCTAGTTATATAAATAGTAAACTACTTTATTAATAGTATCGATTATTTTAATAATAAGCTTTTAGCCGATAAAAAGACTATTAACCATTTTATTATAATATTCCTCTAAATCGACGGCGTTATTAATATATTTACTAGCCTACGCCGTATCTTAATAGAAAGTATTTTCTTAGTTATTATAGTAACTACTTTAACTTTCGTTATAAAGGTTTTTAGTCTAGCGGAAAGCTTCTATAAAATAATCTTCGTCGTAATTAATATCTTTAATAATTTCTTAGTCTTTAATATAATAGGCCCTTTAGGTTAAAAAGGGCTTCTTAAAAGAATTCCTATTAAAGCCTCTTCTTACTCCGAAGTCTTAATTTTAGTTTTTAAAAGGGAATATCTTCTACCTAGGTAACGGATTTAAATTTCTATTTATTATTTATAGTTACCTTCTAAGAGGCGGTAAACGGTTAGAGTTCTATTATTATTATAGGTTAATATTATTCTAAGAAGAAAATAACGAAAAAGGTTTATATAGGTTATTTCCGTAGGAAGTATTATTACTTTTATAAAGAGGTATACCGCTATATAAAGGTCTAAAGCCTTCGGTAGGATAATAAGGAATAAAAGATTAACGAAAGTTCTAAAAGTTTTAATATTAATTATACTACTAAGACTAATACTGTCCGTAGCTATTATTATTATTATTATTACTACGGTTCGGCGGAACCGATTAATTATATTTATCTAACTTTCGGGATACTAGAGCCTACTATTTATATTTATAGTTATCGAGGCTCGTTAGAAAGTTATTAATAATAGTATTATTATCGGGCCTTTTAATATTACGCCGTAGTTTAAAATTAATTCCGTTATAAATAATATCGAGTTAATTTTATAGTAGTAATATTCCCGTATCTTTAATAGACCTTAAAATCTTCTATATATATTTACGTAGTTCTCGTTATAAATTAGTATCTTTTATATTATAGCGCTCCCTAAGGATAACGTCGATAATAATATTTAAAAATTCCTTAAACTTTCCTACTAGAAGTTAGGTTTATTCCGTAATATTAAAATCGGTAGTACCGTATTTTAAAAGCCTCTTCTTAGCGTCGGAAAGTTTAGTAGTATATTATTTTAATATAGTACCGCGAAGATAAGTCTAGAGATTTTTACGTATTATAGTACTTTTAATAATTACTAGGTCTTTAATTTACTCGATAAAAAGATATATATCGCGGAAGTAAATTTCTTTACTAGTATACTCGAGACTAGACTCTATGTTAATAGACTTACTATTATATATAGGGTCGAAGAATCCGAGGTTAATTATATTTTATTACAATATATTAGAAATAATATTATCGCTTTAGGGGCCTTATAAATCTTAAGGTCCTAATAGTCTAAAAGGGCCTACTAGCGGTATTATTATAAAGTTTATAATAAGATTACGAAGTTTTATAAATTATATTTTATTAAAGCCCGTGTTCGCTATAGTTAAAGACTACTACGGTTATTAATTAAATCCGAGGGGTCTTTAATAGATTACTTTTTCTATAAAGATCTATCTAGTAGAATAACCTAATAACGATATATTTAGTAATAACGAAGAAAGCGTTTACCTAAAGCTCTACGGGGACGAGGGAGGTATATTCTTAATTAACGCCGGTACCTTAAGAAAATATCGAGTCGTTTAAATACTAGCTTAGAAGCGTATTATAACGGTACGGAAAGCGGTAATATTAATAATTTAATCGCTTAGCTAGCTCGGTGCCTTAGTAGACTTTAACCGTATTCGTTACTCTCGAGGATTAAAGCTGCGAAGGGGCTAAATAGGCCGGAAATTCCGCTGAATAAAATAAATAATAATATAATAAGTAATATCGTCGACCTCGCCGGCGAAAGCGTGGCCCGATTATATAAATTCGTCGAGCTAGAATACTAAGACTACGGTATTACGGCTAGCGATATTACTAGATACTACGGTAATAGTTTTATAAAAGTAAGAAAGTTAAGAGTTTAATAAACTAATAATTCTTTCTAGCTTTAAAGATAGAATATTTAATACTCCTATAGAAAATAATAGAAATAACTATATATAGGCTCTATAAATAGTAATATAGTAGACTAGTATAGAGTACTAGTATAGAAGATAATAAGATTTAATATAAAAGATCTAAAAGTTAAGAAAGCGGAATTTTAATAAAGGGCTCCTTCCGAACTACGGAGATAAAATAAGAATCTAGCCCGGATTTAGGTAGTAATAACCTAACTTCTCTAATTTCGGTAAAATTAATTTTTAATAGGTTTTAACGGGGAAGGGATAATAAAGTAGAATACTATATACGCGAATCGTAGAGTAGATTCGTTAAAGTCGTCTTCGTTAACGTCGAATAAGTAACGTTAAACGGTTAAATCGTAGACGTAGTTATAGTAGCTACTCTTGTAGCTTAATATATCGTAACGGAAGGTTTCTATAACCGTATTAATTAACTAAATATAGTATACCGAAGTATAGTCTTCCTAGCCGGCGTAGTAGGACTAGCTACTTTAGTAGGGACGAAGGAGGTAGTGTTTTAATTTAAAGATAAAATCGTATAAATACTACTTTATTCGACCGAAGCGAATAAGTAGAAGAGACGTAGTACGGAAGAAAGGACGCCGTCGAATTAATTATAGTTCGACGAATTAGTACTACTGCTACTATTATAGTAGGCTAGTGGATCGAACGTCTAGTAGGCGTTATATAACGCTTAATAGTACATTAAAGCCGTTACTACTAATTAATAAGATTATAGTATATATTTAGTAGTAATAATTAATTAATTAGTTAAATATTCGTCTTGAACGAATAAGGATAGTTAGTAGCCTTCGCTACTAAGAAACTAACCTAGTATAGTAAATACGGTATAGCCGCAATATATACTAGCTACTTTAAGTCCTTCCGAGTCGATTTTCTTTATAGCGGGGGATATTATTACGAAAAAACGTAATAAGTTATTTAATGAGGTTTTTAGAAGAATACTTCTTTTAAAAAACTAGGGTATTATACCCGATAACGACGAGGATAACGAGGAAGAGTAGTTTTTTTAACTAATATAAGGCGTTATAGGCGTTTATATCTTTTATGTATAAATATTCAATATATCTTATATATTTATATATAGATAACTAGTTAGTTAAACTATAAATACAGTCTTTACCTATATAGATTTTCTTTTAATTTTTAAAGATAATAGATAATATAAGAAAGAAATTATAAATATATCTATTTATATACTATATATAGATATATATATACTTTTTTTTATATATAATATAGTTAATATATAATATAAGTTCTTAACTAGTCTTAAACTTTAAGAATACTACTAGATATTCAAAAGAAATATAGAATATAAGAAAAATACTTTAATTTAATCTTTCTAGATACTATTTATAAATATATATAATATAGCTAATATACTATATAAGTTCTTATCTAGTTTAAAAAATCTATAGATACTACTAGATATTTATATATACTAGATATTTACCTCTACTAGTAAAGTAATCAATTATTAATTAATTAATAATCGATTATTCAAATCCGGTAATCAATAATCAATTACTTAGGACGGTAATCGGTAATCAATTATTTAATCAATTACTAATCGATTATTAATTGATTTTGATTATTTTTTTTGTAATAGAGCCCGAGTGTCGCGACTAGCCGAGTGACGCCTAGTTTTTACCGCAAAAACCAGGTATTCTAGTAATTAGTATAGTAACACTACTACGTTCTAGTAAATTCAAACCTATTTCGATAAGAAACGATAAGGATTCTAATTTTATTCTCTTTTACTAGGAGGTTTAATAGTAAAATTTACGAAAGTTAATAGTTTTTTAATACGGGCCATATTTTAATTAATTTATAAAATTAATATTAATTAAAAAATCACTTATCGATATATTAATATAAATAGTAGTTTATATTAAAAATTCCAGTTTAGATTCTTGGAAAGATATTTAATAAATCGTAATTAATTTTTTATTCCGTTATTAACGTACTTTACGGTTAGATTTCGACGAAAATTATACTACTTTAATAGAGATCACTTAATAACGAGGGCCTAATACTTATTTATATTTTTTAAGGGTATAAATAATAGTTAATTCTAGGGTCATTTAGATTTTAAAACCTAATTAGCGTATAATCGTCTCATAGTAATTATTTATATATAGATTTATAATATCCCGCGATACTCGGCTAGTCGCGACACTCGGGTAGCTACTACTAAACTTGGCTTAATTAGGTGCGACGATTATATACTAAGACTTAAAGATAGTATAGATTATTCGAGTTTAAAAGTATTAAGAGTAAAAAGGTTAATAAAAGAGCTCTATTATATTAAGAAAAATAGAAGTAAAATAATTAATTGGATTAGTAGAGATAACCCGCCCTCTACTCTAAAATTCGACTTTGTTACGGTTATTCGTCTAGATTATAATAATATAGTTTCTATCCTCTAAATTACGCCGTGGAATAGAGAAGGGAATCTATCTTTTTTTTACCCTATTCTCTTCTCTTTTTAGAGAAGAGAATTCATTTTACGTTTATTTATCTCTCTTTTTTCCTTAATTCCCTTCTCGAAAAAGGAAGAAAGCGAAATTCACTTCTCCATTCCGTAGCGTAATACTCTCAGAGTAGATCGTCGTTACTAATCTTCATTTCTCTCGATCTTAGCCGCTAACCAAGTCTAGGTATATACAAGCGCGAA
>JAABUK010013150.1_pt1 | contig 10383 bp, 11 predicted proteins | sample 5559141 | NCBI WGS metagenome assembly JAABUK01 (sample SAMN10711869, study PRJNA513367) | rock metagenome | isolation source: Antarctica rocks | place: Antarctica: Victoria Land, Pudding Butte nord | collected 2016-01-03 | reverse complement strand
AGGGGTGGCAGCAGGGGTTGGGGAAGAGAGGGCTGAGGTAGCTTCTGGGGATGTACCTGCAGGGGGAGACTGTGGGGATGCTGGGGTGGCGCTTTCTGGGGATGCATTTCCTGCAGGGGGGGGATTATACAGTGGTGGAGACAACGACGGGGGAGAGGTCAGGGCTGGAAGAATCACCTAATGACAGAGATACACAGGATGGCACAGACAACAACCTACATCATACTTGCCACATGACCATGCGACCTAGACTGACTACCGAACCTAATCTCACCCAACAAGCATTCTGTTGATTGCACACTATACGCCTAGGGATGCGCTGCTCACCTGTGGTCGTGTTGTCAGCTAGCTGCCGCCGGCCATGAATGACCAGATAAGCATCTGATGAGCCTGCCACAGCAATTGCTTCCTGCATTGAAACCATCAGCTGTAAGAGGAAGGCAGAGGTCATGCAGGAACGCATGGTGGTGGTTCAACAGCATTCCATTATGCATATGAATGTCCTGCAGGCATTTCATGCATGGAGGCGTTGGGTCCTTGTCAATCATGTAGGCTGATGATACTCATCAACAAAACAGAACTCACAGCGCCTAAGACAGGCAAGGGGACACAACCATTTTGCAACAACCACCAAATGCTTGTCAGGGCATAGGTAGTACCCAAAAACGAGCCGCAGCTTGAGATCAGAGACAAAGCTTGATGTCACAGGTGAAGCCTACCGGCAGCTTCCCAATTTCAGGAACACTACCCGGGCCAGTCGAAGCTGCGTTGGATCTGGTTACTCCGGATCCGCGCTGTGACCCAGTGTAGTCTCGAAGCTTGGCAGTGATTTGCTGCAGATTTGTCGCTGACGCTCCGGACAGAAGACATGACGCTAGAAGCAGCAGCAATACTGCGCGTGCTGTGAAGCGTGAGCGATCGCGCATTGTTGCGCTGCTGCTGACCCTCGCATTCAACGTCGGTAAGTGACGAAACTCAATGTTGCTGGCTGACAGTGTGTTGGGCGCCAGTTGTTCAAGCACAGGAAGCAACCGGCTGAAGTGCTGCCCGTTGTTACTCTCTGCCGTGTCTGTCTCGGTTCGAGGTCCAGGAACCGCAAGATCCGATCCCGCAACACGAAGTCCTCTACTTCCCAAACGGAATGTATTGCGTTGTGGATGTAAACACGCAATCTCAAGCGCCGTCGCTCCACACAAGTCGCACTATACCTCTCAGGTGGGTGACACAAACAAGCGCACGTGGTTAGCTTTGCTCGACAGGTGTCAACTCTTCAAAAGGCACGGCACGCCCTAGTCGGACATCGGGACCGGCGGATTAGGTTTCAATAGGCACCACTCCTTTCAGATTCACCTGGCGCTGGCATTGCCCTTCAGCCCTGACTCACATGAACCCCTCGACATTTCAATTGTGGAAGCCGGCTGAAACCGGTGTACGTATAATTGGACAATGTCTTCTGCTCTCTTCGGGGCGCAGAAATTTCGTTAAACGTACGAACCCAAAGGGTAACAGGCAGGTAGTTGGACCAATGGGGATCTGTGTACAGTGCTACGTAAGTCAAAGGTGAGTCGCACAAAAATCGCAACGTCGTAAACCGCTTTCATTGGGCATATGATCACATACATGGAGTTACACTTGGTTTCTGCATGGCTGGTCATGACAGCTTCTGCTACAGCTACACATGATGCATATGCATGTAAAAGCAGCCAACTGGAAGAAGGCTGCAGTGACACAAATTGCACATGAACCATATCTTACATGTCACAACTGCATTGCAGCAGCATAGCCCCAATCCTCCACAGCATGCCCTGCGCAAGGCCAGCTGGCACCTCCAAGCATGAAGAAATAACATGCACTGTGTCAACATGCACATACTCATCTCTGAAGAATCGCTTTCGACTCTTTACAGATTGGACTGAGCTACACATTCTCAAGACGTGCACATGCACAGCCTGTGCAATGCCGCAATTATCAAAGCGTAACATTACCTCTCACGCCCAAAGGGACGTGAGCTTGTTGCCATTGCCTGATGAACAATGTGTAAATTGCCAAGCACTTCTAGCATCACACTATAAAACCCGCAAGTGCCTTAGATCATGTACACACCAGACATTGAAGCAGAGCATGACAGAATTGAAGGTGTCTCCTGCTGGGCTAAGGTGCTAGTGATACTGGCAATGACAGGAAGCTGCCACCCAGAGAGTAATATGCACACCCTACGATGCTTTCATAAGACTACAATGTAATTGTATGATGCAAGCTTGTGGCCAAAGCAACAAGCTGCACATTGGTGACTAGAGCTAAAAGCCTGCCGATGGGTCTGTACTCTGACATTGCTGATGTGTTGCCAGCAGCCAACGACACAATTCATGGACACAACAGAAAGTTGTAAAGAGGCAAGCTGACAGTACTTGCTGCAGCTGCTGGAGGCTAGCGCCCTGTCTGTTGCTGCATGACTTGCTGCATTTGTTGCTCTGCTTGAGTGGACAATTCCCCGAACCGCATACCCACTCTAGCTGAATGCTTCATGAACTTCTCACAACATCTGGTCACGCACTGCAGCATGGACAATCATGCAATTTGGTGCCTGTCATCTTGATGGCTATGCACCAAACAAGACTGTTAAGCATACGTGACCAAAACGGCATTTGATGCTGTACTGACCCGTTCTTCACCGCTCTCCAGATCTTTTCGTCGAAACGACTCCACGCAATCTCTAAAACAGCGCTCCACCACGTTGTTGTACATCCGCAAACTGCATAAATTACCATGTTGGTGCCGCCACGATGAGCTTGCCACTCTCACGTGCGCTGATGGCGCCGCTTACCTGTCTCTGACCTGCATCTCCTCAATCTGCGTCATCAAAGCATTTTTTTGAGCTTCGGGCAAGCCTTCCAGTCCTTCAATGGGATTGTTATTCATAGCTGGACGGTGGGGAGCGCGGTCGCTGACAACAGAGAGTCCCGCCGAGGTATGCAGATAAATACGAAAGGGTGTCTAACCAAGATCGGCTGCAGGCACGTTTAGCGTCGGAGCTGTTGGCTGAAGTCAAACAACGTTGCAATGCCCGACTACGCAGAGCTACGATGCGGCAGGTTGAGGTTTTTACTGTAGTTACTAATTGATTGCAAGCCCTAAATATGACGAAATGTTGCACTTTCTCAGCAAGCCTTGCTGCGTCCTGCGTTGATCTCGTGGCCCAACCTGTTTGATTCACCGTTGTGCTGAGGCTGTTGGCTGCTGATACAGTGTCTGCATTGCTCGCACCTGTCCCGCATAGCGAAACGCGGGTGGCCGGCACATGTACATAGCAGACTGGGACACCTTCGCAGAACAGGCTGAAGCTCTATATCGCAGTGACCCCCTCAGAGTCCGATACGTGTTGAAGTATAGACATTGCGATGGCAAAGCTGTCTTGAAAGTCACCGACGATAAAACGGTGACCACCGCAGCTGATCAAGGCGGTTTTGCGCGACAAGCACAAGGCAACTCATCGGTGATGACATGTAAATTGCAGGCTCTGCAGTATAAGACTGACCAGATTGCAGATGTGAAAAAGATCGAGAAGCTGAATCTACTTTTTTTCACCCTTATGGCTCAAGGCTCTGAGGCTGATGGTGAGCACCCACCTGCACTATGCCTTGTGTATCGCTGAGGGTTGCCAACTTGCTCAGGATTGTTGCTGACAAGCTTTCTGCCTTGAAATTTCAAAGTGCCCTTGGGTCAGCGTGCTACTGCGCCAGGCAATCTTGGTGACTCTTACGTCGCAGTTGCTAGACATCTCTGTGTGCTCTGCAGTGCCACCTGTGGAACAAAGTGAAGCCTCAGCAGCTCAAGTATTTGAGACTGCTCAGAAATCCCAGCAGTCTGGGCAGCCAAAGAAAGGGCAGAAGAGGCGGAAAGGATAGCACTTGCACCTAGGCAGGCAATGACATGTGGCGTGTCACGATCACCAAATTAACTCCAGGCCACATAGCAAGTGTGGCTTGTTGCATAAAATGATATGCAGGCACAGGCGGTGTTCAAGTAACATACGCCTTAGGGCATATGAGAAGCTTGCTCACAGGATAACTATAAATGTGAATATCGACAAGTCTGCATGTTTGGAAGCTCAGATACCAGACCATGAGTTGTGCCTCATGTGACTCTGTGCATGCATTTATGCCAAGATGGCCTGCTCAGTACCAGATGCGCGCACTTGGATGCACAGCTCCATGACTGTGAAACTAGCACAATGCAGCTATATAGCCGGCCACAACACAAGCTGCATGTCATGTACATGGTGTGCTGGATTGCATGATTACACGTGTTCAGCAGACGTAATTCACCATCGTTCTGTATGCACTCTACTAGAGTAGGCTACTTGCGTGGCCAGTGGCGACAATGATTGCTCAGAAGTGGTGACAGTATATATTCAACATTGCTGCACCAAATGGCAAAACACCGCAAAGCCATCATGAGCAACCAACCTTCATATCATGACCTTGGACAGCCAAAGCAGTTGATACTTGTCACGATGCATTGGATACTTGATAGACCACTGCATGGGCAGGACCTATGGCAAGTGCAACGTAATTCAAGCAAAATGAAGGTATGAGAGTTGAGCACCATGCCGAATCCCTTTTTGTGAATTGTGCCATCAAAGCCAAGCACAGGATCAACACCAAGTACAAGGAGTCGTAACTCAACAAATAGCACACAAAAACAGAATCACAGTGTTACACAAGTGTTACACCGTGTTCAGGGCTAAAGGCACATACTCGGCTTCACAGCTCGGCTACACTTCATATAGCTTTCTCAGAGTAGCCCCATATGCCCCACCTTCAAGCTATTCTTGATTCAATGCCAAAATGCACAGTATTTTCCTCTCCTTTGCACTTCATACTGGCTGGCAATGCAGCATACCTGCTTCATACAGCAGTTTGCTCCTGGCAAATGACTGGGAGACATGAGATGTCATCAGAGTGACCCACGTCCTTCAGAAGGAATATGCCATGCTACGCAACACATTGCTTCGCGTCATGAACAACTCTTCAGAAGCCCTGATTCAGCAACATGAGCATGCTCATGTGTCTACATGTGATGCTCCTTTGGCCATGCCAGCAGCATGCACAGCTGTGTGTACATGCTGTACATGGTGCTGCACATGATACTGATAGCAGCGTCTGGCCAATGCTCCAGCAGGACTATTGGCAGTGAGTTGTGTGATCACTGGTTTTGTATCCATGCATGGTCAGAAGCAGCTGGCCAAAGAATTGCTGTGATCATGCCAACATCCCCACTCCAGCCTCACACACACTCTTGCATGTACGGTTGCAAGCAGCCCTTCTACAGGATTGATTCAGCAAAGCTGCTGCTGTCTCAGCGTCACATCACAGCTCTTCATCGCTGCTGAGAGACTTCCATCTTCAGGCTTTGCATCCTTGACAGCTCTTGGCGCACCTGGCTCATGCTTGGCCTGCAAACAAGACCACAGTTGCTGCATTGCAGTTCAACAGAGGAGACATTGGGCTTCAAATGCCTGCACGCAACAAGCCATGATGACTTCTGGGCAAGGGACTTACATGTTGCAACTTACAGGTAGAGACTGTAACTTATGACTGTAGCCTGCCTGGCAGGGCATGTACGCCCAGCAACAAAGGATCTTGCAAAGACTATGATGGTTACATAGCAGAGAAGCGTTGCCTCTTGACTGCAACCATGTGACAGAGCAGCTGGATTGCAAGCATTTGTGCAGGTTTGGCGGGAGTTGGGTTCATATCGAAATATTCTGAGCTAGGTTCCAAGTCAGCTTCTTGGCTTGAAGCTAGCTAACTGAGCAACAGCAGAGAAATCAGTACAAGACACATATAGTCTTGCTGCATAAGATTAAGGCACAGTGGCTTGTGCAAAGACAGCAGCAAATTTTCTGTATCTCTGTCAACACCCATGTCAACAAGTCAGCTTTGTGCTTGCTCAAAACCATTAACTGGTGGTGCTGCTGTGTGGAAACACCCGACACAAGTGACAGCGGCATGCCTGGGCAGCCCGGCATAATACTTGGGTTCTCATCAAATTGACGCCAAAAGGTATAGTCGTATCTTTTCTGACAGCAGCATGGATAGCACTGAAAGCCACATCAGCTTGCCATCTGCAGCCTACCTGTGACATGGGTTGACTTCAAGGCACCTTTTGCATAGTTGTACATAGGGTGAGGGGCATGATGAGGGCAGGGGCAGATCCCTGCAGCCCTCAGCCTTGCTGTCGATAATCTGAGCCTGTGTCAGACCCTTGTAGGGCTGTTGGCCAGTGTACATTTCCCACACTGTGGAAACACACATCACTGACCTTCAGCAGACAGGTGCAGTCATGACATGAAACACACATCAAAGTAACCATCAACAAGCAGATGCTATCATGAACTGCTTTCCAGCATTTGTCAAAACACCAAACATGTTCAATGTCAAGCAGCTGTCAGAGGTACAAGACGTGTGCATCAAGCAAACAAACACATGGAGCAGCTGGCACTCGCATGCTAGATCACTGACATGCCAAAATAGGTTTACAGTGCTGCACTTCAAGTCCAAGCACTCGATTTGGACACAGTGATGGTCTACAACAAATATGTCTGTCATCCATGTGCTACCCTTGTGCTACAGGTACATACACCGGTCTGCCATGCTGATGCTCGACTTGATGATGCTCCAAAAGTATCTTCAACATACAACCACTGTAGATGACAATGTAGTCATTACAGGCACAACAACTGCATGATCAGAAGAACACAAGAACAGATTCAGACCACTCACGCAAAATGCTCAGTGAGTACACGTCCACGGCGCAAGACACAGTCCCATGCAGCAGCAGCTCTGGTGGCATGTACATCAGGGTCCCATGTGCCACTGCATGATCACCCCTGAATGCCCCTTGACAGGACCCCGGGCTCTGCAATCTTGTGCACATGCCTGCATGCAAAGTCTGCTTTTGTTGTTGGTAATGCATCCAGTGAGAGTGTTTGTCAAGGCAGCCTGTCATCATCCTGGAGTGACAAAACGCAGTGTAAGCTAAGCGAAATTGATTGCAGACAAAACATAACTGCCAGAAAAGGAAGTGCAGTTGGTCTGAAATATCATGCCCTAACAGAATTGCAATGAATTGCACGAAATACAGGAACATATGGTCGTTTAGTGTAGCCTGGTTGGCTAGCAGACAATCTGAGACACAGCAAGATGCCTGTAACAGCAGTGACATGCTGAGAGCTCACCAAAATCAGCAAGCTTGGCGACACAAGGGCCATGCTGAGTCAGCCTGTTGGCCAGAAGCACATTGTGGCTGGTCACATCTCCATGCACAACACTCTGGCTGTGGACATGCTCAAGTGCTGCAGCAATTTGCTGCGCCACTGCCAGGATCCTGTCCAGTCTTGGTTTTGGTGAGCAGACTTTGGGCCGGTTGTTATCTGGCTGCACGTCATTGGCACAGGGCGTTTGGCATCGAGGCAGCACTATACTTCCACAAGGCCTGTTGTGACATGCCTCTTGCGCATGCTCTGATTCTTCTGCACCAGGAGACGTATGATGAGTGGTTCTGTTGTGTGTCTGGCCTTGATGCTTCACCAAGGCTGTTCCCAAAAGACCCTCTCCAGCTGAGGCCGTCTGCTGTTGTTGATAGGGCAGGGCAAAGCAGGGCCAAACCCCACAGCAGCATGACTTCTGCCCTGCCTGAGAGTCTGACTTATAAGGGGCGTTGTGGAAGTGCCCTTGCTGGAGGGCAGCCCACAGAGTACCGCCTGGGCAGTACTGCATCACAATCACTGCACAAAACATGTCTGCTTGCGACTGAGATGAGTCACAGCTGCTGGTCTGGGCAGTGGTTTGCTGGTGGTGTACAGGCCAGTAGTGTGGTGTGTTGACTGCGCCCACCAGCTCAGCTGCCTGCCTGTTCTCCTGAAGGCCATGCAACCTGCAGTCAAACAACTGTAGCGACTCAAGTCATGCTTGTAAGTCAAGTATGTCAAACTTCTGACATGAGTACACCTGACAGTGAAGCTATGACGTGCATCATGTTGACATCCACCAATATAAACTTTTCATGCATTTGAGACAGCTGAGGCTCGCTGATGATAGCTTGTAGCCTTCCAACAGGTGTTGTGCTGTGACACATGACACATATGGTAGCGCTGTGCTGGCGCTGCTATTATGTTACATGGCTTGCATGTGCATACACAATGTGTCATAATGAGCTGTGGCAGGCACAGTGGGTGAGGCAGAGCAGTGCAGCACCTGTCCAAATATTGCTGAGCAGCAGGCAACTGCTTAAGCACACATAAATGGGTTTGCACCTGCGCAGCAGGTGACATGTTTGAGCTGGTGTCAAATCTCCTCGCATGGCTGCCTGTGCAATACACACAGAAAGCGTGCATCACACATTATCTGTAAGTCAGGCGCCCTGTAGGGCATGCATGTGTCTCTGTCTAGGTGGATACATTCAAACTCATGCAAAAAGTCAATGCATTTAGGTTCCTTCAAAGTCCGATAGGGATTGCAGACTTCATGGTCGGGATCAGCTGAGCGCAGTTTGTGATGATACTATCTACTGGATCGCAGGCTGCATGCAGACACTTGCTTCATGACAATAGCCGACAGGAAACATGGTGAGTACTACACTGCTACTAGCTGCTGCAGCACTACCAGCTGCGTGAAAGCATCCCCCAAGCACAGCCTCCAAGGACTGCTCAGACAATCTTTTCAGCCAGTTGTAATTCAATTGATCACGACGGTCACAGCTTGTGTGTACAAGTCCTTGGTGCGAGTTGACGTAGTAGCAGACCTACCACAGAGGGGTGACGTATGGCCATGCAGACAGCAGCTTCTTGTGCGGCCTGATGCTTGTCCAATACTTGCTCCATTACTTTCACTGCAACAGCTTTTCTTCTCCACTGACCTATGTCACAGCAGATGTTCTGTAAGCAGGAATGTATGGTGCACTGCATTTTGCTCTGGGGCTATCAGGGTTATGATCCAGCCTTGTGCTGCGGCAGCCACATCTCTGGAACACTATATAGCACTTGTGGTGTTGGCTGATGCGAAGCCGGAAATGCTAATTCACTTGGCAGCATTGCATTCAAGCAGCACGTCCAAGACATGAGTGCGGCATGTGCAAGCAGAAAAGCTTGCAGGAGAGTCTGCAGCAACTAGGTATACAACACTGATGACCTTTCTCAGGGGGGGTTAAGTGACAGCCTGAGAGTTCTGCAGCAAGTCACCTTTATATACTGTTCCTGAAATGCCTTGACCTATGGGCTCGAGTACTTCAACAGCGGCCAGCGAATCCTTCTCTGGCGGCCCCAAGGTTGCATTTTGTGAGTTTGTACTATGTGAAATCCGTCCGCGTTGCCACTGCAGTCAAGTTGTTTCACCAGCTTTGTTGTCAGGTCGTCGTCAAAGCATACAACCAGGTACAACTCGAGCTGCGTCCGCTTGCTTGCAAAGCCGCAGCTACAGAAACCGCGTATATATACTATAGTCGTGCCATAAGGATCAGTGTGGTTCTAGCGCTATGTGCAGCAGCTCACCCGAAAAAGTGCTGCGCTGGATATGCACGCCCAAGGGGATTTATGACCGTCTGTCATGCACAACCGGCTGCCGACAATGTGGTCACAACGTTGTGAAATTCAAAGTCTTAAGAAACTTGATCCGCTGCCGCTGTCGTACCCGCTCGATTTCCTCTGCGAGGCGTCTTCGGGTCCGCAGAAAGCGCTGGATGAAGGAGGTCTGAAGACGCCATTGGACGCGCTCACGACTGCCACGCCCGTCACCGATCTCAGTCATAAGTTCCAGCTTCAACCATAACAGCGGCTGACAAATGAGTCATAGCGCGTTTATGTTCACGCGGATCACGGTTTGTCATTGTCATGTTGTCATGCAATTTCTCCTCCAATGACACCGAAGTGACACTCAAACTCGATCAAAGGCTTGAGTTCGTCACCGGTCTCACACGTCTTGCGAATGCTTGTCATGATAGATGTCCCTCGGCTTGGGACGCTAGTAGTCGTGTGCTGCGAGAGTGCACACACAGACTGTAAAGCTTTTTGTTGCGCTTGGTTGGTATTTACAAGGGAGAATGTGTCCGAGTCGCGTTCAACTGTTGTCTGATAGCTAGCGTATCTCTCCTATAAGGAGCAATGGACATAATAATGGAATGTGCAGGAGTGTATCAGACTAAAGAACTATGTACAGGACTAAAGTATCGAAAGTCAGCTGAATGTAAAACAAAGTCTGAATCAGGCTGAAGAAGATCAATGAACTGCATTTGAGATGGCAGATCACATGCAAGGATATAGCCTAATCTAACTGCAATTACTGATCAGGAGACGAATAAGGTGTACGGCTAACCTGCAGAGCTAAC